>Ga0334895_1000184_pt1 | contig 102595 bp, 94 predicted proteins | sample GraSluR3_MG_7_FD_207229 | JGI IMG/M metagenome (GOLD analysis project Ga0334895, IMG submission 207229) | Sludge microbial communities from methane-producing bioreactor in Wageningen University, Netherlands - Granular Sludge_31_05-R3 | ecosystem: Engineered > Bioreactor > Anaerobic >... | reverse complement strand
AGTCGGGAGTTATTTATTCTTACTACTGTAGTGTTGTGTTTTTCAACTGCCTGGCTAACCTCTTCAGTAGGCTTGTCGCTTGCTTTGGGGGCGTTTTTTGCCGGGCTGATTATTTCAGAATCTGATTATAGCCATCAGGCAACAGCAAACATTTTACCTTTCAGGGAAATATTCATCAGTTTCTTCTTTGTTTCGATAGGGATGTTACTTGATGTTTCTCATTTTCTGCATCATTTCTGGTTGTTGATTGCTCTTACAATTGGTGTTGTTGTTTTGAAAATGCTGGTGATTTATTTTACGGTGCTTATCAAGAAATATCCTGTAAAAACAGCCTTAATCACTGCTTTTCCTTGTTTCAGGTTGGTGAGTTTGCATTTTTGCTTTCTACAATCGGGATGCGAAACAACCTGCTTCCGGAAACGCTTTATCAGCATTTTTTGGCTATCTCAATTCTATCGATGGGCATCACGCCTTTTATTCTTAATTCTGCCGAGAAGAATTCTAACTGGCTGCTTACCATTACATTGCCGGAAGCTGTTCGGAAAAGGTTGGCCATACAGCAATCTAAAAGCAAAGAGAAATTACAACTACCCGAAATCGGTGTAATGTCTGATCATCTTGTGATTATAGGTTTTGGAGTAAATGGAAAAAATGTAGCCAAAACGGCTGCTCAGGCTTCCATCCCCTATGTGATTCTGGAGCATGACCCGGAAGTTTTTAAAGAAGCAAAAGCCATGGGAGAGCCCGTTATCTATGGCGATGCCGCAAACGGGATTATCCTGCAGCATGTTCATGTGCAAAAGGCTCGCGTTGTGGTTGTTGCCATTGCTGATTTGGAGAACACTAAAAATATTTTAACTGTTATTCGTTTGTTAAGCGAAACGGCCCATATAATTGTGCGGACAAGATACATCAGCGAAACACAGGTAATTCTCGATTTAGGTGCTGATGAAGTAATTCCTGAAGAATTTGAGACTTCTATCGAAATTTTTACCCGGGTGCTTAACCGTTATCTCGTTCCTTTTGACGAAATCAGACGCTTCACAAACTACATCAGAGCACATAATTATGAAGTGTTGTGTGCTGCCGGTGAAAGTCAGAAATGTCCGCCACAGTTCGAACTGACAATCCCTGATATGACGATTGCGGTTTTGCCAGTTCAACAGGATAACGGACGGATCGTTGGTAAGACAATACGTGACAGTAAAATAAAAGAACAGTTTAATCTGAATGTGCTGGCAATCAGAAGAGAAAAGAAGTATATCACGAAAATTGATGCAGATATGGTAATCAAAACCGATGATATGCTCTATCTTTTCGGATCGCCCGAGAATATCTCAAGAATAAATAAATACGTTGTTTTAAAGGAAGAATCTATCTAAACTATGCATCAGGAAATACTTTTTGCTATTACTACTTTTATGGGCTTTTTTGCCATCATGAACCCTATTGCCAATACACCTGTTTTTGTTGGTTTAACTGGAAATATGTCGCAAAGCGATCGCAAAATGACTGCTTTCAGGGCAGTTTTGATTGCTTTTGTTATCATTGCCTTGTTCAGTTTTATGGGCAATATCATTTTTAAGTTGTTTGGCATAACGCTTTATGCTTTTAAACTGGCTGGTGGAGTTTTATTGTTTTTTGTCGGATTTGATTTGCTTCAGGGCAAACAATCACAGGTGCATCACCCAGTAAGTGAGGATGATACATCAACAAAGAAAAACGCTGGCGATATTGCTGTTTCGCCATTGGCATTGCCAATTCTGGCAGGGCCTGGCACTATTTCTACAGCCATGAATTTTGTGGGACCAAGTAATGATTTAATTCACATCACCACAATTGTTTTAAGTTTTGCCGCCCTTTGCCTGATCACTTATTTGATGTTTGTTTCGGGGAATTGGATTGTAAAGAAACTGGGTGCTAACCTGATAAAAGTTATAACCCGAATCATGGGACTGATTTTAACCGTTATGGCTTCGCAGATGTTGATAGAAGGAATCAAAGGTGCCTTTGGCCTGAGTTAATTATATCCTGAATGGCAAAACCAATACTTTTTTTTGATGGCTATTGTTCCTTATGTAATGGTGCCGTGCGTTTTGTTTTGAAGCACGAAAAAAATCAGGATTTGCATTTTGCAGCACTTGATTCTGATTTTGCCGAAAAAGAACTCGCCGGACTTGATCTTCCTGAAAGTTTAGTTTTGAAGATTGGCAATCAGATTTATATCAAATCTGCCGCAGTTTTTAAGGTATCGGACTATTTGAAGGGCTGGCCCCGATTTTTCAGGATTTTCAGGTTCTTGCCCGATAGCTTACTCAATTGGAAATATGATTTGGTTGCCCGCCATCGAAAAACAATATTTGGCACGACAACTCATTGTGGTTTGAGCCCGAAAGCAGATCAATCCAGATTTTTAGACTTAAAACAATAATTTTCTATATGATGCTTAAACATATTGTGATGATGCGATTCAAAAGCACTGAATTACATACGAAACAGGAACAGATGAACAAATTGAAGCAAATGCTCGAAGATCTTAGCCAAACTATAGAGGTAGTTGATTTTCTTGAGGTGGGGTTTAATTTAAGCAACAGACCCACAGCTTTCGACCTAATCCTCCAAACACATTTCAAAAGCGAGAAAGAACTTGATCTGTATCGTGTGCATCCGGAACATCTCAAAGTGCTGGATTATATTCGGGAAGTGATTTCAGAAACCGCAGTAGTGGATTATCAGATTGTTTAGAAAATGAGAAAAGAAATCACATATACCTCTATTCCCGGCAGATGTTAACAACAGAAATTTCGCGGCATAATTTTCGTTCGCTGATATGGCATGCAGGTTTTTTGTCCTTTGCACAGGTTTTTATTGATGTGGATACTGTTATTCCTGCCATGTTTATCGAAGCAGGGGGGTCTGCTTTGCAACTTGGCATTTTAACAGCTATTATGTTAGGAGGATCGAGTTTTACACAGTTGTTTTTTGCACCTTTCATCAGCAATTATAATTACAAGAAGAAGTTTCTGCTCATTGGTATTAACGCACGGATGCTGGCATTGATCTTAATGGCGGTGTTGTTGTTTTCGGTAGCTGATTCTCCACCGCGATACACGATTTGGTTGGTTTATGTATTGATAGGACTGTTTTCGTTTGGTGGTGCTTTTGCCAATATAAGTTTTACTGATATTCTTGGAAAATCGGTGCTTCAACAATCGCGGAAGCCCTTTTTCTCGGTGAAGCTCGTCTTAAACGGTTTGGTTTTTTTATTGGCTGCTGCTTTGGCCAGTCGTTTGGTAGATGCCTTCGGCTATCCACTCAACTATGCCTGGATGTTTGTTGTTGGATTTGTAGCTCTATCCATTGCTTCGCTGGGTTTTTGGAATTTGAAGGAAGTAGTGCCTTCCCGGCTTTCGATACCTTCGTTTAAAGTGTTTATTCAACTGTTTGCCAACGAGCTTAAAGAGAATCGTAACTTGCCCGCTTTTCTGGGGTTTATCAATACGCAGGGAATCACCATTGCCTTTCTTCCTTTTGTGATGTTGTATGCCAAGGAATCTATGGGCACAGGATCGGCCGACACTGGTAATTTTTTGATTTATAAGATTATAGGGAGTGTGGGTGCAGGATTTGGTCTTTTTCTTCTGTCAGGAAAATTTAGATATAGCCGGCTTATCGTTGGCAATGCTTTGGTGGCTTCTGTTTTGCCTTTCTTGCTGTTGATTTTGGGTGAAAATTCTCCTGTCTGGTTTCTTTTCTTACTGGGAGGCATCACCTTTGCAGTTTACCAGGTGTCGATGAATGGTGTGTTGCTCGAAGTTTCGGGCAATGCCAACCGGGCACTTTATACCGGAATTACTGGTGCAGGAAATATTTTACCAGCCTTGTTTCCCTTACTGGGAGGCTGGCTGATAAATAGTTTTGGGTTTAATTTATTTTTTGGTCTTTATCTTGTTACGGTATTGCTGTCGGTATTTTTTGCGATGAGAATAAAATGTTCCAATTAGAATCTCATTGCTTTTATTATTTCAGTAATATTTTTTTTGTCCTATTTTAACTTAATTTTGTGCAAAATTCAACTGATTATGAAGCCTGTAAAATTTCTAACCGTATTATTGTTATTTGTTACATTTCAGGGAATTGCTCAAAAAAGCACCTTTAAAAGCTCTGATCCTCAGCCAAAGGTAAAATCAATGACTGAGAAACATTATCTTATTGATGCTAATCAGGACGCTGGTAAGCAATTAATTCTATCACATTATTACAAAAACAGTTTCGATAGTTTTGGTAATCGCATTCAGGACAGAGAATATGATTCGGCTGGAAATCTGATCAAAACTTATAAATACTACAACACCGGTGACCACCGCAATAAACTTGAGCTTACAGACCATAACGGAAAGTTAATCCGAACCATTGAGTATGTTTATAATGAAGACGGCCTGCTGGATTACGATCAAAGCTATGATGGGAAAGGCAATCCTGAAAAACGATTTGTGTATAGCTACGACGATAAAGGTAAGATACGAGAAGATTATAGTTATGACAACGACAATGAGTTTCAAATGAAGTTTACCTATACCTATAATTTCAAAGACGAGGTTGACCGGAATTTCAGATTTGATAACAAAGGTAATTTGTTGGAGATCAGAAATTACGCCTACGATCAAAATGGTAATATGATTTCAGAAAAAGTGACTGATAAAGAAGGGAATCCGATCAAAACAACAACTTTTCAGTATGTTTACGATAAGAAAGGCAATTGGACCGAAAAAACGATTCATAAATCCGGAAAACCTATAATATTAATCAAGCGGGAGCTGGTTTATTAGGATTTTATCCTTTTTAATCACTATTGTCCGGTAAAATTATAATGTTGTCCCGTACGTACGGGACTGCATTATTAAAGGGATGGAGCGGTTTTATTTGGATTTTAGCGGACAACAATGCTTTTTAATACAAAGTATCTCATTATTTTTCGGCTGAACTGTGCAGGGCGGTTTGTAAAGTTTTGATGAGTTCGACATTTGAAATTTTTCTCAGCGAACCGCTATCTGCAAAACTTATGCCTCCGTTTTCTTCCGAAACAATTATAGCGACAGCATCGCTCTGCTCGGTCATGCCTAATCCGGCACGATGCCGCAAACCCGGCCTTCCCGGAAGATCAAGTTTTTTTGTCACAGGCAAAATGCATCCGGCAGCTTTTATTCTGTTGCCTGATATAATAACAGCACCATCATGCAGGGGTGTGTTTTTATAAAAAAGTTGTTCTATCAGGGCCTGACTTACATTAGCATCTATTTGCACCCCGCTCTGAATAGTTTGAAAGAGTTCGTTTTGCCTTGTTATCACGATTAATGCACCTGTTTTTTTCTCTGCCATCGAAATACAGGCATTGGCAATGCTTACTAAATCGATATGTTGTTCGCTTTTAAACCTCAAAAAACCCCAGGAGAAACCCGGGCTAAAACGCTTAACAAACCCAGGGGTTCCCAATGCAAGTAAAAACTGTCTTATTTCAGGTTGAAAAATGATGATCAGGGCAATAAATCCAACGCTTACAAATGCACCTAAAATATCACCAAGCAACTCCATCTGCAGTGCTGTCACAACTTTCCAGATCAGGAAAACAGCCACAATCCCCAGAAAGATATTGATGGCAACAGTGCCTCTCAGCAAATAATAAAGCCCATATAGCAGCCCGGCAACAAAGATTATGTCGATAACATCAATAAAGCGCAGATCAATAAATAGGGGAAAAAATAAGTTCAACATTGTTTATTGTTTAGCAATAAAATGCCAATTTAATTTAAACAAGCAAAGTTAATCATTCTGTTCATGTAATACCTGCTTCATAAATTGCCAAAGTTTTGTACATTCTGCTGCTTCTTTTACATCGTGCACACGCAGGATTGTAGCACCTTGTTGCAAAGCCCAGCTATGCAAAACAGAGGTGCCATTCAAAGCATTGTCAGTATCATTTCCTAATACTTTTCGAATCATTGATTTACGTGAAACTCCTACTAGAACAGGAAAATTCCAGGGATTGAATTGTTCAAATCCTGTAAACATTTTATAATTGGCAGCCAACGACTTGCCAAACCCAAAACCAGGATCGAGCACGAGCTGCCTTGCACCTAGATTTAGGAGTTTGTTTACCTGTTTTTCATAAAACTGTCTCACATTTTCAATCACTTCATCTGCATTGAGGGTATGATTGTGCGTGGTTTCGGGTGTGCCAACAAGATGCATCATCACATAAGGAATATTGTTGTCGGCAACAAAAGCAAACATATGCTCATCGAAAGTGCCACCCGAAATGTCATTGATCATGCTGGCTCCCTCAGCAATCGCTTGTCTGGCAACAGATTGGCGATAAGTGTCAACAGAAAGCCAGGCTTCCGGAAAGTTTTTGTGAAGCAATCGTAAAGGCTCAAGCAATCGATCAGCTTCTTCTTCAGCCGTCACAAAATCAGATCCGGGTCGTGTAGAAACGGCACCCAAATCGAGGCAATGTGCACCGTCCTCAAGCATTTGACCTGCCTGCCTGATGAGTTGATCAAAGTGTTGAATACGACTGCCTTTGTAAAATGAATCCGGTGTCAGGTTGATTATTCCCATGACTACGGCTTCGCTTATATCAAGCGTTTTTCCATTAAAATCGAGTTTTTGGTCTGGTAAAAATTCGCTATTTTTACCGGCGATTTGCCGAAAAGTAAAGGCCGATTGCATTCCTTTTTTTAGGCAAATTTAAACTTTTGTATTCAACACATAATTATTATTTATGGCCGATACTGCCAAACAATTTCAGCAGGTTATTGAGAATTGTGCTGACTTATTTCAAAGAAAATTACAGGATTATGGTGCTGCATGGCGCGCCTTACGTCCTTCATCGGTAACTGATCAGCTTTATATCAAAGCCAAAAGGATAAGAAGTATTCAGGAAAAGAAAGCGCAAAAAATTGAGGATAATATTGCTGATGAATTTATTGGGCTTGTAAATTATGCTGCGATGGCTATCATCCAGCTCGAATATGGTGCTGTAGTCGAAATAGATTTGACGAACGAGCAGGCCATTGCTGCTCATCACAAAGTGCTGAATGAGGCTTTTGAGTTGATGAACAATAAAAACCATGATTATGACGAGGCCTGGCGAAATATGCGAATCAGCTCGTTTACGGATATAATTTTGGTGAAATTACTTAGAATAAAGCAGATAGAAAATAATGAAGGCTTGACAATTGCGTCTGAAGGAGCAGAATCAAACTATTTTGATATCATTAATTATGCTGTTTTTGCGCTGATTTTGTTGAATGAGAAAAATAATATTTAAGCAGGTATGAATCGAGTGCTCAGAAACATTAGTCGTTGGATTGTTGGTATAGTTTTTATTTTTTCGGGTTTTGTAAAAGGAGTGGATCCACTTGGCACAGCTTACCGTATTGAGGATTATTTTATCGCATACGGAACGGAATGGGCTTCGTTTTTGTCGGTTGGCTTATCTGTTTTTTTATCAACAGTAGAGTTTGTTCTCGGACTTGCACTGATAAGCGGGATGCGTATGCAATTGGTTTCGAAAGTGTTATTATGGATGATGATCTTTTTTACCGGACTCACTTTTTATGATGCACTTTACGAACCCGTGCCTGACTGCGGTTGTTTTGGCGATGCCATCAAATTGACAAATTGGGAAACCTTTTACAAGAATATCGTTTTGATATTTTTTGTGCTAGTCATTTATTTTAGTCGTAAAAAGTTTAAAATCAATATTCCCAGGTCAATTCAAACACTTATTTTGTTCTTGTATTTGGCCGGATTTGGATATTTTTCAGTTTACAACTACAACCATCTTCCCATGTTGGATTTCAGAGCCTGGAAAGTTGGCAAACAAATGAATCCTGATGGCGAGCAGGAAACGCTGGTTTACCTTACTTATCAGAATAAAACTACAGGAGAACAAAAGGAATATCTCTCGCCTGACTATCCCTGGAATGATAGTGTATGGCTGGCCAACTGGGAGTTTGTCGATCAAAGAACCGAAGTGGTGGGAGAGCTTGCAGATCATGGCCTTTTTGCCGAAGACGAAAATGGCAACGACATGACCACTGTAATCTTGGATTCGCCAAATATTTTCGTTGTTGTTGCCTATGACCTGTCTAAAGTTTCGGCCAGTTCCTTTGATAAGATTGCTGCAATTGATGCCATTGCTTCTGCCGAAGGAAATGGGATTGTCTGGCTTACCTCAACTTTGCCTGATGAGGTAAATGCATTAAGTGAACAACATCCTGAGCTTTATGAGGTATATTATGCCGACGATATTGTGCTGAAGACAATGGTGAGATCAAACCCGGGATTAATGCTTATGGATCAGGGTGTTGTGATGCAAAAATGGCATCATAACGATTTCCCGCAAGGGGAGGAGCTAAAGCAATTGTTTAATCAAATTTCGGAATAAAAACTACTCACAAATGGGATCCTACATACTGCGCAAATTATGGTATGGCTTTGTTGTCCTTTTTGGTGTTGTTAGTTTGGTTTTTGTTTTATTTACAATCTTACCTGGTGATCCTGCACGGATGATGCTCGGACAGCGGGCAGATCAGGAAGCTGTGGATGCCATACGTAATGAACTGGGGTTGAATCAGCCACTCATTATGCAATACCTGAATTACCTGAATGATTTATCCCCTGTTTCGTTTCATACCATAAAAGAAGAAAATTCTTCCTGGTATTTTGATAAGCAGAAATACAGCAATTCTGTGGTATTAATTTCTTTACAATCAGCGGTGATCGTATTAAAAACACCCTGGTTGAGAGAATCGTTCCAAACCAGAAACAAGGTAACTGCCATGCTTGCCGAGGCATTCCCGAAAACATTGTTACTGGCAGCGATTGCAGTGGGTTTGGCCTTTAGTTTGGGACTATTGCTTGGTTTTATAACGGTAGTTGTTAACAAGAACTGGTTCAATCAGTTTATTCTGGTTTTTACAAGCCTGGGAATGGCTGTTCCTTCGTTTTTTGCAGCTATTTTAATGGCCTGGATTTTTGGCTATTTATTATCGGATTACACTGGATTGGATATGTTTGGGAGCCTTTACGAAGTGGATGATTATGGAAGCGGGGCCAGTTTGCAGCTGAAAAATTTAATTTTACCAGCTATTACCTTAGGCATAAGACCATTGGCAATCGTAACCGAGCTTACCCGAACTTCACTCAACGAGGTAATGGGCATGGATTTCATTCGAACGGCAAAGGCAAAAGGTTTGTCAGCTTCGCGTGTGATGGGATTTCATGCCTTGCGAAATGCCTTAAATCCGGTTATTACTGCGGTTTCGGGTTGGTTTGCTTCACTGTTGGCCGGGGCTGTTTTTGTGGAATATGTTTTCGACTGGAAAGGAATCGGGATGTTGATCGTTGAGGCACTCGAAAAATATGATCTTCCATTAATTATGGGAGCTGTGTTGTTGATTGCTGTTATCTTGATTTTTATTAATATTTTTGTAGATATTATTTATGGGATACTGGATCCCCGAATTCGTTTAGCTTAAATACTCTAACAACTTAAAAAATTGGTTATGCGTAAGAAAATTGTAGCCGGTAACTGGAAGATGAATCTTTCGTTTCACGAGGCTGAAGCCCTCATTCATAATTTGATGGACGAGCTTGAAGAAGCCAAGCCAACAGCAGAAGTCATCATTTGTCCTTCCTTTCCATTCATCGAGATGGCAACGGATTATATGGAAGAACATCTTTTTAAGGTAGGTGCACAAAATATCAGCCCTTTCGATTCTGGTGCATACACTGGTGAAGTTTCTGCTGCAATGCTTGCCTCAATGGATGTAACACATTGTATTTTAGGACATAGCGAGCGTAGGAAATATTTCAACGAAGATGATAAGATGTTGACAATCAAAGTTAACCAGGCACTGGCTAACAAGCTGATTCCAATTTTTTGTGTCGGAGAATCCCTTCCTGAACGGGAATCAGGAAAGCATCTTGAGGTAGTAAGGAGACAGGTGCGTCACGGACTTTTTCACCTTGATACGGATGAATTTGCCAAGGTGATCATCGCCTACGAGCCGGTATGGGCTATCGGAACGGGCATGACGGCAACTCCTGAACAAGCCAAAGACATGCATTCCTATATTCGCACACTAATTGCCGAACGCTATGGTGATGAAGTGGCAAAAGCCACAATGGTTTTATATGGCGGGAGCTGTAATTCGGAAAATGCACTCGAAATATTTTCGCAGGAAGGTGTTGATGGCGGCCTGATTGGTGGTGCTTCGCTTAAGGCTGAGGAGTTTATTTCCATTTGCAAACAGGCTTCAATTCAGGATGTCTGATTACCTCGAACTTGAGTTTTCGCAGCCAGGATCGGAAGCCCAAAAAGAAATTCTTACTGCCTTGCTTGCCGGGGTCGGATGCGATAGTTTTATGGAAGATGAAATGTTCTTCAAGGCTTATTGTCCTGAAGAACATTTCGTTAGATCTGAAATTGAAAATGTGCTTTCGACGACTGATCTTAAGGAAATTCGTTTGTTAGCAGTAAGAAAACTTCCTGATGAGAACTGGAATGCCAACTGGGAAGCTGCTTACGAAGATGTAGTCATTGAGGGAAAATGCCGAATCAGAGCACCTTTTCATCAAGCTTCCGGAAGCTATGATTACGAGCTTGTGATAGCACCAAAAATGTCGTTTGGCACAGCTCATCACGAAACCACAGCCCAGATGATTGCCCTGATGCTTGAGCTGGATTTTAAAGATCGCACCTTGTTGGATATGGGTTCAGGAACTGCAGTTCTGGCAATTCTGGCCGAAAAAATGGGGGCGAAGAAGACCGTTGCCATTGACAATGACGAATGGGCATATAACAATGCACTGGAAAATACTGCCCTTAACAATTGTCGTGGTATTTTGGTGGAACTTGGTGATGCTTCGACTATTGGAGAGCGAAACTTTGATATTATTCTGGCAAATATAAACAGAAATATCCTGCTCGAAGACATGCATTTTTACGTGAAAGCACTCAATCCGGGTGGTCTTATTTTATTCAGTGGGTTTTATTTGCCTGATTTGGAACTGATTCAACAAAAGGCTGAGGAATTGGGATTAACTTTTCAAAGAAAAATGGAAAAAAATAATTGGGTTGCAGTTATTTTTAAAAGCTAATAAAAATACCATGATTAATCGCTTCACAAGAAGCATAGTAATGTTTTTATTTGTGCTGCTGACACTAAATTTATCAGGTCAGGAAGAACGATATTTTGAAGAAGATTCTGATATTTTTATTCAACAGATTGCCGGGTTATTGGATGAAATTTCAAATAAGACTTATCAAAAACAGGGAGAAGCCCTGATGCAAGCGTTACTGCCTCGCTGGCAGGCCGGACGATTTTCGAAGAAGGAGAAAGACCTGATAAAAGATATCAGTGAAGTCATGCATCAGAATAATTACAGAAATTATCCTTATTTCTTTGATTTTTTCAAAGCAATAAATGCATTGGCGAGCAGTAGTCATAACGAAAGAAGCGTTATAAATTGGTTGTCATTTACTAGGCAAACACTTGAAAACGAATCGCAACGAACCTTCGGTTCTCATCTGGAATATTCAATTAAATTGTTGATCGACCAATTGATTTCCGACCGTGGATCTACCTCTTGGTTTTTGCGAAATGCCAGCTATCATTTTGCTTCCGATACCGCACTGATTTTACAGGTAGAGCAAGCTGATCTGGTATGTGCCAGTCGTCGCGACAGCTCTCTCATTTTGAATACCTCCGGGATATTTTATGCTTCCGACAATCGATGGAAGGGTCGTGGCGGAAACACGGTTTGGTGGCGTTTTGGCATTGACGAAAAAGACTTGCAGCTCCAGTTTCGTGATTATTCTGTTGATCTGTCGCAATCAGAATACAGTGCCGACTCAGTAACATTTTCGTACGGAAAATTTTTTAGCTTTTCGATGCTTGGTCGTTTTGAAGACAAAGTTTTTAGCAGTCCGCCGGGCAACCGAACTTCTTATCCCAGATTTTACGCCTATTTCAACGATTATGAATTGAAACAGATCTATAAGAACATTTCCTACCGGGGAGGGTTTATGATGGAAGGTGCCACAGTAAAAGGCACTGGTAATGGAAAACGAAAAGCCCGGCTTGAGTTTTATCAGGATGAAAAGCTAAGAGTTGTTCTGCAATCTTCCGAATTTGTTATGATGCAGGGTAAAATAGTTTCAAACAGTGCCGTTGTAGTAATTCCGTTGGAGCAGGATTCGCTTTACCATCCCGCAGTTCACCTGCAGTATGACGATCAGTCGCGAAGGTTGATTTTGTATCGTACTGAAACCGGATTGGCCGATAGCCCATTTTTTGATTCTTTTCATAAGCTGGATATACATTTTGAAGCACTCTACTGGATAATTGATAAGCCTGATCTCTACTTTCGTCAGTTGGAAGGAACACGGGCTGAAAGTACCGGCTTTCTGCAATCGATGAATTATTTTTCCTATTCCGATTTCGATCGGCTTAGACTAATAGATAATCAGCATCCTATGTTTTCTATTGAGAACTATTTAAAAGCTTATGGAAGAGAAAATGATATTCAGTTAAGTTATTATGCTGATTTTATTAAAAAGCCACAAGAACAGGCACTTACACAATTGCTAAGATTGGCAGCCGGTGGATATTTGGTTTATGATCCTGATACACAGATCGCGAAATTGAACGAAAGGTTTTCGAATACCCTCAGGGCCAGGAGTGGTGATGTTGACTATGATGTCATCCGGATAAACAGTTTTACCTCAGCTTTGAAGCCGAATGTTCAGATGAATTTTGACAGCCTGGTACTCAATGTTTCAGGCGTAAAGGAAGTTGTGCTGAGTAATGCCCAACGGGTACGCATTTTCCCGGAAGAGGAATTTGTCGCAATTGGGGCTAACCGCGATTTTACCTTCTCAGGTTTTGTGGGTGCCGGCTTATTTGAATTTTACACACAAGAGTCGAGTTTTGATTATGATAAGTTCAAAATAAACCTAACACAAGTTGATTCACTTTCGTTTTTTGTACCTCTATTCAACCAGCCTGAGCGAGCCGATGGAAGTCGCGATTACGTGAGGGTCGAGAACGTGATCTCTAATATTTCGGGAACCCTGTACATTGATCAACCTGACAATAAATCCGGTAATAAACAGTCGCCTCAATTTCCAATCTTCGATAGCAAGAATGAGTCGTATGTTTACTTTCAACGGCCCACCATCAATGATAACCGCCTGCTTAAAGAGGATTTTTATTACGTTGTAAATCCATTTGAGATTGATAGCCTGGACGACTTTAAGACGGATTATTTACGTTTTGAAGGCTATTTGAACTCGGCAGGAATTTTCCCTGCAATCGCCGAACCTTTGGTTGTATTACAAGATTATTCTTTAGGCTTTGCACACCAAACAACAGACTCTTTGCCGATGTACACTGAAAAAGCTTTTTATACTGACAGCATTTTCTTGAGTAATCAGGGTTTTTGGGGAAATGGTGCACTGATTTATGGAACAAGTGAAACACGAGCTGATAGTTTTGTCTTCTATCCCGATGAGGTAAGGGCTTTGGCAAATCGGTTTGAAATGCGTGAGCAGGAAGACCCACTGTCATTACCACAGGCACAATCCGATACCATACTGTTTACCTGGCTGGCGGATACAAATCTGGTCATATTACAAACAGTTCAAAATCCTTTAGTCTTATATAATAATGTGATCTTTGAAGGAACTGCACGGCTTAGTTCAGCAGATATGAAGGCAGAAGGAGTCCTGAATTTTGGTCAGGCTACTATGGCTTCTGAATATTTTCATTTTAATCAGTCGGCCTTTCATGCCGATACTTCTGATTTCAGGCTGCATACTGCACTCGAAGGCGAACCAGCTTTTGTTGCTATGAAGTATAATGCTTTTGTTGATTTTAAAAACCGTGAAGCCTATTTTGAAAATACCGGTAATCCAAGTGCGTTATCATTTCCATACAATAGTTATATCTGCACTTTGGATGAAGCTAACTGGCTGATGGATAAGGATCAGGTCGAACTGAAAAATATTACTTTTCAGCAACAGATTGATATCGATTCACTTACTTTTGATCAGTTGATTGATCTCAATTTGGTGGGCTCCGAATTCATTTCGGTTCATCCCGATCAGGATTCCTTGTCTTTTTTTAGCTTGAAAGCCAACTATGATCTAAAAACGTATGCGATTGAAGCAAGGGATGTAAAAATTATCAAAACGGCTGACGCAGCAGTTTTTCCGGATGATGGGCTGGTACGAATTCTCGAAGGAGCACGAATGGAAACGTTCAAGAAAGCATACATCATTGCTGATACTGCAAACCGCCAACATCATTTTTCGAATGCTGAAGTCACTATTTTTGGTCGCAGGCAATATGAGGCATCAGGAGAATATAATTACATAGATTATAAAGAGAATATTTTTCCAATTTATTTTTCAGCCGTTTTTCCTGATGAATCAGGTGTAACCACAGCAAGTGGCACTATCGAAAAGTCAGAGCAATTCAAGTTAAGTCCTCATTTTAGCTATGCCGGCAAGGTGTTTTTAAAGGCCAATGAACCCTTACTGAGCTTCGATGGTGCATTCAGGCCCGAATATGCCTGTAATCAGGATGAAACCTCATGGGTAGGCTTCAGTTCGACAATAGATCCCAGGGATATTCGTATCCCACTTGATACCAGTTTGTTTGATGAATATGGCGTTCAACTACAGGCCGGATTATATTATGATCCACTCGGCCAGAAGTATTACAGTGCCTTTTTGAGTCCGGCAAGGTCATCAAACACCTTTAGTGTCAATAATGCATCTGGTTTCTTATGGTACGACAGAAAAACCAATTCCTTCAGGCTGGAGGCAGATAATAAAAACAATGATGCCTCAACACTTGAATTGGCCGTAAATCGCTGTTTGATCAAAGGGAAGGGTGAGCTTCGGACAGGATTAAATCTGCCTTTGGTCGATCTTAAACAAGTTGGAACATACGAGCATCTGCTAATTCCTGACAGTACACTTCTCAGTACAACAGTGGTTTTTGATTTTATGTTCGATGAAAAACTACTTCAAATGATGGCTGACAGCATCAATAAATCTGCCCAAAAAGGTGCCCAATTGAGCCAGAGTAACTATTTATACACACTCGGGCTGCTTGCAGGTAATGATGAAATGAACAGGGTGCAGTCAGAATTGAGCTTGTATGGGGCTGCCCGCCGGATTCCGGATGTATATCAAAAAAGTTTGGTATTCAATAATTTAGACATGAGTTGGGATACTGAGCGAAGCGCATTTATTTCACAAGGTGAATTGCGTATTGCAAATGTGCTTCGAAGCCAGGTGAATAAGAGCCTTAGCGGGTTGGTTGTGTTTGAAAAAGGAAGGGCAGGGGATGCCATAACTTTTTATTTGCAACCCAGCCAATCTGAGTGGTATTATTTTCATTATGAGAATGGCATAATGCAGGCAATTTCTTCATCACAGGCATTTAACGAAAGATTGCTAGAGCTGAAACTGGAGAAGAGAATGCTAGAAGATGAGGCTTCTGATTTCATTTATGAATTTGTGATAGCCTCCAAACGAAGCGTTGTCGATTTTATCAGGCGTTACCAATTGAATTGATTATGGATTCTAACTTAATATTAGGCAATATATTACCAGTTCTGGCGGGTTATTTGATTGGCTCAATACCCACAGCGGTATGGGTAGGAAAATTATTCTATGGCAAGGACGTAAGGCTCGAAGGTTCTGGCAATGCCGGTGCAACAAACACCATAAGAGTGCTCGGTCTTGTGGCCGGTATTCCGGTACTGTTGATAGATGTGTTTAAAGGACTCGCCTCCATTTTGCTTATTGAGCCGCTTAATTCTCTTAGTGGAGGGACAGAAATTACACCCTTGCTTCAATTAATGGTGGCTGCCGCTGCAGTATTGGGACACACTTTTCCGGTATTTGCCGGCTTCAGAGGAGGCAAAGGTGTTGCAACCTTGCTTGGGATTGGATTTGGTTTGTATCCGTGGGCAACCCTTTTAGCACTGATCACCTTTATTATTGTGCTGTTGATCAGCAAATATGTTTCCTTGTCAAGTATATCGGCCGGACTTGCATTTCCCATTTTTGTGATCTTTCTCTTTCCGCCCGGACATCTTGTTTTTATCCTGCTGTCTGTTGCTGTTGCAGTTTTTCTGCCCATAACACATCGCAAAAATATCCGCCGATTGATAAATGGTAACGAATCGAAATTCACCGGAAACAAGGCAAATCAAAAGGAATGATAAAATGTTTGTAAAACTTTTTGGATAAGGGTATCCAACGCTGTCAAAATTCTTATTTTTACACTTTAAAACATTCGACATTATGAAATTTATAATTTCCAGCTTAAAGTTATTGAAAAGCATTCAGGCTCTTGCAGGAGTAATTGGTTCTAACAATACGCTACCTATCCTCGATGATTTTCTTTTTAGTCTCTCTGATGGTGAGTTGCGCATTACAGCCTCCGATCTTGAAACTACAATGATGATCAGTTTAAAGCCTGATATGCAAGAAGGTACAGGTGAAGTCACCATACCGGCTCGTTTGCTTTTGGATATCATGAAAACTTTTCCTGATATTCCGGTCACCATTCATGTGAAGCCTGAAAATCTGATGGTCGAGCTCACAGCAGGCGAAGGCCATTATAAACTATCAGGCCATAAAAGTGATGAATTTCCTCAGACTCCGGTATTGGAAGATCCGACAACAATGAATCTTTCTGCAGAAATTTTAGCAAATGGTTTTGAAAAAACGATTTTTGCTACCGGAAATGATGAGTTGCGTCCGGTGATGTCTGGTGTTTTGATTGAACTCTCGGAGGATTATCTCACCTTTGTGGCTACCGATGCTCATAAGCTTGTAAGGTATCGGAGGATTGACGTGAAAACAGAGCAAAATGCAGCCTTTATCCTGCCCAAAAAGCCAATAAACCAGTTGAAAAACCTGCTTTCAGCGAAAAGTGAAGGTGATGTAACCCTGGAATTTAACCAAAAAAATGCCTCCTTCAGCTTTGATAATGTTAAGCTGGTTTGCCGTTTGATTGAAGGTAAATATCCTAATTACGAAGCCGTAATCCCTACAACAAATCCTAATAAATTAAGCATCGACCGCATTTCATTGCTCAATTCAATCAGAAGGGTAGCTATTTTTTCAAACAAAGCCACCCATCAGGTTCGGTTTAAAATTACAGGTCAGGAACTTATGCTTTCGGCCGAGGACCTTGATTATTACAATGAAGCACGCGAACGGTTGAGCTGTAGTTATGAGGGTGACGATATGGAGATTGGATTTAATTCAAGATTCTTCCAGGAAATGCTCAATAATATGGAAACCGATAATGTACAACTCGAGATGTCGGCACCCAATAGGGCAGGAATTCTGGTTCCTGTTGATAATGAAAACAAAGAAGAAGATATCTTAATGTTGATCATGCCAGTCATGCTCAACCAATGATTTTCGGTTCTAGTTGTGATGCCCCCGGAATTTTTTTCGGGGGTTTTTTGTTTTATAACAGAATTATTTGCTTTCTCACCGAACCAGACTTGCAATTATTTGTTCTTTGATCAACCTTAAATAAACAAAATGAATTTACAAACCAAATTAACACTGAGCCTGTTAGTGCTGATATCGTTTATATCATCCTGCACAACCATTCCGCAAAGCACTTCAGATCGCGAAAGCCGATTGCTTATTGAAAAATCATTCGGGAATGGCATCACTTTGGAGTTTTATTTTGAAAAGGGAAAACGCCATAACCATCCCAGTTTTGCCGTTTGGATCGAAAGCCTGGAGGGTGAGCTGATTCAAACGATTTTTGTAACACAATCTGTTGCAACCGGATATTATGCCTATGGTGATGCAGGAGATGGCAGTTGGCTAAAAGTTCCGGGTCCTGCTGCACGACCGGCTTCATTGCCTTATTGGCTGCATCGGAGAGAAATTGGAGTTGCCGGTCAGCTGCCCGATCCTGATAATCCCTTGCCTGATGCATATACCGGCGCAACTCCCCCAGCTTCTTTTAATATGCTGGCAGAAACGAAGGAATCTTTACCTGATCGTTTTAAAGTGTTGACGGAAGTTAATCAGCCCTGGGATTGGAACAGGTATTGGACAAACGATAAGTATGAAAATGAAGCTGAATACCGCACCTCAGCACAACCGGCATTGATTTATGCTGTTGAAGTGGATCTCAATGAGCCTCAAAATATTTATTACCTAAATCCGATTGGTCACAGCCATTATTCGGGAGCCGATGGGAAGCACTATTCAAATTTAAAAACTTTTACAACAGCTTTGGAAATATTTGAATCAATCACATTGAAAATCAAGAAGTAATGAATAAGATATTGATCAGTATATTTGGTTTATCAGCCTTGGCAATTCAACTGAATGCCCAAAATGCAGTAGTGAGCGGACGAGTGATTGATCAAACAAGTAACGAGCCTTTACCATTTGCCAATGTGGTTGTAAAAGGCACCAAAACAGGAGCTACAACCGATTTTGATGGTGAATTTACAATTGCCGGTATCAATCCTGGCTTTGTGACACTCGAAGCTACTTATGTAGGTTATAAAAATGCCGTTTCTAACGAAATTCAACTTACCAATGCCAAAACGGAGTATGTAATTATTAGCATGGAAAATGCAGGCATCGCGCTTCAGGAAGTGGAGGTTAAGGCTAATCCGTTTGTCAGAACAGAAGAAAGCCCGCTCTCGCTGCAAAAAATTGGAGTTAGCGAAATAGAGACCAGCCCGGGGAGTAATCGTGATATTTCACGCGTGATACAATCTTTGCCAGGTGTTGGGTCCGGTGTTTCTTTTCGCAACGATATCATTATCAGGGGGGGAGGTCCCAGCGAGGCAGTTTTTTATCTTGATGGTGTTCAAATACCTACGATCAATCACTTTGCTACGCAAGGTTCATCTGGAGGGGCAATAGGGATTTTGAATGCTGATTTTATCAGTGCTGTTGATTTTTATTCTGGTGCTTTTCCGGCTAATCGTTCCAATGCCTTGAGTGGTGTTTTTGAATTTACTCAAAAGGAGGGCAACAAAGAAAAAACCCGATTTCGCGGAACTATGGGTGCCTCCGAATTAAGCCTGACACTCGATGGTCCGGCTGGTGAAAAGTCTAACTATATCTTCTCGGTTCGGCGTTCTTATCTTCAGTTTCTGTTTGATGTGATTGGTCTGCCATTCTTGCCCACCTTCAACGATTATCAGTTTAAATGGAAGACGAGATTTGATAAACACAATGAGCTTACTATCGTTAGCATTGGAGCACTAGATCAGTTTAAGCTGAACACCGGTATCAAAAATCCTACTGAGGAGCAGGAATATATTTTAACCTATCTTCCTGTAAATGAGCAGTGGTCGTATGCGATTGGTGCCGTTTATAAGCATTACAAACAAAAGAGTTTTCAAACTTTGGTGCTCAGTCGCAATATGTTAAATAACATTAGCTATAAATATCCTGAGAATGATGAGAGCAGAGCTCGTATTTTGGATTATAAATCGCAGGAAACAGAAAACAAGATTCGGTACGAGAATAACATCCGCTGGGGTGATTATAAGTTTGTTTATTCAGTTGGTGGCACTTACGCTAAATATTATAATCGGACGAATCAACAGATTTTTGTTGGAAACGAGCTTACTACGCTGGATTATGAAACAAATCTCGACCTCTTGATGGCTGGAGGATCGGCTCAAATCAGCAGAAATTTCTTCAATGATCGATTGACGCTTTCGGCTGGACTACGAACTGACTTTAACAACTATAGTTCTACCATGAGCAACCCGATTGATCAATTGTCGCCTCGTTTTTCGGCTTCCTATGTTTTATCTGATCAATGGGCAGTAACCGCCAACACTGGTCGTTATTATCAACTGCCTGCATACACAACTTTAGGTTTCAGGAATAATGCAGGCGATTTGGTGAATAAAGATAACGAGCTGAAATATATTGGGGCAAATCATTTTATCGGGGGGCTTCAGTTCATTCCGCGCGAAGATGTATTTTTCTCCTTAGAAGGTTTTTACAAGCAGTATAACCAATATCCATTTTCTGTGAACGATTCGATAAGTCTGGCGAACAAAGGAGCTGATTATGGTGTATTGGGCAACGAAGAAGTACGATCAACAAGCAAAGGAAGGGCTTATGGTTTTGAGTTTTTAAACAGGTCGAAGCTGCCATCTGGCCTTAATTTGATATTTTCCTACACCTTTGTTCGAAGTGAATTTGAAGATTTCAATCAAAAATTGATTCCTTCCAGTTGGGATTTCCGACACATTATCGCCCTTACAGCTTCGCAAAATTTCAGCAGAAACTGGATTGCCGGAATAAAGTGGCGATTTGATGGAGGCCTGCCGTTTACGCCATACGATCTGGAAAAGTCTGCCTTAATCTCGGCCTGGGATGCACAAGGCCGGCCGTATTTCGATTTCGCAAGGCTGAATCAGTTGCGATTAGAGCCTTATCATCAGCTGGATTTGCGGGTAGATAAACGCTATTTTTTCGATCGATGGTCCTTGATGGTTTATCTTGATATCCAGAATGTTTACAATTTTAAAGCCAAATTGCAGGATGATGTGGTGAGGGAGAAAGACGCTAACGGAAATTTTATCACTGTTGATAACGATACCAAATATGTACTCAGAGGAATTGAAAACACCTCAGGAACAGTTTTGCCTTCGATTGGAATCATGGTAGAATTTTAAACCTAGCCGGCAGTTTGTTTTATGGTGTTTGATTTTCTAATGTTTACAGCCATGTTGCCCGGATCAAGTTCGAGCAGATTAAAAACAACCTGCTCATGCACTTGCAATTGATCAGCTAATTCAGCTGTATTAAACCGAAACATCGCACCACTCAGCTGTTCTTTCACAAATCCATAACCTCTTTGAGGATGTAGTTCAACTATAAGGCCTTTTCGCATGATATTAAGATATAATGTTTTACGTAGTAATACGAAGGTAAATGGCCTGTTTCAATAGACTTTTAAGCTAGTGTTAGTACTTCATTAAAAATGCATCAAAAAAGCCTGTCCTTTGTTTAGGACAGGCTCTTTTTAGCATGATTTTGGAAAATTACAATATTTGTATTTTCAATCAGATCTTATTGAAATTTAGAGCTGAGGACCGGCAGCAACCAGTCTTTTGCCTTCTTCGTTATCTGTATATTTATCAAAGTTGTCGATAAACATCTTCGCCAGGTTTCTGGCTTTTTCTTCCCACTCACCAGCACTTTGATAAGTGTCGCGTGGATCCAGAATGCCATCATCAACGCGTTCGAGTGTTGTTGGAACTTCCAGGTTGAAAAGCGGAATGGTTTTCGTTGGTGCCTTGTCGATGCTGCCATCTAAAATGGCATCGATGATGGCCCTGGTATCTTTGATTGAGATTCGTTTTCCGGTTCCATTCCAGCCGGTGTTAACCAGATAGGCTTTAGCACCGCTTGCTTTCATTCTTTTCACCAGTTCTATGGCATATTTTGTTGGGTGCAAGGCAAGAAAGGCATTGCCAAAACAGGCTGAGAAAGTAGGTTGTGGTTTGGTCACACCTAACTCAGTTCCAGCTAGTTTGGCTGTGAAGCCTGAAAGAAAATGATATTCTGTTTGATCACTGCTAAGTTTTGAAACAGGAGGCAACACTCCAAAAGCATCGGCTGTGAGAAAGATCACTTTTGTTGCGTGGCCCGCTTTTGAAACGGGTTTTACAATATTTTCGATATGGTAAATTGGGTAAGAAACACGTGTGTTTTCGGTTTTGGAGCTGTCAGTAAAATCAATAGAGCCATCTTCGTGAATAACCAGATTTTCCAGAAGCGCATCCCTTTTGATGGCATTAAAGATATCAGGTTCGTTTTCTTTGCTCAGGTTGATACATTTGGCATAACATCCACCTTCGAAATTAAACACACCATCATCGTCCCAGCCATGCTCGTCATCACCAATCAATGCTCTTTTTGGATCAGCAGAGAGGGTGGTTTTTCCAGTGCCCGAAAGTCCGAAGAAAATGGCTACATCACCATCTTTGCCTACGTTGGCCGAGCAATGCATGGCTGCAATCCCTTTCAGTGGAAGGTAATAATTCATCATGGTAAAAATTCCTTTTTTCATCTCACCACCATACCATGTTCCACCTATCAAAGCCATACGCTCAGTAAGGTTGAATACAACGAAATTTTCGGAATGCATTCCCATTTCTTTCCAGTTGGGGTTTACTGTTTTTGAAGCGGTGAGCACTACAAAATCAGGTTTAAAAGTCTTGAGCTCTTCATCGGACGGACGAATGAACATGTTTTTCACAAAATGAGCCTGCCAGGCAACTTCCATCACAAAACGCACGTTCAGTCGTGTGTCGGGATTAGCACCTGCATACGCATCCATCACATAAAGTTTTTTTCCGGAAAGCTGATCAGAGGCAATGGTTTTCAATTTTTCCCATTTTGCAGGCTCTAGCGGCTTATTGTCGTTTTTGCCTTCTGTAGCCCACCATACAGTGTCTTTTGAAACCTCATCCATCACGATGTATTTATCCTTGGGCGAACGACCTGTAAAAATACCCGTATCAACTGACACTGCTCCGGTATCTGTTATTACACCTTTGGCAAAGCCTTCGAGGTTTGGATCTGTTTCGTGCTCGAAAAGAGTTTCGTAGCTGGTGTTGTAGAATACTTCATTGACATCGGTAATACCGTATGAAGCCAAATCCACTCTGATTTTAGCATCATCTTTAACCATCATGTTTTTGTATTTGGATTATTTTAAGATTAAAAATAAAGGTGCAAAGGTAAAAAGAAATGTTAAATCTCAATCGTTTGCGCTTGTAATATATGAATAAGAATTAAGGCAACCGAGAAGCTGGTTGCCTTAAATTGTTATCACTTGATCAAGTGCTTATTTTTTAGACTTTTTCTTGTCCTTTTTCGACTTGGATCCTTTTTTTGCCTTTTTTGCCATTTTTTCAGCCACAGCAGCTTGTGCAGCAGCAAGGCGTGCGATAGGTACGCGGTAAGGAGAACAACTTACGTAATTCAGTCCGGCCTCATGGCAGAACATCACTGAACTTGGCTCGCCTCCGTGCTCTCCGCAAATTCCCAACTTGATATCAGGACGGGTTTTGCGGCCTTTTTTAACGGCCATTTTAACCAGTTGTCCTACACCGGTTTGATCCAATATCTGGAAAGGATCATGCTTCAGGATGCCATTTTTAAGGTAAACATCAAGGAAACGTCCGGCGTCATCCCGGCTATACCCAAAAGTCATCTGCGTCAGATCATTAGTTCCGAATGAGAAGAACTCAGCTGATTGAGCTATTTCGTCAGCAGTTAAGGCAGCACGTGGCACCTCAATCATGGTTCCAACGAGGTATTTGATAGAATCGTTACGTTCTTCAAATACCTTATTGATGGTATCACGAACGATTTGTTCCTGCATTTTCATTTCTGCAAGTGTGCCTGTTAGGGGAATCATAATTTCGGGCAAAGTAACTATGCCACGGGTTTTGAGGTTAAGTGCTGCTTCGATGATGGCTCTGGCCTGCATTTCAGTGATTTCGGGATAGGTATTTCCTAAGCGACAACCACGGTGACCCAGCATCGGATTGAATTCAGCCAGATCGTGTATCTTATTTTTAATCGTTTCTACAGGTACTCCCATCACTTTGGCCATTTCCTGCTGCCCTTTATCATCATGCGGTACAAACTCGTGCAATGGTGGATCGAGTAAACGTACAGTAACAGGAAGACCTTTCATGGCTTCGAAAATACCTTCAAAGTCTTCGCGTTGGATGGGTAAAAGTTTGTCTAAAGCCTGCCGACGACCAGCTTCATCTGCGGCAAGAATCATTTCGCGCATGGCAATGATTTTGTCGCCACCAAAGAACATATGTTCTGTGCGGCATAGTCCGATTCCCTGAGCCCCGAAATTACGAGCAACTTCAGAGTCGTGTGGGGTATCAGCATTTGTTCTAACTATGAGTTTTGATTTCTTGTCTGCCAATTTCATCAGCTCACCAAAAAAGCCACTCAATTCAGGGTCTTTGGTCTCCACGCGTCCGTCATAAACTTCACCGGTGCTACCATTCAGAGAAATGAAATCACCTTCTTTAAAGGTTTTTCCACCCATGGTGATGGTGCGTGCTTTGTAATCAATATTTATTCCGCCAGCACCTGAAACACAGCATTTTCCCATTCCGCGTGCAACAACGGCAGCGTGTGAAGTCATTCCTCCGCGAGCAGTAAGGATGCCTTCGGCCACATTCATTCCTTTGAGGTCTTCGGGTGAGGTTTCAACACGTACCAAAACTACTTTTTTGCCATTAGCGGCCCAGGTTTCGGCCTCATCGGCATGAAATACGATCTGGCCATTGGCAGCACCTGGAGAGGCTGGTAATCCCTTAGCCATCACCTTGGCTTTGGTAATTGCATTGCCATCAAAAACGGGGTGAAGTAATTCGTCCAGTTTGTTAGGTTCCACACGCATAATCGCTTCATTTTTGCTGATGATGCCTTGTTTCATCATTTCGATGGCAATACGAACCATAGCAGCTCCTGTCCGTTTTCCATTACGCGTCTGAAGTATCCACAACTTGCCTTCCTGAATGGTAAACTCAAGGTCCTGCATATCACGGTAATGATCTTCGAGTTTTTGTTGTAGCTTGTTCAATTCCTGATATATCTCAGGCATTGCTTCTTCGAGTGAAGGGAACTTATTAGCACGATCTTCTTCTGAAACATTTTGCAATGCAGCCCAACGTTTCGAGCCTTCCAGTGTAATTTCCTGTGGGGTGCGGATTCCTGCCACCACATCTTCGCCTTGAGCATTAAGCAGATATTCTCCGTTGAAAATATCTTCGCCTGTGGCAGCATCGCGTGTGAAGGCAACACCTGTACCCGAAGTATTTCCCATATTTCCGAATACCATAGCCTGCACGTTTACGGCTGTTCCCCATTCAGCAGGGATGTTGTTGAGTTTGCGGTAAACAATGGCGCGATCGTTCATCCAACTGTTGAACACTGCCATGATAGATCCCCAGAGCTGTTCCCATGGATCATCAGGAAAATCTTTGCCGGTAGATTTTTTCACAGCCTCTTTAAATCGGCGAACCATTTCCTTTAGATCGGCGGTATTGAGTTCAGTATCAAGGTCAACGCCTTTTTCTTCTTTGATCTGTTCGATGATTACTTCAAAGGGATCGTGATCTTCTTTTGATTCGGGTTTCATGCCCATCACAACATCACCATACATCTGCACAAAGCGTCGATACGAATCCCAGGCAAAACGTTCGTTTCCGGTTTTTCGTGCAATACCTTCCACAGCAACATCATTGAGGCCGAGGTTCAAAACTGTGTCCATCATACCGGGCATCGAAGCACGTGCACCCGAGCGGACTGACAATAAGCACGGGTTTTCGCGATCGCCAAATTTGGTACCCATAATCTTTTCAACTTGTTCAACAGCCGCTTCAACTTCTTTGCGAATCAGTTCTACCGTAGCATCATGTCCTTTTTCGTAATAAAGTGTACAAACTTCTGTAGTAATTGTAAAACCAGGAGGAACCGGAACACCGATCAAATTCATTTCGGCAAGGTTGGCACCTTTGCCACCCAGCAGGGCTTTCATCGAGGAATTACCATCGGCTTTGCGATCACCGAAGGAATAAACATACTTGGTTTTTGCCATGTTTAATAGATTTTATTATTGATAACTATTATAAATTTCTGAATGACTGTTAATTACGTTGATTTCAAATTAATAGGCAGCACAAAATTACGGTTTTTATGGCTCAATATGGGTAACTTAATAAGTTAATAAATTCTTTTTTTATCGCAATCGGTTGAATTTCAGCAATGCTATAATTTAAAAGCTTTCTAAATTGAATATTGTCCATTTTAAAGTCAAACTAAGCTTGAAGAATCGGAAAAAAAGGGTGAATTTCGTACTTTTATTTTTTATGGTAAAGCTTATGAAACATATTATTGGAATTCGTCATGAGGACAAGTACGTTATGGAAAGAAGGGTAGCACTTGTACCCCGTCATATCAATCAGTTAACGAAACAGGGTATTCGGTTTGAGGTTCAAAAATCAGCTAAACGAATTTTTCAGGATAGCGAATTTGAGCAAGCAGGAGCCGAACTAAAAGATAAGATACAGGATGCAGACGTGATTTTTGGCGTGAAAGAAATGCCAATTGATTTTTTTGAATCAGGCAAAACCTATATTTTCTTTTCGCATGTAATCAAAGGGCAGGCATATAATATGCCGATGCTCAAAGCCATGATGGAGAAAAAATGTCAATTGATTGATTATGAAAAGATCACTAATGATGATGGCAGGCGTTTGATCTTTTTTGGTCGCTTTGCAGGATTAGCCGGGATGATCAACTCTTTGTGGTCGTTTGGGCAACGACTTAAGATTCAAGGCATTGAATCACCTTTTACTAAAATAAAGCAATCACATCTTTATAATTCACTTGATGAAGCCATGCAAGCTGTTTCTGAATGTGGATTGAGTATAGCCCAAAAGGGACTGGATGGAGTTGGCCCTGTTGTGATTGGTTTTACTGGCTATGGAAATGTTTCGAAAGGTGCACAGGAAATCGCCAACCTTTTGCCTTCCATCGAAATTTCGCCTGAACAATTGCTAGCTATGGACATGGAAAAGGCTTCTAAATCAATTGTATATAAGGTTATCTTCAAGGAAAAACATATCTCTGAACCTATTGATACGGATCAGGTTTTTGAATTGTCACATTATTATAAGCATCCGGAGGCTTACAAGAATAGTTTTGAAAAGTTCGTTCCCAAATTGAGTATCTTGATGAATTGCATGTATTGGGACACAAAATATCCACGTATTGTTACGAAAGATTTTCTGGAAGAATTATTCGCCAGTGGAGAACCAAAACTAAAAGTGATAGGTGATGTTACCTGCGATCCGGATGGTTCGATTGAATGTACGCATAAAGGGACAGAAATTGAAGATCCTGTTTTTGTATATAATCCGAAAACACGTGATTATAAAATGGGTTTCGAAGGAGATGGAGTTTTGGTGATGGCTGTTGATATTTTGCCAAGTGAATTACCACGTGAATCATCCGAAGCATTCAGCGATGCACTTTTTCCATTTGTCGAGGCAGTTGCTGAAACAGATTTTGGGGTTGATTTTGATCAACTTACATTGCCTGCGCCCTTGAAGAGGGCACTGATATTACATCAAGGTGAGCTTACGCCTGACTATGGTTATTTAAAAAAGTTTGTGATATAGTTTTAGGAGAGGTTTCTTTTCGAAAAAAATAAGTTAAAATCAAGTTTATGAAACAAATTCTGGTTTTGGGAGCCGGCTTGTCGGCTACTTGTCTGATTAATTATCTTTTGAAACAGGCAGAAATTTATGATTGGCAGCTGGTATTGGCAGATATTGATGAAGAACTGGCACAAAAGAAAATCAAGGGTCATCCAAGGGCTAAAGCTGTTGGATTTGATGTTTCGAATTCTGGCACCATTGATCGGTTGATTGATGGAAAAGATGTGGTGGTATCTTTGCTTCCTGCCCGTTTTCATGATGTTATCGCTGTTGCCTGTGTTAAAAAGGGTATTCAAATGGCGACGGCTTCCTATGTTTCACCAGCTTTGAAAGCTTTGGAGCCTGAGATAAAAGCAAAAAACCTAAGCTTCCTGAATGAACTGGGAGTTGATCCCGGGATAGATCATATGTCGGCTATGCGGGTGATTGACAGAATTCGCGAAAAAGGCGGACAGCTTAAATCGTTTTATTCTTTCACTGGTGGTTTGATAGCACCGGAATCTGATAATAATCCCTGGCATTATAAATTCACCTGGAACCCAAGAAATGTTGTGGTTGCCGGCCAGGGAGTTTCACAATATATTAAAAACGGACGCTATAAGTATATACCATACAATCAACTTTTTAAGCGTACGATCGAAAGGGAGGTATTGGATTACGGTAAGTTTGAAATTTATCCAAACAGAGATTCTTTGAAATACCGAAAGATATACCAATTGGATGATATTCCAACAATTTTCAGAGGAACGATGCGCCGTCCGGGCTATTCCGCTGCCTGGAATGTGTTTGTTCAGTTAGGATGTACTGATGATACATACACTGTTGAAGAATCTGAAAACATGACCTATCGGGCGTTTATCAATACGTTTTTGAAGTATGATCCTGAAAAACCTGTTGAGGAGAAATTAATTGAATATTTAGGTCTGGAGCCTGACGGTGAAATCATGCAAAAACTAGTTTGGTTGGGAATTTTTGAGGATAAAGTAATTGGACTTAAAAATGCTACTCCAGCTCAGATATTGCAAAAACTACTGACAGAAAAATGGGTGCTCGATCCGGATGACAAAGACATGATTCTCATGCAGCATGAGTTTGAGTACGAGATTGAAAATGTAAGTTATCAGGTTGTTTCATCGATGGTATATATTGGCAAAAGTACAACTGAAACGGCTATGGCAATTACAGTAGGTACGCCTTTGGCGATTGCTGTAAAATTATTACTCACCGATCAGATTAAACAGAAAGGTGTTATTATTCCTACAAAGCCCGAATTGTATAATCCGATTTTGGACGAGCTGGAAGAATACGGAATAAAATTCATTGAAAAAGAAAGTGTTGTATAGGCTTCAGGGCTTATTCTTCTGGTCAAAATAGAAGCTGATTTGGAGGCTTTATTTTGGTTTGAATTTATTTTGGTCAGGAATGAAAGTACATTTTATTCCCGAATTTCTGATTTCTACCTGATTTATCAGCGAACAATTTAGAGATTCCTCATTGAATACAGAGAGCCTGATCAATTCACCTGTTTTCTTTAAGAGGTCATTGATTGTTATGCTATAATGCTTGCCTGATTTACAAATAATCACTACATCTACCTGCCTTAAGGTTTTGTTTGTGAGGTTGTAAACGACCAGGCAATTGGAATCAGGCTTGTGATACTGATACGCAATATCGACAGGCAGTTTTCCTGATTTACCAAGTGATGTCCAGTTCATGGGGGGCTAAAATTTAAATTTTGATTCCAAAAATTGATTGAGATCACAAATGTATATTAATTTGAATAGATTCAATATTAAATTGTAATTATTTTTTATTTGAAAAATGAAAAGTAGGTTTAAGGTTAAAAAATCTATTTTTGCCAAAAATTGAATTCATGGGCTGGTTTTTAACAATTATCATTATACTTATTTTAGTTGGATATTTTTATGGCAGAAATGAATCTGTTAGCAAAACCAAAAAGAAGCATGGGGCGAAAAGTTATGCCAAATGGGTAGGAGGGGGCTTAGGCTGGGCATTTGGTGGTCCGATAGGCGGGATATTGGGGTTTGCTTTTGGCAAGATGTTCGAAGATATGCAGGCCGGAACCTATGCTCATCCATCCAATACCCTTCAGGGAGATTTTAAGATCAGCTTATTGGTTCTTTCGGCTGCAGTGATGAAGGCTGATGGTAGCGTTAGAAAATCGGAATTGGATTATGTGAAACGTTTTTTTGTGACCAATTTTGGTCAGTCGTCTGCAGAAGAATCCCTGTTAATGCTTCGGGAGATTCTGAAACAAGATATTAATATACAGGAGGTAAGCAGACAGGTTGGGCAGTTTATGGATTATTCTTCGCGTTTGCAGTTATTGCATTATTTGTTCGGAATCGCCCAGTCTGATGGTCGATTGCCACAGAATGAAGTTAATACGATTAGCGCGATTGCTGCTTATATGGGATTAAGCCCATCAGATTTTGATTCCATCAAAGCGATGTTTGTAAAAGATTCGAATAGTGCCTATAAGATTCTTGAAATACAGCCGGAAGCTTCTGATTCTGAGATAAAAAAGGCATATCACGAAATGGCCAGAAAGTTTCATCCTGATAAAGTGAATCATTTAGGAGAGGATGTGAGAAAAGCGGCAGAGATTAAATTTAAGGAGGTTACGGCTGCTTATGAACAGATTAAAAAGGAACGCAATCTGGTATAATTACTGAAAAAATCGCCAGTTTACACCAAAATAAAACCTGGCATCACGCATAGGATATCCAGGGGTGGTAAAATAGTTGAAATCACCTGTTAATCCAAACAGATTGGCATATTGAATATAAATATTGGCCCGTTTCACCTTCAATGCCAGAATAACATCCAGGTAAGGATAATTGCCTATTTTTTTGTCGTATTGTACATAAAAGTTTCGCAAGGCCGGCATATAAGCATTGGCATAATAAGCACTAAACCACCTGATATTAAAACCGGGTTGCAAAACTGCTGCTTTGTTAAAGAGTGATTGTGAGAAAGCAAATTTGAGATTGGCAGCTAATTCAGGTAAATGCATAACACTATCAATATCAGCTTTTTGATACGAAATGAAACCTCTTATCTCAAACTTTCCTTTCTGCATATCAAAAGTTGACTTAATTGCTCTGATGTTTAGCGTGCCTCCAATTTGTTCGGGCAAGGCATTGGAGTTGAGAAAGAGGTACTTATCAATACTCTTTTGGTTAACAGAAAGTTTTAAAAATTTATATTGATAAGCTCCTTCAAGTTCAAATGTATTTTGTTTATCAAAACTATTATCCCATCTGAAATGATTGGATAACAAACTTTGATAAAACCAGGAAGGCGATTGTGACAGAATTTTTAGTGAAAGCTCGATTTTTCCAAAATCCTTCGATTTGGTTTTGAAAGCCTGACTGGCCTTGCTGTCAAATTTAAAATCTCCCGCCTGATAACCACCCACAAACATATCCAGATGTGCAGACAACTGAGTTTTATTTTTTATGTTGAGGTTAAAACCTCCAAGTATTCCAAGCTGATCATAATTGAACTTTCTCACATAAAAAAGACTGTCGTTGGTAGCCTGAAACATTTTATAGGCAGCATGCTGGCCTCCAAAATAAAAATAGAACAGTGGAGTTTTGTTAGGGTCTCTATAACTTAAACTATTCCAAATCAAAGTGTTCTTAACCATTTGAGTCGAAATGGAATCATTAGTCATTAATGAATCCAGAACACGACTATAGGGTTTGTAAAATTCATTTAATGGACTATTATCTGAATAGTTCAGTTGGTTTCTTTTGTAAAGAAAATTGTGCTTAATACGTCCTGCTTGCAGTCGATTTCTTGTTTTTCCTGATGAATCAGCTGTTTGTGAATTTGGACGGGAGAAAACAAAATATTGCTCAAACCCGAAACCCGATGATTTGATAACGCTGTTGGCCTGTTGAAGCCAAACATCAATCACTCTACGGTCAGTTTCTATATTATTTATAAAGATGCTATCATCAACTATACCACCGTTTTCCTGTTGTTCAAGTTTGTTTCGAAAATAAAACGCACCTATGCCGTATCTCTCGTATTTAGTACGATAACTACCAGAAAATATTACACTACTATTATTGGTTTTATTATTGAGAAACGGACCAGGAGAGTTGATTAAATTATAATTCATTCCAATTATGAATCGCGGTGCAAATTCACGCGCAAAGTTCACCCCTAGCTGCTGTTCTTTTTTTCCTCCCATGGTGTAACGAATCTCAGAATAGGGGAGTAGGGGTAGAAAAAATCTGACATCTTGTTCATTTTTAATGAAATTATCGTTGGCGGGGATTTGCATGTCAAACCCTATTTCATTTCTTGTAAAAGGATTCAAAACAGAGTGATGAGCCAGGCCAGCATTACTGAGTGTGGCAAAAGTATTGAAAGGCTCACTCAACGGATCAAAATAGGAAGCATTAAATAGACTGGTATCAGCGTAATGAGTTGCATTAAGTGCAAGACTGTCAAAACCAGAGTGAAAGAACAGTATCTGTGTTGAGTCAATCTTAGGTGTTTCAGTAGTATCAGGTTGTGTATGAGCTGAAAAATGAAATAGTAGTAGAATTAAAGTAAGAATTAAGGAGATGTACAGAGATTTAGCCAACATAACAAAACGTATAATTTTGTGTGTAAAATTAAGCAATTACATTCGACTTTGTATGTAAGCCCGGACAGATACATCAATTATAATAAAAATCAAAAATCCCCACTACAATAAAGCAGCGGGGATTTGATAAGGGGCGGCGACGACCTACTTTCCCACCGGTTAAGGCAGTATCATCGGCGCTGGCAGGCTTAACTTCTCTGTTCGGAATGGGAAGAGGTGGGCCCTGCCGCAATAGTCACCATAGTGTTTTATGATTGCTGTAATTTTAGCAATCAATGACATGTGCTGAAAGGAGCGCACCCGTTAGTAAAAAGGGGTGAGCTAAAAGAGACGTTTTTACAAATCGTCAAAGATTTTTTTTTATGAAGAAAGCTTACGGGTAATTAGTACTGCTCGGCTTTGATGTTACCATCTTTACACCTGCAGCCTATCAACGTGGTGATCTCCCACGACCCTTAAAGGAAGCCTCATCTTGAGGTGAGTTTCGTGCTTAGATGCTTTCAGCACTTATCTCAACCAAACATAGCTACTCTGCGGTGCAGCTGGCGCTACAACAGATACACTAGCGGTTTGTCCAACCCGGTCCTCTCGTACTAAAGTCAGGTCCTCTCAAGCTTCCAACGCCCACAACAGATAGGGACCGAACTGTCTCGCGACGTTCTGAACCCAGCTCGCGTGCCACTTTAATCGGCGAACAGCCGAACCCTTGGGACCTTCTCCAGCCCCAGGATGTGACGAGCCGACATCGAGGTGCCAAACCACTCCGTCGATATGAGCTCTTGGGAGTGATCAGCCTGTTATCCCCGGAGTACCTTTTATCCTTTGAGCGATGGCCCTTCCATGCGGAACCACCGGATCACTATACCCTACTTTCGTACCTGCTCGACTTGTAGGTCTCACAGTCAAGCACCCTTATGCTATTGCACTCTACGCACGGTTACCAACCGTACTGAGGGTACCTTTGGAAGCCTCCGTTACGCTTTTGGAGGCGACCACCCCAGTCAAACTACCCACCAAACACTGTCTCCCGTATTGCACGGGATTAGGCATCAAATAAACAAAGGGTGGTATTTCAAGGTTGACTCCACAAGAGCTAGCGCCCCTGCTTCGCAGTCTCCCACCTATCCTACACATCGTTTATCCAATGTCAATGTTAAGTTGTAGTGAAGGTTCACGGGGTCTTTCCGTCCCGTTGCGGGTAAACGGCATCTTCACCGTTACTACAATTTCACCGAGCTCATGGCTGAGACAGTGCCCAGATCGTTACACCATTCGTGCAGGTCGGAACTTACCCGACAAGGAATTTCGCTACCTTAGGACCGTTATAGTTACGGCCGCCGTTTACTGGGGCTTCAATTCAATGCTTCTCCCCGAAGGAATAACATCTCCTCTTAACCTTCCAGCACCGGGCAGGTGTCAGGCCTTATACCTCATCTTTCGATTTTGCAAAGCCATGTGTTTTTGATAAACAGTCGCCTGGGCCATTTCTCTGCGGCCCCGCCTGAGCGGGGCGTCCTTTATTCCGAAGTTACAGGACTATTTTGCCTAGTTCCTTAGCCATGATTCACTCGAGCACCTTTGGATACTCTCCTCGACTACCTGTGTCGGTTTACGGTACGGGTGGCCGACATCTGATGCTTAGAAGGTTTTCTTGGAAGTCTGATTACACACACTATCCGTTTGTCCGAAAACGCACGGTACTATCGGGCTTCAGCAAGCTATACGGATTTGCCTGTATAACTTTTACCTTTGCCCTTCAACCTACTATTCCGTCAGTAGGCGGTGCTGTCACTACTTCGTCACTCCATCGCAATGCCGGTCAGTACTGGAATATTAACCAGTTGTCCATCGACTACCCCGCCACTACAGCGGGTTTGCCTTAGGTCCCGACTAACCCTGATCCGATTAGCGTTGATCAGGAAGCCTTAGTCTTCCGGTGTGCGGGTTTCTCGCCCGCATTATCGTTACTTATGCCTACATTTGCTTTTCCAGACGCTCCACAAAGCCTTACGACTCTGCTTCAACGCTGACTGGAATGCTCCCCTACCAGACTAACTAATGTTAGAATTCATAGCTTCGGTAATATGCTTAATGCCCGTTTATTATCCATGCTCGATCGCTCGACTAGTGAGCTGTTACGCACTCTTTAAATGAATGGCTGCTTCCAAGCCAACATCCTAGCTGTCTGTGCAATCAAACCGCGTTAGTTCAACTTAGCATATATTTGGGGACCTTAGCTGATGATCTGGGTTCTTTCCCTCTCGGGCACGGACCTTAGCACCCATGCCCTCACTCCTGCAGAACATGTCATAGCATTCGGAGTTTGTCAGGGTTTGGTAGGCGGTGAAGCCCCCTAGCCCAATCAGTAGCTCTACCTCTATGACACTATATTGCAAGGCTGCTCCTAAAAGCATTTCGGGGAGTACGAGCTATCTCTCAGTTTGATTGGCCTTTCACCCCTACCCACAGTTCATCCGAATACTTTTCAACGTAAACCGGTTCGGTCCTCCACCCCGTGTTACCGGGGCTTCAACCTGACCATGGGTAGATCACAAAGTTTCGCGTCTACCCCCACTGACTATGTGCGCCCTGTTCAGACTCGCTTTCGCTTCGGCTGCTTCCGTCTACGGAATTAACCTTGCCAGTGAGGAGTAACTCGTAGGCTCATTATGCAAAAGGCACGCCGTCATGCCGTATATACGGCACTCCGACCGCTTGTAAGCGTATGGTTTCAGGTTCTGTTTCACTCCTCTGTTCGAGGTGCTTTTCACCTTTCCCTCACGGTACTGGTTCACTATCGGTCTCTCAGGAGTATTTAGCCTTGGCGGATGGTGCCGCCGGGTTCAGACAGGATTTCTCCGGTCCCGCCTTACTCAGGATACTGATTAGGTATAAAACTCGTTTCACCTACGGGACTATCACCCTCTATGGTCCAGCTTTCCAGCTGTGTTCTGTTACCAGTTTTAAGTCCACATCATCAGTCCTACAACCCCCAAAATGCCGTAACATTTTGGGTTTGGGCTCTTTCCCGTTCGCTCGCCACTACTTGGGAAATCACTATTGTTTTCTTCTCCTCTGCTTACTTAGATGTTTCAGTTCAGCAGGTTCGCCTCCCCCGCATTTGCGGGGGATAATACCTCTTCATGGTATTGGGTTGCCCCATTCGGAAATCTCCGGATTAACGCTTATTTGCAGCTACCCGAAGCTTATCGCAGCTTATCACGTCCTTCTTCGCCTCTGAGAGCCTAGGCATCCTCCATACGCCCTTAATCACTTTCTTCTTTTCTGTAACGATTTGTATCTTGATGCTCTTTTTGCTCGTTCGTTATGATCTATCATCACAAATGTTTTACATATCACTATGTGACTCACCTGCTCCTGATCACAACTCTATTTTTTTACTCGTTGTGTCTCCTTTCAACATGTCAAAGAACCTTTTTTGATTTTAAATCTTAAAAATTAAATATCTAATACTCAATATCCAAAATTTTAAATCATCTGTGGAGAATAAGGGAGTCGAACCCTTGACCTCTAGAATGCAAATCTAGCGCTCTAGCCAACTGAGCTAATTCCCCCCAAACGTTTTATGTAGTCCCGGGCAGACTCGAACTGCCGACCCCTACTCCCGATAGCTATCGGGACAGTGTAGTGATCAGGTTGACTATTTTTAATTAACCTGATGCCTGCAGTTACCATCTTTACCCTTTACTGTAGTCCCGGGCAGACTCGAACTGCCGACCCCTACATTATCAGTGTAGTGCTCTAACCAACTGAGCTACGGGACTGTTTCGCATCGCGCTAACTATCGGTGTCCCGGCTTTTGTCCAGCCTTTGTTACCGGTAGTCGCTTGATGTACCAGTTGGTCTTTGTGTTGAACCGGGTCAGCCTTTTTAGCTGCTTGCGTTTGGGTGTTTCTTGGTTCATTTTTGCTTGTAAGCCTAAAGTAAAAGCCTGAAAAGGCACATTGGCCTTTCTAATGGTATGATTTTTTGCCGTGCGTAACATCTCTCCAGAAAGGAGGTATTCCAGCCACACCTTCCGGTACGGCTACCTTGTTACGACTTAGCCCCAGTTACTAAGTTTACCCTAGGCAGCTTCCACGAATGAATCACCGACTTCAGGTACCCCCAGCTTCCATGGCTTGACGGGCGGTGTGTACAAGGCCCGGGAACGTATTCACCGCGCCATGGCTGATGCGCGATTACTAGCGATTCCAGCTTCACGGAGTCGGGTTGCAGACTCCGATCCGAACTGAGACCGGCTTTTGAGATTAGCATCCTGTCACCAGGTAGCTGCCCTTTGTACCGGCCATTGTAGCACGTGTGTAGCCCTGGACGTAAGGGCCGTGCTGATTTGACGTCATCCCCACCTTCCTCACTACTTGCGTAGGCAGTTTCATTAGAGTCCCCAGCTTGACCTGATGGCAACTAATGATAGGGGTTGCGCTCGTTATGGGACTTAACCCGACACCTCACGGCACGAGCTGACGACAACCATGCAGCACCTTGTATATTGTCCGAAGAAGTATCCCTTTCAGAATACGTCAACATACATTTGAGCCCAGGTAAGGTTCCTCGCGTATCATCGAATTAAACCACATGCTCCACCGCTTGTGCGGGCCCCCGTCAATTCCTTTGAGTTTCAACCTTGCGATCGTACTCCCCAGGTGGATTACTTATCACTTTCGCTTGGTCGCTGACTGTGTATCGCCAACAACGAGTAATCATCGTTTACAGCGTGGACTACCAGGGTATCTAATCCTGTTTGATCCCCACGCTTTCGTGCATGAGCGTCAGTTATAGTTTAGTGAGCTGCCTTCGCAATTGGTGTTCTGTAGCATATCTATGCATTTCACCGCTACATGCTACATTCCGCCCACTTCAAATATACTCAAGATTATCAGTATCAATGGCAGTTCTACAGTTGAGCTGTAGGATTTCACCACTGACTTAATAATCCGCCTGCGCACCCTTTAAACCCAATGAATCCGGATAACGCTTGCATCCTCCGTATTACCGCGGCTGCTGGCACGGAGTTAGCCGATGCTTATTCTTCAGGTACATTCAGCCCCGGATACATCCGGGGGTTTATTCCCTGATAAAAGCAGTTTACAACCCATAGGGCCGTCTTCCTGCACGCGGCATGGCTGGGTCAGACTTGCGTCCATTGCCCAATATTCCTTACTGCTGCCTCCCGTAGGAGTCTGGTCCGTGTCTCAGTACCAGTGTGGGGGATAATCCTCTCAGAACCCCTAGCCATCATCGCCTTGGTGAGCCCTTACCTCACCAACTAGCTAATGGCACGCATGCCCATCTTTAACCGCCGGAGCTTTAATTATTAATCGATGCCAATCAATAATACTATGGGGTATTAATCCCGATTTCTCGGAGCTATCCCCCTGTTAAAGGTAGGTTGCATACGCGTTACGCACCCGTGCGCCACTCTCATTAAGTATTGCTACTCAAATCCCGTTCGACTTGCATGTATTAGGCCTGCCGCTAGCGTTCATCCTGAGCCAGGATCAAACTCTTCATTGTATATAAAGTCATTTGTACTGTCTCTTTACAAGATGTCACTGCAAAAAAAAATTGAAAAGGTTATGTGTTTTTCCTTTCCAGGCTTTTGGCTTCAAGCTTTCAAAGAACTTTTATTCTTTCTCTTTTTCCCGTTATCCTTTCGCCTCTTTTCCTCTCAAACGGGAGTGCAAAATTACTGCTTTTTTTGTCCCAGACAAGCTTTTGTGAAAAAAAATATTTAAAAATGTTTCCTTTCACTTTAACCGGTTGTCTTTCACTTCTTTAATCTACGCAATTTTAATGCGCCCTCCCTCGCTACAACCTGCTTGTCATTCATCAGCTAAATAACTTCGCCCCTCCTCGCTTATCACTACCGTGCTTCACGCGTTTGGGACGGCAAAGATACAACCTAATTTCCCTTCTTTACAAGATTTTTTTGAAGAAAAAATAATTTTAATTTAATGTATTGATTAGCAATATAATAAAATAGCTCCAAAAAGGAATATTTCCCTTTTGGAGCTGTTCAGAGGTACTATTTCAGGGTGTTTATCTGATATATTTGAAGTCTTTTCCAAGGTATCTGGCAGTAGAACCAAGCATTTCCTCGATTCGGAGAAGTTGATTGTATTTGGCAACCCGGTCAGTTCTGGAAGCAGAACCTGTTTTAATCAGGCCGGTATTTAAAGCAACAGCCAAATCAGCAATGGCAGTATCCTCAGTTTCGCCTGAACGATGGCTAATGACAGCTGTATAGGCATGTCGATAGGCCATATTCACCGCATTAATTGTTTCGGTGAGTGTTCCAATCTGATTTACTTTCACCAGAATCGAGTTAGCAACCCCTTTATCAATGCCCATTTTTAGTCGGTTTACGTTGGTCACAAACAAATCATCACCAACCAGTTGAACCTTCTGTCCCATTTTATCCGTCATCAATTTCCAACCATCCCAATCATCTTCGGCCATTCCATCTTCGATAGAAATAATGGGGTATTTATTTACCCACTCATTCCAATAATCAACCATTTGAGCGGGGGTAAGTTTATCTCCGGTTGATTTATGCAGGTGATATACATTTTCATCTGTCAGGAAATACTCTGATGAAGCGGGATCAAGTGCGAGGAAAATATCCTCACCAGGTTTGTAACCGGCCTTTTCGATGGCCTGAAGAATAACTGTGATCGCCTCTTCATTAGATTTTAAGTTAGGCGCAAAACCACCTTCATCGCCAACATTAGTGGAATATCCCTGCTTTTTGAGCACAGATTTCAAGTTGTGGAATACCTCTGCACCCATTTGGATGGCTTGCGAAAAATTCTGAGCACCAACAGGCATGATCATGAATTCCTGAAAATCGATGCTGTTATCGGCATGTGAGCCTCCATTCAGGATATTCATCATTGGAATAGGCAGTGTGTTGGCATTGGTGCCTCCGATATAGCGAAACAGGGACTGATTGGTTTCCTGAGCTGCTGCATTTGCGACTGCCATCGAAACGCCAAGAATAGCATTCGCACCAAGTTTTGCTTTATTTGGGGTTCCATCAAGCTCGATCATTCTCTGATCAATTTCATTTTGATCTGTGATATAATACCCATGAAGCTCATCAGCGATGATGGTATTTACATTTTGCACCGCATGAAGAACACCTTTACCCAGAAACACTGATTCGTCTCCATCTCTTAATTCTACAGCTTCATGCACACCAGTGGAGGCTCCTGAAGGAACCGCTGCGCGGCCAATAATGCCACTTTCAGTTAATACATCAACTTCGATAGTAGGATTTCCGCGAGAATCCAAAATTTGACGCGCATGAATGTTTACGATATGACTCATTTCTTTTTATTTTATTTAATTGCAAAAATACCGAATAAAGACATAAAAAAAGGATAAAGCCGGTTAACTTTATCCTAATTCTTATGCAAACGTTTGAATCGTTTAGGCTTTATCTTCAGAATCTTCTTTTTTGTCCTTTGTTTCAGCAGTTGTATCAGTCGCAGCACTTTCGGATGTTTTGGCCTCAGGTGCATCAACCTTATCTTCAGCAGCTTTTTCGGTTACTGCTTCAACCGGTTTACTTTCTGTTGTTTTTTCAACAGGCGTAGTAGCGGCAGCTTCAGTTGTTTTCTTTGACGAACCTCTGCGGCGTGTTGTCTTAGCCTTTTTAGGTGTTTTGGCACCCAAGAGGTTTTCATTGTAATCAACCAGCTCAATCATACACATCTCTGCGTTATCACCCAAACGATTTCCCAATTTAATGATTCTGGTATAACCACCCGGGCGATCAGCCACTTTAACAGCTACTTCACGGAATAGCTCAGTTACTGCAAATTTGTTTTGCAATTGCCTGAAAACCATTCTTCTGGAGTGTGTAGAATCAGTTTTTGAACGTGTGATCATCGGCTCAACATAAACGCGCAGTGCTTTGGCCTTGGCCACAGTTGTTGTGATGCGTTTGTGCAGGATAAGTGAGGCTGCCATATTCGACAACATCGCTTTTCGATGTGAACTGGTTCTGCTTAAATGATTGAATTTTTTATTGTGTCTCATCTCTCTTATTCCTTATCTAATTTGTATTTGCTGATATTCATTCCAAACTCAAGCCCCTTACTTTTAACCAGCTCTTCAAGCTCGGTAAGCGATTTCTTACCAAAATTACGGAATTTCAGTAAGTCGTTTTTATTGAAAGCCACCAGTTCGCCAAGTGATTCTACATCAGCAGCTTTGAGGCAGTTAAGTGCCCGCACTGAGAGGTCAAGATCAACCAATTTGGTTTTCAATAATTGACGGATATGCAATGAGCTTTCATCAAATTCTTCACTCACAGACTTCTCCTCTGTATCAACAGAAATCTTCTCATCAGAGAACAGCATAAAGTGGTGTATGAGAATTTTTGCTGCTTCTTTGAGGGCATCTTTAGGATGAATTGACCCATCGGTTTCAACCTCAATCAATAGCTTTTCGTAGTCGGTTTTTTGTTCGACACGGAAGTTATCGATGTGAAATTTCACATTTCTGATAGGGGTATGAATGGAGTCGATTGCAATGGTATCAACAGGTGCATTAGCTACTTTGTTTTCATCTGAGGGAACATAGCCTCTGCCTTTGTTGATTGTTATTTCCATGCTAAGTTTTACGCCAGCATCCATATTGCAGATCACCAATTCCGGGTTAAGCACCTGAAAAACTGAGAGGAATTTATTGATGTCACCTGCTTTAAACTGTTCCTGATCTCCGATCACGATATTTACTTTTTCGGAGATTTCGGAAGAGATTTGCTGTTTGAATCTAACTTTTTTCAGGTTAAGCACGATATCAGCAACGTCTTCCACCACACCTTCGATAGAGGAGAATTCGTGTAAAACACCCTCAATCCTGATTGAAGTGATGGCGAAACCTTCCAGAGAAGATAATAAAATTCTTCTGAGGGAGTTGCCTATTGTGATACCGAAACCTGGTTCGAGGGGGCGAAATTCGAACGTACCTTTGTGATCGTTCGATTCGACCATGATCACCTTTTCGGGTTTTTGAAACGCTAAAATTGCCATAATAAAGGTTTAGTGTTTGATAGAATATGCTACCAGGTTATTAATTTATGCTTACTTTGAGTACAACTCAACAATCAGCTGTTCTTTGATTGTTTCCGGAATATCTTCCCTTGAAGGATAGCTCATAAACTTACCTGCCATTTTCTCAGCATCCCATTCGAGCCAGGGATAACGGTTTACGCGGCCTTCGAGTGAATAAGTGATAGTTTCGAGGCTTTTTGATTTTTCGCGTACGGCAATAATATCGCCTTCTTTGAGCAACATAGAAGGAATATTAACCACTTGTCCGTTAACGGTAATATGACGATGTCCGACCAGCTGACGTGCCGCACTGCGCGTTGGGGCAATGCCCAGACGATAGACGGTGTTATCCAGTCGCGATTCGATCAGCTGTAGCAAAATTTCGCCGGTTACACCACTCTTGTTGCTGGCTTTTTCAAACAGATTTCTGAATTGTTTTTCCAGGATACCATAAGTATATTTCGCTTTCTGTTTCTCCTGAAGCTGGATACCGTATTCTGACTGCTTCTTCCTACGCTTGGAGCTGCCATGCTGTCCGGGAGGATAATTCTTTTTTTCAAATGCTTTGTCGGCACCAAAAATGGGTTCTCCAAATTTGCGTGCGATCTTCGATTTAGGACCTATATACCTTGCCATTGATTTTACTTTTTAATTTTTTCAACAATTGATTAAACTCTTCTGCGTTTTGGCGGACGACAGCCATTGTGTGGCAATGGAGTAACATCAACTATTTCAGTCACTTCAATTCCGGAGGAATGAATTGAACGGATTGCAGATTCGCGTCCTGCGCCAGGTCCTTTCACATAAACTTTTACTTTTCTCAATCCCAAGTCATAGGCGGTTTTCGAACAGTCTTCTGCTGCCATTTGTGCAGCATAAGGCGTGTTTTTCTTTGAACCTCTGAAACCCATTTTTCCGGCTGATGCCCAGGAAATGACTTGTCCTTCGTTGTTTGTCAAAGAAATGATGATGTTATTAAAAGAAGCTTTGATAAAGGCTTTACCGGTAGCTTCAATCTTAACAACACGTTTCTTTGTTGATTTCGTGCTTTTTGCCATTGGATAATGTATTCAATAATATTTGATATGATCCGACTACTTCGTTTATTTAGTAGCCTTCTTTTTATTTGCAACAGTTTTCTTGCGTCCTTTACGTGTACGGGCATTGTTTTTGGTACTTTGTCCACGAAGTGGAAGTCCTAAACGATGACGAATACCGCGATAACATCCAATATCCATCAAACGTTTGATATTGATCTGGACTTCGCTGCGGAGTTCACCTTCCACTTTGAAATTGTCGCCAATCACCGTACGAACATTATTCTGCTCGTCATCAGTCCAATCCTGTACTTTTTTATCAAAATCGACACCCGCTTCGGTTAAGATCTTTTGCGAAAGACTCCTTCCGATACCATAAATGTAGGTCAACGCAATTTCACCACGTTTGTTATTCGGGATATCAACACCAGCAATTCTAGCCATATCTGTTTAATTAATAATTCAACTTATGTTTAACCCTGACGTTGTTTGAACTTGGGGTTCTTTTTGTTTATCACATAAAGCCTGCCTTTACGACGTACAATCTTGCACTCTGCAGATCTCTTTTTAACGGAAGCTCTTACTTTCATTTTTGTGCTTTTTCAGTTTATGGTAAATCCAACTTAATTCTAGTTTATAATCTTTTACTTGTAACGGAAAGTGATACGGCCTTTTGTCAGATCATAGGGCGACATCTCCAGCTTCACCCTGTCGCCAGGCAGAATTTTGATGTAATGCATCCGCATCTTACCAGAGATATGAGCTGTGATTACGTGCCCATTTTCCAGTTCAACGCGAAACATGGCATTACCCAATGATTCAACTACTGTTCCGTCTTGTTCAATCGACATTTGTTTTGCCATAGACTATTTCCTATTTTTTATCTAATACTTCTTCGATGTATGAGAAAGTTGAGAGAATATCCGGTTTACCATTTTTAATGGCCACATCGTGTTCGAAATGTGCCGAAGGCTTGCGATCAAGTGTGCGTATCGTCCATCCATCAGCTTCCTGTCTCACATTTCTAACACCCAGGTTAATCATGGGCTCGATTGCTAAAACCATATTCTCTTTCAATTTAACACCGGATCCGCGTCGCCCGTAATTTGGCACTTCGGGTTTTTCGTGAAGTTGTCTTCCAACGCCATGACCCACCAATTCGCGAACTACACCATAACCATATTTCTCGGCATGTTGTTGCACGGCATATCCAATATCTCCGGTTCGATTACCCACGACTGCCTGTTCGATGCCCAGATAGAGTGCTTCTTTGGTTCTTTGCATCAGGAGTTTCAGTTCTTCACTAACTTCTCCTACGGCAAAGGTGTAGGCTGAATCGCCATAAAAACCATTTTTAAGCACCCCACAATCAACGGATACAATATCCCCTTCTTTGAGTTCCTGTTGTCCGGGTATTCCATGCACCACCTGATCATTCACAGAAATGCAGAGGGTACCCGGAAAACCGCCATAGCCTTTAAAACCGGGCTCGGCCTTATGATCTCTGATAAAGGTCTCGGCAATCTTGTCCAAAAATATCGTCTTCACTCCCGGTGCAATATGTTTTGCAACTTCGGCCAGTGTTTTCCCAACAAGCAAAGAACTTTCTCTTTGTATCTCTATTTCCGCTTCAGTTTTTATTACAATCATTCTGATTTGGAACGTTTTAACCCATATTCATTGCAGATGCTCTTCCTTTAATCCGGCCTGATTTTGTAAGACCATCATAATGACGCATCAGCAAATAACTTTCAATTTGTTGTAAGGTATCCAGTACAACTCCAACGAGGATCAACAGTGAAGTGCCACCATAGAACTGAGCAAATGCAGTGCTAACACCGACCTGGGAAACCAAAGCCGGCATAATGGCTACAAAACCCAGAAAAATTGATCCGGGGAGTGTTATTCTCGACATCACATTATCCAGATACTCGGCAGTTTTCTTGCCAGGCTTTACACCAGGAATAAAACCACCATTTTTCTTCATATCTTCAGCCATCTGGTTTGGGTTAATCGTTACGGCTGTATAGAAATAAGTGAAAAGGATAATCAAAATGAAGAAGGTGAGGTTGTACCACAAACCGTTGATATTCGTAAAGGCGGCAGCCATTCCGGATAAACTTTCGGAAGATGTAAAACCAACCAGGGTAATAGGCAGGAACATAATCGCCTGCGCAAAAATGATCGGCATTACACCGGCAGCATTTACTTTAAGCGGAATATACTGACGAACTCCACCGTATTGACGGTTTCCAACAATACGTTTGGCATACTGTACCGGAACTTTTCGTGTACCTTGAACCAGCAGTATAGTCAACAATATTACAAAAACCAAAACTGCTATCTCCACCAGGAAATACACCAAACCACCTCCTACCTGCTCAAGTCGGGCAACAAGCTCGCCAAACAAAGCAAAAGGAAGATTGGCAATAATACCAATCATGATGATCAGTGAAATACCATTTCCAATACCTTTATCCGTAATCTTTTCGCCAAGCCACATCACAAAGAGGGTACCTGCAATCAGGATAACTGTTGAAGAAACCCAAAAAAACAGTGAGGGGTTAGTGACATTAGGGTCAAAAGGTGTGATGGCTTCCGGAGGTAACTGCGAGATCATATTGGCGATATAGCCAGGAGCCTGCAACGCCACGATTGCCACAGTAAGATACCGTGTAATCTGATTAATTTTACGTCTTCCACTTTCGCCTTCGCGTTGTAATCTTTGGAAATACGGAATTGCCATCCCGAGCAGCTGAATCACGATAGATGCTGAGATATAGGGCATGATTCCCAATGCAAAAATGGAGGCATTGGAGAACGCACCACCCGAAAACATATTCAGCAAACCGAGTAATCCGCCGCTGGCCTGATTTTGTAAATTAGCCAGCATGGAAGGGTCAACTCCTGGTATAACCACATATGATCCAAGACGATAAATAAGGATGATTCCCAAGGTATAGAGAATACGTTTCCTTAGCTCGTCTATTTTATTAATATTTCTGAGTGTTTCGATTAACCTTTTCATTCAGTTTAATATTTTTCAGCAGAACCACCGGCAGCTTCGATAGCAGCAATAGCCGCGGCAGAGAATGCATGAGCTTTAACTTCCAATTTTGCTTTGAGTTCGCCTTTAGCCAGGATCTTTACCTTGTCATTTTTCCCGACAAGGCCATGATCTACTAAAGCCTGAAAATCAATTGCAGCAAGCTTAAACTTGTCGGCAAGATTCTGTAAGGTTTCCAAATTAATAGCACTGTATTCCTTGCGATTAATATTGTTAAACCCAAACTTAGGCAAACGGCGGGCAAGTGGCATCTGGCCACCTTCAAAACCTAATTTCTTAGAAGTTCCTGAACGCTGGCCAGCACCTTTGTGGCCACGTGTAGAGGTGCCACCAAAGCCTGAACCTTGTCCGCGTCCGATTCTTTTGCGGTTCTTTACCGAACCTTTTGCTGGTTTTAGATTACTTAAATCCATTGTATCGTGTAATTTCCTGTTATCAACAATTAAATTTCTTCCACCTTAAGCAGGTGTTTCACTTTATCAACCATACCGGCAACAGCAGGTGAAAGCTCAATTTCAAGGGTTTGATTCATGCGCTTGAAACCAAGTGCAATGAGTGTATCCTTCTGTTTACGGGTACGACCGATGCCGCTTTTAATCTGTGTTACTTTTACCTTTTTCATCTTTTGATCGTTTAACCGTTAAACACTGTATCCAAATCAACACCACGCAGTTGCGCTACAGTATAAGCATCACGCAAACGAGTGAGGGCATCAAAAGTAGCTTTTACCACAGAGTGGGGGTTGGATGATCCTTTAGATTTTGCTAATACATCGGTAATTCCAACACTTTCGAGTACAGCACGCATAGCACCACCAGCAATTACACCAGTACCAGGCGTTGCAGGTTTGATATAAACAAGGGCTCCACTGTATTTACCATATTGATCGTGAGGAACAGTACCTTTCAGCACGGGCACTTTCACCAGATTCTTCTTTGCATCGTCAATACCTTTCTGGATAGCAGCCGTTACCTCTTTTGCTTTTCCAAGGCCATAACCCACAACACCATTTTCATTCCCAACAACCACAATAGCTGAAAAGCTAAAGGTGCGACCCCCTTTTGTTACTTTAGTGACGCGCTGGATGCTGACCAACCGATCTTTAAATTCGATTTCGCTGGATTTTACTCTTTTTACGTTAACGTCTGACATAGTTTTTTAGAATTTTAATCCTCCATTACGGGCAGCTTCTGCCAACGATTTCACTCTTCCGTGGTACAGATATCCACCACGATCAAAAACAACCTGTTCAATACCGGCAGCTTTGGCTTTTTCGGCTATCAGCGTACCAACCATTTGTGCCTGTTCGATTTTGGATCCCTCTTTCTCAACAATACCTGCTTCTCGCGAACTGGCCATCACCAGTGTTTTTCCTTCGAGGTCGTCAATCAGCTGAACATAGATCTGTTTATTACTTCTATATACTGACATTCTGGGACGCTCGGCTGTTCCTTTCACAATCTTGCGAATCCTCTTGCGAATGCTGTTTCGTCTTTGTAATTTCTTATTTTTTATTGCCATTTCAACTGGATATTAATGCGTTATACTCTCACTATTACCTGCTATTTACCAGCTGCTTTACCAGCTTTTCTCCTGAGCACTTCACCCTGGAAGCGAATACCTTTACCTTTATACGGCTCGGGTTTGCGTAATGAGCGAATCTTAGCAGCAACCTGACCGAGCAACTGTTTATCATGCGAACGCATTTTCAGTATGGGATTTTTACCCCTTTCGGTAATGGTCTCAATTTTTACTTCAGCAGGAATTTCAAAGACAATGTTATGAGAGTAGCCCAATGCCATTTCCAGCAACTGACCTTTGGCTTCGGCTTTGTAACCTACACCAACAAACTCTTGTACAACTTCAAAACCTTCTGAGACACCTTTGACCATGTTTTGGATCAACGCTCTGTAGAGTCCGTGTTTTGCACGGTGGTCGATGGCATCAGACTGACGTTCGAGAATAACCTGATTTGCTTCTACCTTCACGTTGACAGCTTCATCGAGCTGTTGCTTCAATTCACCCAGTTTTCCTTTAACGGTAACTAACTGATCATCAATTTTGATCTCAACACCAGCAGGAACATCTATGGGTAATTTACCTATTCTTGACATTGATCTGTTCTCCTTGTTATTAACTAATGTAACACAACACTTCGCCACCTATATGCAGCTTGCGTGCTTCTTTATCACTCATAATGCCTTGTGATGTAGAAATAATGGCGATTCCCAGGCCATTCATCACGCGTGGCAATTTTTCGGCATGTACGTATTTACGCAGGCCCGGACGCGAAACGCGTTCAAGTGTTGTAAGTGCCGACATTTTTGTTGTAGGATGATATTTCAGGGCTACTTTAATGAGGCCTTGTTTGTCATCCTCTTCAAATTTATAATTCAAAATATATCCTTTTTCGAAAAGGATTTTTGTTATGGCTTTTTTCACATTGGAAGCAGGAATTTCTACTACTCTGTGTTTGGCCATGACACCGTTACGGATGCGTGTCAAATAATCTGCTATCGGGTCAGTATTCATTGTAAACTTCTTCAAAAAATTAATAATCTACCAACTTGCCTTTTTCACTCCCGGGATCAAACCTTTCAGGGCCATTTCCCTGAAGTTGATACGAGAAATACCAAACTGCCTCATATAGCCTTTGGGTCTGCCAGTGAGCTGACAACGGTTGTGCAAGCGCACCGGTGAAGCATTTTTTGGAAGCTTCTGCAGTGCCTCATAGTCGCCGGCTGCTTTAAGTTCGGCACGTTTGGCGGCATATTTCTCAACCAATCTTTGTCTTTTACGCTCACGCGCTTTCATTGACTCTTTTGCCATGCTTTATGATTTTTTTTGATTTTTAAACGGAAGTCCAAATCCTTTTAAAAGAGCAAGGGCTTCTTTATCTGTATTGGCAGTAGTAACAAAAGTGATATCCATGCCATTGATCCTGTTCACCTTATCAATATCGATTTCAGGGAAAATGATCTGCTCGGTGATACCAAAGCTATAGTTGCCACGGCCATCAAAACCTTTATCGCTAATACCTCTGAAGTCGCGAACACGCGGCAAAGCTACAGCAACAAGACGTTCGAGAAACTCGTACATCTTTTCGCCGCGCAGGGTAACACGTACCCCAATTGGGTTGCCACGACGCAACTTAAAGTTAGAAACATCCCTTTTGGAGATGGTTGGCACGGCTTTTTGTCCGGTGATAGAGGTCATTTCCTCTATACCATAGTCGATCAGTTTCTTATCGGTCAAAGCTGCGCCGATACCCTGATTGAGTGAAATTTTAACAAGCCGCGGAACCTGCATCACACTGGAGTAGCTAAACTCTTTCATCAACGCAGGCACGATTTCACTCTTATACTGCTCTCTTAATCTGGGCTGATAGCTCATTACTTAATTACCTCCCCTGTCTTTTTTGAATAACGTACTGATTTACCTGTCTTTTCATCTTGCTTGCGACCAATACGTGAAGGTTTTCCTGATTTATCCACTATCTTCAGGTTCGAGACGTGTACAGGAGCTTCCTGTTTCAGGATTCCACCCTTTGGGTTTTCGGCATTAGGTTTGGTGTGTTTTGAAACCAGATTTACACTTTCAACGAGTGCACGCTGTTTCTCTACATCCACCATCAACACTTTGCCTTGTTCGCCCTTATGGTCGCCGGCAATAACGATTACATTATCGCCTTTTTTTATGTGTAACTTTGTCATACTGCTTCTGCTTTTTGAGATTAGAGTACTTCCGGAGCGAGTGATACGATTTTCATAAACTGTTTCTCTCTGAGCTCGCGTGCCACAGGTCCGAAGATACGCGTACCAATCATTTCGCCGGTATTGTTAAGCAGCACCACCGCATTGTCTTCGAAGCGGATATAGGATCCGTCGTTACGTCTGGTTTCTTTTTTAGTGCGCACAACAACAGCTTTTACCACGGCACCTTTCTTAACGTTACCGCTTGGTAAGGCATGTTTCACCGTTGCCACAATCTGATCACCTATGTGGGCATATCTTTTTCCCGTTCCACCAAGCACACGGATGCACAACACTTCTTTTGCACCGCTGTTATCTGCTACTGAAAGCCTTGATTCTTGCTGTATCATATTACTTCGCCCTTTCGATTATTTCAGCTAATCTCCAACATTTATTTTTACTCAACGGACGGGTCTCCATGATGCGAACGGTATCGCCGATATTGCAATCGTTGGATTCGTCATGAGCCATAAAAGTGCTGGTTCGTTTAACGAATTTCCCATACATAGGGTGTTTTACACGACGAACGATCTGCACAGTAATAGACTTGTCCATCTTATTACTGACTACCACGCCGATTCTTTCTTTTCTGAGTTTCCTGGTTTCCATCTGTCTACTCGTCCTTATTATTGATTAGTTTCTGTCAACTGACGTTTTTTTACTTCTGTCATCAAGCGTGCAATTGTTTTGCGATACGCTTTGATTTTATTTGGGTTCTCGAGAGGCGAAACGGCATGATTCAGTTTTAAACGAACCAATTGTTTGCGTTCTTCTTCGAGGCGCTCGATCAAGTCAGCTGTGCTTAACTCTTTGATTACTTCCTGTTTCATAGTCTTTGCCTAGTTATTTTCAACGTAATCTCTTCTCACAACAAATTTGGTGGTAATCGGCAGTTTTTGAGCAGCAAGACGCAAAGCTTCTTTCGCTATTGCCAAGGGAACACCTTCGGCTTCAAAAATAATTCTGCCGGGAGAAACCGGAGCTACGAAATACTCAGGAGCACCTTTACCTTTACCCATACGAACCTCTGCAGGTTTTTTGGTGATAGGTTTATCGGGGAACACCCTGATCCAAATTTGTCCTTCACGTTTCATATAGCGGGTTACCGCCTGACGTGCTGCTTCAATCTGACGACCGGTAAGCCATGCTTCTTCCAGGGCTTTTATTCCAAAAGTACCAAAAGCAAGCTGGTGCCCACGTTGCGACAGGCCTTTCATCTTCCCTTTTTGGTGCCTTCTGAATTTTGTCTTCTTCGGTTGTAACATTGTTACTGATGTATTAAAATTCTATAATTAACTTATTTACGTCTTCCTCTTTGGCGTGGACCTCCACCAGGTTTTGGCGAGCCACCCGGCTTTTTCGACTGTCCGCCAACGGTAGTAGGAACAAGCTCTGGCTTACCATAGATTTCGCCTTTGCAAATCCATACTTTAATTCCGATACGTCCGTAGGTAGTATGTGCTTCAACCAGTGCATAGTCGATATCAGCACGCAAAGTATGCAATGGAATACGACCTTCTTTATAGGTCTCCTGGCGTGCCATCTCAGCACCTCCAACACGACCCGAAATCATTACTTTGATTCCTTCGGCACCAATACGCATACTGGAGCTGATGGCAGTTTTTATTGCCCGGCGGAATGAAATCCGTCCTTCAATTTGTTTGGCAATCGTGGCAGCCACGATATATGCATCCATTTCGGGGCGTTTGATCTCGCTGATATTGATCTGCACTTCCTTGCCAGTGAGTTTTTTTAACTCTTCTTTAAGCTTGTCAACTTCCTGACCTGCTTTACCGATGATCATACCCGGCCTGGCTGTTGAAATGGTAACTGTAACCAGTTTCAATGTACGCTCGATCGAAATACGTGATATTCCAGCTTTTCCCAAACGTGCGTTGAGGTATTTTCTGATTTTGTCATCTTCAACCAATTTGGAAGAAAAATCTTTTCCACCATACCAGTTAGAGTCCCAACCTTTGATGATTCCTAACCTAAGACCTATTGGATTCGTTTTCTGTCCCATTCATTTAAAACTTATCGGATTGATTCTATCTGATTATTCTTTTATTCTGCTGTCAACAACAAGGGTAACATGATTCGAACGCTTTCTGATACGATGAGCCCGACCCTGAGGTGCAGGCTGAATCCTTTTGAGCATCCTGCCTGAATCGACATAAATCTCTTTCACAAAAAGGTTACTGTCCTCAATACGTTTTCCTTCGTTTTTTGCTTCCCAGTTAGCAATGGCCGACCGCAACAATTTATATACGCGGTTGGAGGCTTCTTTGGAAGAATATTGAAGTACATGCAATGCCATTTCAACATCCATTCCTCTCACCATATCCGCCACAAGGCGCATTTTTCGTGGTGAGGTAGGCACATTGCGCAGCCTGGCGAATGATGTTGTTTTCTTCGCAGTTTTGATTTCTTCTGCTTTATTATGTTTTCTAGCTCCCATTTTATCGCAGTTCTTTATTTTTTACCTTTATCTTTTTTTCCAGCATGACCCCTAAAAATACGTGTGGGGGCAAATTCTCCAAGTTTATGTCCAACCATATTTTCTGTTACATACACAGGGATAAACTTATTTCCGTTGTGCACTGCAATCGTCTGGCCAACAAATTCAGGAGCAATCATTGAAGCTCTCGACCAGGTTTTGATCACAGTCTTCTTTCCGGATTCAACATTAGCCATCACTTTCTTTTCAAGTTTGTAATGGATATATGGACCTTTTTTAAGCGAACGACTCATTGTATAAGGGTTTCTTCCTGATTAAACAATTATTTCTTCCTTCTTTCGATGATATACTTATCAGAAGCATTCTTTTTGGAACGCGTCTTATAACCTTTGGCCGGCAAACCTTTGCGGCTTCTTGGGTGACCACCCGAAGCACGACCTTCGCCACCACCCATGGGGTGATCAACGGGGTTCATAACAACACCCCTTACGCGTGGCCTGCGACCTAACCATCTGCGACGTCCGGCTTTACCAGAAACTTCGAGACTATGATCAGCATTGGATACCATGCCTACGGTGGCTTTGCACGACTGCAAAATCATGCGGGTTTCGCCGGAAGGCATCTTTAAAACAGCAAACTTACCATCGCGCGACATCAACTGTGCATACGATCCGGCACTTCTGGCCATTTTGCCACCCTGTCCGGGACGCAGCTCAATATTGTGCACTACCGTCCCAAAAGGAACCTCACTTAATAATAAGGTATTTCCTACATTTGGAGCAGCACCCTGTCCGGATACAATTTCCTGTCCTACTTGTAATCCCTGAGGCGCAATGATGTAACGTTTTTCACCGTCTTTATAAAAAACCAATGCAATACGTGCAGTACGATTTGGATCGTACTCAATGGTTTTTACCACACCAGGAACACCATCTTTATCGCGTTTGAAGTCGATAATACGGTATTTCTGTTTGTGACCACCACCAACATTGCGAATAGTCATTTTACCTTCTTTATTTCTGCCACCAGTACTTTTCCCGGGAGCCAACAGGCTCTTTTCCGGTTTATCGGTAGTGATGTCGTCAAAAGCGCTTATCAGTTTAAAACGCTGCCCAGGAGTTGTGGGTTTGTACTTCTTTAAAGCCATTTATCTAAATGTTGCTAAAAAAATCAATATTTTCACCTTCAGCCAAAGTCACCACAGCCTTTTTGAAAGCATTGGTTTTACCGGCAATAATACCGGTTTTTGTGTAGCGCGACTTTCGCTTTCCATCATAATTCATTGTGTTCACCGCTACCACTTCCACATCATAAAGCTCTTTGATAGCCTGTTTGATCTGCAGCTTGTTGGCGCGTTTGTCCACGATGAAGCCGTAGCGGTTGAGCTTTTCGCCCAGTGCGGTCATCTTCTCTGTAATTACCGGCTTTTGAATGATTTCCATTGTTATTTTCCTTTTTATTTTCCTAAATTAAGCCAGAATCTCTTCAATAGTTTTCAACGAGCTCTCCAGCACAAACAACTTATTTGCATTGAGAATATCATAGGTATTCAAGCTGTTTGCTGTTACCACTTTCGTGCGTTGCAGGTTTCTTGAGGAGAGCACAATATTCTGATCTGCCTTGGGCATCACAAACAAACTCTTAGCACCTTCTATTTTAAAGCTGTTGAGAATCTGAGCAAAATTCTTTGTTTTCGGTGCTTCAAAACTGAAATCTTCCAAAACAATAATTTGTTGATCCTTTGCTTTGTAAGTCAAGGCAGATTTACGAGCCAGACGTTTTACTTTTTTGTTGAGTTTAAAACTGTAATCGCGTGGTTTGGGTCCGAAAATACGACCTCCACCAACAAAGAGAGGTGATTTAATGCTTCCGGCACGTGCGGTACCAGTCCCCTTTTGTTTTTTGATTTTACGAGTACTTCCGGCCACTTCATTTCTCTCTTTCGACTTGTGTGTGCCCTGACGCTGATTAGCCAAATACTGTTTAGTATCCAGGTAAATCGCATGGTCGTTGGGCTCGATGCCGAAAACATCGTTGTGCAACGTAACTTTACGATCTGTTGCTTCGCCGCTGAATTTATGTACTACTAATTCCATCTTTCAATTTTTAAAAATCCGTTCTTAGGTCCTGGAACAGCACCTTTTACTAAAATCAAATTTTTCTCGGGTATGATTTTCACTATCTGGAGGTTTATCAACTTCACCCGGTCGCCACCCATTCTGCCGGCCATACGCATTCCTTTAAAAACGCGTGAAGGATATGAAGATGCACCAATTGAACCAGGAGCCCTGAGTCTGTTGTGCTGACCATGAGTAGCCTGACCAACGCCGCCAAATCCATGACGTTTTACAACACCCTGAAAACCTTTTCCTTTGCTAATACCCACAACGTCAACAAATTCGCCTTCCATAAACACTTCAACGGTAACAGTTTCACCCAACGACTTTTTCTTTTCGAAACGGGTAAACTCTGCAACCATGGCCTTAGGACCAGTTCCAGCCTTACTAAAATGACCCTTCATAGCACTTGTGGTATGCTTTTCCTTTTTCTCGCCAAAAGCAAGCTGCACTGCATCATAACCATCTATTTCTTTGGTTCTGATTTGTGACACAATGCACGGACCGGCTTCGATAACAGTAACAGGAAGATTCTTCCCGCTTTCGTCATAAATGCTGGTCATTCCAACCTTTTTTCCAAGTATTCCTGACATGATACTATACTTTTGTATTTCTTGCTGCTAATGCAACAGGTCAAACTTTAATTTCTACTTCTACACCACTTGGAAGCTCAAGCTTCATCAATGCGTCGATCGTTTGTGAAGTCGAGCTGTAAATATCGAGCAGACGTTTGTAGGACGAGAGCTCAAATTGTTCTCTTGACTTTTTGTGCACGAATGTCGAACGCAACACAGTGTAAATCTTTTTGTCTGTTGGCAACGGAATTGGACCGTTTACCACAGCTCCTGTGGTTTTAATGGTCTTCACGATCTTCTCAGCTGATTTATCAACCAGGTTATGATCGTATGACTTTAATTTTATTCTAATCCTTTGGCTCACGTTGAAGAATTATTATTGTTTACAATTATTTGATGATTCCTTTTGCTTTATTCACTACTTCTTCGGCAATATTATCGGGTGCGGCTGAATAATGACTAAACTCCATACTTGAAGTGGCCCTGCCCGAAGTTAAACTCCTCAGCGAGGTGACGTATCCAAACATCTCGGATAAAGGCACATCTGCTTTAATTACCTGTCCGCTAACTTTTGCTGTCACCTCACGCAGAATTGCACGTCTTTTATTAAGATCGCCTGTAACTTCTCCCAGAAATTCATCCGGAGTGATTACTTCTATCTTCATAATCGGTTCAAGCAAGATTGATTTGGCTTTGCGACAAGCTTCTTTATACCCAAGCCGGGCAGCCATTTCAAACGACAATGCATCGCTATCCACCGCATGGAAAGAGCCATCGATAAGCCTTACCTTGATGCTGTCAACCGGATAACCAGCCAACACACCATTCGAAAGCGATTCTCTGAATCCTTTTTGTATGGCGGGGATAAACTCGCGTGGGATATTGCCACCCTTTACCTCATCGACGAACTGCAATCCAACCACACCTTCGTCAGCGGGTCCAATCTCAAAGATGATATCAGCAAACTTACCTTTACCACCTGTTTGTTTTTTGTAAACCTCGCGGTGGTTTGCAGTTGCTGTGATGGCTTCTTTATAAGCAACCTGGGGTCGTCCCTGATTAGCTTCTACTTTAAATTCACGCTTCAAACGGTCAACCAGAATTTCCAGGTGTAACTCACCCATTCCGGAAATAATCGTTTGTCCTGAATTCTCGTCCGTTTTTACATGGAACGTAGGATCTTCTTCGGCCAGTTTTGCCAGGGCAACCGACATTTTATCCATATCAGCCTGAGTTTTAGGCTCAATGGCCACAGCAATAACAGGCGCTGGAAATGACATTGATTCGAGCAAAATCGGTTTATTCTCAACACAAAGCGTATCGCCGGTGCGAATTGTTTTAAAACCAACAGCTGCTCCGATATCTCCGGCTTCTATACGATCCAGGGGATTTTGTTTGTTGGCGTGCATCTGCATGATACGCGAGATACGTTCTTTTTTGCCGGTAGAGGCATTATAAACATACGATCCCGCTTCGAGCACACCTGAATAAACGCGGAAAAATGCGATGCGTCCAACAAAAGGATCGGTAGCAATTTTAAATGCCAGCGCACTGAAAGGCTCATCAACACTTACTTTTCTAAGCTCTTCCTTCTCGGTGTGGGGGTTAATCCCTTTTACCGCATCCACTTCGAGTGGGCTTGGCAAAAACTGAACGATGCCATTCAGCAGCATCTGTACACCTTTGTTTTTGAAAGCAGACCCGCACATTACGGGTGAGATACGCATCTCGACAGTAGCTTTACGGATCTGTGCAATGATCTCGTCTTCGGTGATGCTATCCGGATCATCCATGAATTTTTCCAACAACTCATCACTATCCTCAGCAACACCCTCTATTAATTTAAGGCGATACTTCTCAGCTGTTTCGATAAGATCATCCGGAATAGGTACTTCAACCACAACAACGCCTTTAGAACTATCATCCCAAACAAAAGCCTTGTTGCGAATTAAATCCACAATACCTTTGAATGATTCTTCTTCGCCAATAGGTATTTGCAATGGAATAGGATTGGCACCCAGTCTATCCTTAATCTGATCGAGTACACTATAGAAATCAGCACCTGAACGGTCCATTTTATTCACAAAACAAAGCCGGGGCACCTTATATTTATCAGCTTGCCGCCATACTGTTTCGGATTGAGGCTCAACGCCACCAACAGCACAAAACAGTGCAACAGCACCATCCAGCACACGCAACGAACGTTCCACCTCTACGGTGAAGTCAACGTGGCCGGGGGTATCAATGATATTTATCTTGTATTTTTCCTGATCAAAATCCCAGAAAACAGTCGTAGCAGCTGAAGTAATGGTGATGCCGCGCTCCTGCTCCTGAACCATCCAGTCCATGGTAGCAGAACCTTCGTGCGTTTCACCCAGCTTATGGCTGCGTCCGGTATAATAAAGGATACGCTCAGTAGTGGTAGTTTTACCCGCATCGATATGAGCCATAATGCCAATATTACGGGTATGTTTCAAGTTCTGTATGGTCTTTGCCTCTGCCATTTTTGTATTGTAGCGTATTAACCTTTACTATTAAAATCTGAAATGAGAGAAAGCCTTATTGGCTTCTGCCATTCTATGAGTATCTTCTTTCTTCTTAAATGCAGCACCTTCTTCTTTGTAGGCTGCCATTATCTCGCCTGCAAGTTTTTGTCCCATCGATTTTTCGTGACGCTTACGGGCATATCCGATAAGGTTTTTCATGCCGATTGATTGCTTACGTCCGGGACGGATTTCAGAAGGAATCTGGAATGTAGCTCCGCCAATACGACGACTTCTTACCTCAACTGCAGGTGTTACATTTGCCAAAGCCTTTTTCCATACTTCAACAGCATCTTCGCCGGTTTTTTGTCCAACGATTTCCATCGCTTCATAAAAAACCTGATAAGCAATATTTTTCTTGCCTTTGAGCATGATGTTGTTCACAAACTTTGTTACCATGACATCCCCAAATTTTGGGTCGGGCAAAATGATTCTTTTCTTTGGTTTAGCTTTTCTCATTGATTAAAATCTTAGTCTGAAAAACATTCTTTTATGACTGTCTTACTTTTTCTTTGGACGCTTGGTGCCATATTTTGAACGACGCTGCGAGCGACCTTCCACTCCTGAAGTATCAAGTGCTCCGCGGATGATATGATAACGAACGCCTGGTAAATCTTTCACACGACCACCACGAATCATCACGATGGAGTGTTCCTGCAGGTTATGTCCTTCACCAGGAATATACGCATTCACCTCTTTTCCGTTTGTTAAACGAACCCTGGCCACCTTGCGCATGGCCGAATTAGGTTTTTTAGGTGTAGTGGTATAAACCCTCACGCAAACTCCACGGCGCTGTGGGCATGAATCCAGTGCAGGAGACTTGCTTTTATCAACCAGTTTTTGGCGTCCTTTTCGCACTAATTGTTGAATAGTCGGCATTGTAAACTCTTTAATTTATTGATAATTTAACCCATTTTTGGGAGCGCAAAAGTATCACAAATTTGTCAACAAACAATACTTTGCTCTAAATTAATTTCTTAACACAATATGGGATGTAGTTGAAGGAGGGATAAACCTTTTGGTGAAGGCTCTCAAAACACATGTGAAGCACTATTTTCGGATATTTCCGGCTTTACACATGAAGAAACCTATTACGTTTTAGCTTATCAGGTTCCTTTAACTATATCGTTTCCAGTTACTTTTAACTTCCCAACGTTTTGGGGCTGCAAAGGTAAAAAGTTTTTTTTATCTGACAAGTGCCTGATTAATTTTTTTAAAAGTTTTTTTGATTGGCCAGATAAAAAATTATTTGATGACCCATGAACAGTTCTTCGTTTCCACTACACAATAGTTAAACTATGCATAGAGAAATGATATTCGATCATATCACGCTTTGCTTTGCTTTTTTGCCCCCAACCCCTACCTGACTGGTAGATTTACCTGGCGGTAGACAGGCAGGCCAAAAATGAGAGCTTTAAGAACTAGCTTAACCAAACGATTAAGGTTATTTGTTTCCCAAAATAAAAACCCTCACTAAAAAACCTTTCCGGGCTGGAGCCCCCAAGAATTGGGGGTTGGGGGCAAAAAAATGAAAAAAATGACCACCCGCCCAATCTAAAACCACTACTAATCAAACTACAACCATTAGTTTTTCGCTTAGCACCGCCTTATAGCCCCCAAACCCCCAAAAATGGGGGCTTTAAGAACCTGCTTAACCAAACGATTGAGGTTATTTGTTTCCCAAAATCAAAACCCTCACAAAAAACCTCTCCGGGTTGGAGCCCCCAAGAATTGGGGGTTGGGGGCAAAAAAATGTTATCACACATTACAACATCTTCAAATAAATCAGTACTTTTTCTAAGATTTTCATATTTTCGAAAAATCAAATTCCTGAAAGATGAAATATGCAGCAATAAAGGCATTTGTTCAATATTTAAGAAACAATATGACACCGGAAGAAAAAATTCTTTGGACTAAACTGCGCAACAGACAACTGATTGGTCGAAAATTTGTCAGACAAACAGCTTTCATTTATGAAAAAAACAACAAAGGTGATTACTTCTTTTTCGTGCCAGATTTCTACTGCAGAGAAGAAAAGCTTGTCATAGAGCTTGATGGCAAAATACATGATTATCATAAAGAACGCGACTATAACAGGGATGAAATAATAAAACAGCATGGTCTGAAGGTTTTGCGCTTTAAAAATGAAGAAATCCTTCAAGTTGATACAATTCTTGAGCGCATAAAAGCCGAATTTTCTGATCAGGAAATGAGGTTCAGAAAAGTAAAAAAACTATAATAGAATAATGGTTCTTAGTGAATTTTATTCTCTCAGCATCGCCTTATAGCCCCCAAACCCTACCTGGCTGTTAGATTTACCTGGCGGTAGACAGGCAGGCCAAAAATGAGAGCTTTCAGCACCTGCTTAACCAACCAATCAAGATTATTTTCCAAAAATCAAAACCTTCACTAAAAAACCTTTCCGGGCTGGAGCCCCCAAGAATTGGGGGTTGGGGGCAAAAAATGAAACTAAACCTATCAAGCTATCACATTTAAAACCATTTGTCATCTATCCATAAAAATACAACCATTAGTTTCCCGCTTAGCATCACCTTATATCCCCCAAACCCCCAAAAAATGGGGGCATTAAGAACTTGCTTAACCAACCAATCAAGATTATTCTATAAAAATCAAAACCTTCACTTCAAACACCACCGGGCTGGAGCCCCCAAGAATTGGGCTTGCCTACCAGCCAGGTAGGGGTTGGGGGCAAAAAACAACGTCAACTACACACTCCACTTAATCTAAAACCACTTCTCATCATCATTCGAACCTTTGCATGCACATGCCGTTCGAGTCCACATCGTTGTCATTCGAGTCCACATCGAAGATATTCGAGTCTTCATCTAATGCGTTTGTGGCCTTTCCAGTTCAACACCCCTTCAACCCCAAAAACCATAACAAACCCGACAAAACTACGACATCATCTCCCAACAAATATCCCAAACAGGCATAGCCTTCTTACGAAATAATGTAGTTTTGCATTTCAAAAATTTAAGTTCAGTGATTGATCTATTACAACAGTTGAATGAACCGCAGCGTACGGCTGTACAAACAATTGAAGGGCCTGTTATGGTTATTGCCGGTGCCGGATCAGGCAAAACGAGAGCCTTAACGTTTCGTATTGCCTATATGTTGCAACAGGGGGTTGATGCCTTTCAGATTATGGCACTTACTTTCACAAACAAAGCCGCCCGTGAAATGAAAGACCGGGTTATGCAACTTGTTGGTGATCAGGAAGCAAGAAATGTGTGGATGGGAACTTTCCACTCCATTTTTGCCCGAATCCTGCGTGTGGAAGGACACCATTTAGGCTACCCATCCAACTTTACCATTTACGACACCGACGACACCAAACAGCTGCTTCGTAATATCCTCAAAGATATGAACCTTGACCCCAAGGTGTACAAGCCTTCTTTTGTGTTGCACCGCATTTCAAATGCCAAATCGAACCTGTTTTCTGCCGAAGATTACCTTAATAATCCCGACATCCGAATTGCCGATCAACAAGCCGGAAAACCTTTGATCGGTGAAATCTTTAAAAACTACAATGCCCGGCTCAAGAGAGCCAACGCAATGGATTTTGACGACCTGCTCTTTAATACCAACCTGCTTTTCAGGGATTTCCCGGAAGTATTGTATAAGTATCAGCACCGTTTCAGGTACGTCCTCGTGGATGAATATCAGGACACCAATCACGCCCAATACCTTATCATAAAACGCATCGCAGCCCTCAACGAAAATATCTGTGTGGTTGGCGATGATGCACAAAGTATTTACGCTTTCAGAGGAGCAAACATCCAAAACATCCTCAACTTCAAAAATGATTATCCCGATCATACACTGATCCGGCTGGAACAAAATTACCGCTCCACCAAAACAATTGTTGAAGCGGCCAATCATGTTATCGAGAACAACAAAGACCAGATCAAAAAAACCGTATGGACCGACAAGGAACAAGGTGAGTTGATCAGCTTGCTCAGAGCCACATCCGACAACGAAGAGGGGGTATTGGTAGCCAATTCCATTTTTGGTCATAAAATGTCGAAGCAGCTCAAAAACAAAGATTTTGCAATCCTCTATCGAACCAATGCTCAGTCGCGATCAATCGAAGAGGCACTGCGTAAACAAGGAATCCCCTATCGCATCTATGGTGGCTTGTCCTTTTATGCCCGAAAAGAAGTGAAAGACCTGCTCTCGTATTTCAGATTGGTGATTAACCCACTGGACGAAGAAGCACTGCTCCGCATCATCAATTATCCTGCACGCGGCATCGGCAAGACAACTATTGAAAGACTGATTGTGGCAGCAAACGAACAGCAAATCAGCGTTTGGAATCTGATAAACACGCCCAATCTCATCCCTACCGACATCAACCGTGGTGCCCTGAGCAAGTTGAATGATTTTGCAACCATGATCAAGAGTTTTCAGGCCATGCATGAAACAAAAACCGCCTTCGAACTGGCCAGGCATATCAACAGCAGCGTAGGACTTGTTGCAGCCCTCAAAGATGACGACAGCCCCGAAGGGATCAGCAGAATAGAAAACATTGAAGAGCTGCTGAATGCCATCATGGAGTTTTCTGACAAACAGGTTGACGAAACCACTGGCGAGCAGATGGGTGTGAAACTGTCTGATTTTATGCAGGATATAGCCTTGCTCACCGATGCCGACAGCAAAAACCCTGAGGATGATGACTATGTGAGCATGATGACCATCCACTCAGCCAAAGGTCTTGAGTTTCCTTATGTTTATGTGGTAGGCATCGAAGAAAACCTTTTCCCGTCAATTCAGTCCTTAGGAACCAGAGCCGAGCTGGAAGAAGAACGTCGGTTGTTTTATGTGGCCATCACCAGGGCCGAAACAAAACTCACACTAAGCTATGCAGAAAGCCGCTACCGCTGGGGAAACCTGAGCCTGTGCGAGCCTTCGCGCTTCCTCGAAGAAATTAAGGATAACCTTATTGATAAACCCCGCAAAGCAAGTTTCAGAAGAAAAGCAACCGCTGATGACCTTTCGGCACTGAATGTTCCCTCGCACCTCAAATCGATGCAGCAGGCAAGTCAGGCAACAAATAAACCAAAAGCCGATGCTGATTTCGATAGCTTTGAAGCTTCTGAACCTGAAAGCCTGCAAAATGGCATGGAAGTGATCCACCAGAAATTTGGCAAAGGCAAAATTGTCAGTATCGAAGGTGCCGGAGCCAATCGCAAAGCTACAGTGCATTTTGTGGCTTACGGCCAAAAACAATTATTGCTCAAATTTGCACGACTGAAAATTGTGTAAACATACTTTGTTTATTGTGTAAACATACTTTGTTTATATTGTGTAATTTTGCAGCTGATCAAAAAAAATACTTACACCATTAATTAAATGGGTGCCAAAACCCAGTAAAGACAATTTTTACAGCATGACAAACGAATCATTGACATACAACACGACAAGAGCCAGGATGGTAATTCCCGAATACGGCCGCAACATTCAAACCATGATCGAACACCTGTTGACCTTAGAAGATCGTACCCAGCGCACCGGTGCTGCCCATTTTGTGGTTTCGGTGATGGCTCAGATGAACCCTCAGGTGAAAGAAGCCGATGACTACCTGCATAAGCTTTGGGATCATCTGCACATCATTGCCGATTTCAAACTTGATGTTGACGGCCCCTACGAAATGCCCGCGAATGAAATCCAGAACAAGAAACCAAATCATCCGGGCTATGGCCAGGAAAAACCTAAATTTGGTCATTACGGGCATTACCTGATGAAAATGATCGACTTTGCCAAAAGCCTGGAAGATGGCGACGAAAAAAATGCTATCTCACTTGCCATTGCCAACCAGCTCAAAAAAGACTACCTCAACTGGAACCGCGAAACAGTGAACGACCCAATCATCATCGCCGAGCTCGAAAGGGTATCTGGTGGCGCACTCACACTGCCAGAAAACACTAAATTGGTTTCTCCCACAGAAGTACTTGGCAAAACACCTGCCCATCAGGCTGCCAACAAAAAGAAAAAGCCCAATAAGAAAAAAGACAACTTCAAGGGCAGAGGCAACTCAAACAGACGCTAAAAATCTATTCAATCAATAAAGTATAAGCATCATGGGCTCATTTATTATTTCAGGAGGCAACACCTTAAGTGGAACAATTAAGCCACAAGGAGCAAAAAATGAAGCCCTTCAGATTTTATGTGCATGTCTGCTCACTGAAGAAACAATTCACATTTCTAACCTCCCGGATATTGTTGATGTGAACAACCTCATCGGGTTGCTGGATGGATTAGGAGTTGAAGTAAAGCGGACTTCCAGTTCAGAAGTTAGTCTTACAGCCAAAGACATTCAACTGGACTATCTTAAATCAGATGCCTTTATCCGTCGTGCCGCCAGCCTCAGAGGCAGCATAATGATACTGGGGCCTCTGCTGGCCAGATTCCGCAAAGCCTATCTGCCGCACCCCGGTGGAGACAAAATAGGCCGGCGAAGACTCGACACCCATTTTATAGGTCTGCAAAAACTAGGAGCCCGCTTTAACGAAGACAGTCAGAACAAATGCTACGATATTACTGCCCCACACGGACTTGCCGGCACCTATATGCTGCTCGATGAGGCTTCCGTAACGGGTACAGCCAATATCATCATGGCGGCTGTTTTGGCAAGTGGCACAACAACAATTTTTAATGCTGCCTGCGAACCTTATATCGTTCAGCTGTGTCAGATGCTCGAACGAATGGGAGCGCAAATTCAGGGCACCGGATCTAATCTGCTTTCGATCACAGGCGTTGAAAACCTGGGCGGAACCTCGCACCGGCTTTTGTCTGACATGATTGAGGTGGGCAGCTTTATTGGCATGGCTGCCATGACGCGCTCTTCAATCAGGATTGCAGAAGCCGGCATCAATTCGTTGGGTATGATTCCTCAGGTTTTTCAAAAACTGGGAATCAAATTACAATTCGATGGAGACGACATCATCGTTCCACAACAAGACAGTTATCAGGTGGAAACCTTTATGGATGGTGGCATCATGACAATAGCCGATGCTCCCTGGCCCGGATTTACACCCGACCTCATCAGCATAGTGCTAGTAGTAGCCACCCAGGCAAAAGGCACCGTGCTGATACATCAGAAAATGTTTGAGAGCCGTTTGTTTTTTGTGGACAAATTAATTGATATGGGTGCTCAGATCATCCTTTGCGATCCGCATCGGGCCAATGTGATTGGCTTAAACCATGCCCATACCCTCAAAGGCATCCGGATGAGCTCGCCCGACATCAGAGCAGGTGTGGCTTTGCTGATTGCAGCACTCTCGGCCAAAGGCGAAAGTATTATCGATAATATCGATCAGATTGACAGGGGCTATCAATTCATTGACAAACGTCTGCAATCACTGGGAGCTAAAATAGAACGGATATAGTTGAACAGACTTCAGCTGTCATTTTGACAAAACAACATGCACTGGCAAACTCTTTGTTGAGCCATGCAGAAAAATATTTAGAAAATTTATGGAAGAGAATAAAACTAATAGCAGGGAAATGGAAGGTTTTGAAGATGTTCGTATCGATGAAAACGACAATCAAAAACAGGAAAACAGCCACAAACAGGATGATCAGAACGATCAGACGAAGAAACGCAGCCGCATGAGAAAAGACCGCAAAAAGAAGCAGGAAGATACGGTTACAAAAGCACAGTACGATGAGTTGAACGATAAATTTCTCAGACTGTTTTCGGAGTTCGACAACTACAGAAAGAGAACCCTGAAAGAAAAAATAGAGTTTAGCAAAACGGCATCGGAAGAAGTGATTACCGCCATGCTTCCTGTTGTGGATGATTTTGAACGTGCCATGCAAGCCATGGAATCGCAACAGGCTCCCGAAGCTACTGCCGAAGGCATCAGGCTCATCTACAATAAACTAATCAAAACACTACAGCAAAAAGGCCTGTCAGAAATAGAAGCACTTCACAAAACTTTTGACACTGATTTTCATGAAGCCCTAACTAATATTCCGGCTCCTGAACCATCACTCAAAGGCAAAGTAGTGGATGTTATTCAAAAAGGTTACCTGCTCAACGGCAAAGTGATCCGTTTTGCCCGCGTAGTAGTAGGAAACTAATTCTATACTATTTATTTATGTCGAAAAGAGACTATTACGAGATACTTGAGATAGAACGCAACGCTTCGGAAGCGGAGATAAAAAAAGCCTACCGTAAAATGGCTCTGCGGTATCATCCGGATAAAAATCCGGATGACAAATCTGCCGAAGAAAAATTCAAGGAAGCTGCCGAAGCTTATGAGGTGTTGAGTAATCCTGACAAAAAAGCCAGATACGACCGCTATGGTCATGCAGGTGTTGGAGGTGCCGCCGGAGGTGGTTTCGGAGGAGGTGGCATGAGCATGGATGATATTTTCAGTCAGTTTGGTGATATTTTTGGAGGTGCTTTTGGAGGCTTTGGCGGATCTAGAGGTCAGCGACGCCGCGTGAACAAAGGCTCCAACCTGAGGGTAAAGGTAAAACTCAACCTCAGAGAAATAGCCAACGGGGTTGAAAAAAAGATCAAGGTAAACAAATACGTCTCCTGCAAACATTGCGAAGGCACGGGTGCCGACAACGGAAGCAGCTATGCCACCTGTTCAACCTGTAACGGAAGTGGCCATATCACCCAGGTCACCAATACTTTTCTTGGTCAGATGCAAACGAGCTCTACCTGCCCAAGCTGTGGAGGCGAAGGTCGCATCATCACCAAAAAATGTAACCATTGTCAGGGCAACGGCGTGATAAGAGACGAAGAAATCATCAGCCTGAATATCCCTGCTGGTGTTGCCGAAGGCATGCAACTATCGCTGAGTGGCAAAGGTAACGCCGGTGCCAGAGGTGGCATTCCGGGCGATTTGATCGTATTGGTAGAAGAAGAAAAACATCCCGAGCTGGAACGCGATGGCAACAACCTGATTCACAACCTATTCATCAGCTTCCCGCAAGCCGCGCTGGGTGCTCAGGTTGAAGTGCCAACGATTGATGGCAAGGCCCGCATGAAAATCACCCCCGGCACACAATCCGGAAAAGTGCTCCGCCTCAAAGGTAAGGGGCTGCCCAGTGTGAACAGCTACGGAACAGGTGATTTGCTTGTGAATATCAATGTGTGGACACCAAAAAATCTTTCAAAAGAAGAGACTCAAATACTTGAAAAACTCGAAAATGCTGAGAATTTCCAGCCCAATCCTACGGCAAGCGAAAAAAGTTATTTCGACAAAATGAAAGATTTCTTCAATTAAGCCCTATCCGATTTCATGCATGCCTATCTAAGCATAAAAGAAGTTACGAAACGCTATGCCAACCACCTGGCACTGGATCGTGTAAGCATCGAAATTCCGCAGAATAAAATTTTTGGCTTACTGGGCCCCAATGGTGCTGGCAAAACTTCGCTCATCCGTATCATCAATCAAATTACGGCCCCAGATAGTGGCGAAATACTGCTTAAAGGACAAACACTTCATGCTGATCATGTTACGAAAATTGGCTACCTGCCCGAAGAGCGCGGCTTGTACAAAAAGATGAAAGTGGGCGAACAAGCCATTTATCTTGCCCGGCTCAAAGGCATGTCCAAATCGGAAGCACAAAAAAAACTGAAAATCTGGTTCGAGAAATTTGACATCCTCAACTGGTGGGATCGCAAAGTTGAAGAGCTTTCGAAGGGTATGCAGCAGAAAATCCAGTTTGTAGTAACCGTATTGCATCAACCCGAATTACTCATTTTCGATGAGCCCTTCAGCGGTTTCGACCCCATCAATGTAAACCTGCTGAAAGCCGAAATACTGAAACTGAGAGATCAGGGGGCTACCATCATTTTTTCGACCCATAATATGGCTTCCGTGGAGGAATTGTGCGATCAGATTGCATTGATCAACCAAGGGGAAAAAGTGCTCGAAGGCGAAGTGAATGCCCTAAAAGAAGCCAATCGAAACTACACTTATTCCTGCGAGTTCTATCATCCTGTTAGCAATTGGCAAACTGAGCTCGAAAAACTTCCGGTTGAGTTGCTTGGATCTGACTTTATATCCAACAAATTAAAGCTCCATCTCAAAACAGATCCCACACTGAACAGCAACGAATTACTCAGGATGATGCTCCCGCTTGGCGAGCTCACTTCTTTTCAGGAGCTATTACCCAGCATGAATGATATTTTTATTCAAAAGGTTGGAAAAACTGCAAAATCTGCCAGCGATGAATAAAATCATATTGATCTTAAAACGTGAATACCTCACACGGGTAAAGAAAAAGAGCTTCATCATCATGACCTTTCTTGGCCCGCTTTTGATGGCTGCCCTGATGATCGTGCCCATTGTGCTGGCTACCATGCAAAATATCGGAGAAAAAAACATCGCCGTGCTTGATGAAACAAATTGGTTTATCGGTAAGTTTGAGCAGGACGATAATATGCAGTTTCATTATGTTTTTGACGCTGTTGACAGCCTGAAAAAACAGGTTTTGCAAGAAAAATACGATTTGTTGGTTTACATTCCCCGTCCTGAGTTAAATATACCTGTGAATGCCGAAATATACAGCGACAGGCAAATTCCGCTCAATGTTTCGTCCTATATCAAAAACACGATGCGCAAAGAGGTTGAAACCAAAAAACTACTTGCTAGCGGCATCGATCCGGATGTGATAAAATCGGCCAAGACTACCATTAATCTGGTGACAATCAGATTGGATGAAGACGGAGGCGAAACCAAATCCTTCACCGAAATCAATGTTGCGTTGGGGCTTTTTGGTTCAATCCTGATTTACTTTTTCATTTTCATTTTTGGCTCTCAGGTCATGCGGGGTATCATCGAAGAAAAAACCAGCCGCATTGTTGAGGTGATAATAAGCTCTGTGAAGCCTTTTGAGCTGATGATGGGAAAAATTACCGGAATAGCGTTGGTCGGACTCACCCAGTTTTTGCTTTGGGTGGTGCTTACCGGAAGTATTTATGGTGTTTTTATGTTGATATATGGCGTTGCCGAAGCACCACAGGTTTTAACAACCGAAAGTGCAATGACAAGCCCGGCAGAATCCATGCTTCCTGAAATGAATAATGAAGCACTAACTGAAATAATTGAGGTAGTGGATGCAATCAATTTTCCGGTAATCATTGGCAGTTTTATATTCTATTTTCTGGGAGGCTATTTGCTTTATGCGGCTTTGTTTGCTGCCATTGGTTCAGCGGTTGATAATGAAGCCGATACACAACAATTTATGCTGCCAGTCTCTATCCCATTGATTTTGGGTCTTGTTGTAAGCAATTTCATCGTAAATAATCCGGAAGGATCTTTGGCATTTTGGCTTTCTATCATTCCCTTTACCTCACCAGTGGTGATGATGGTGCGCATCCCGTTTGGTGTGGCATATGGCGAACTGGCTTTATCGATGGCTTTGTTGGTATGTGGGTTTTTATTCACCACCTGGATTGCAGCAAAAATTTACCGTACAGGCATTCTGATGTATGGCAAAAAGCCGGGCTACAAAGAATTATGGAAATGGTTGAGGTACTGAGCCGGAGCATTTTCTGACATATTATATAGCACTAAAGCCTCTGTTACAATAAGTTTTGCCATTTGGATCAGGGGATAAAATCCCTTCATCTTTTATGGGCTGAATTATTGGGAGTTGTCAAATATTATTCTAATTTTGCACCCTCGAAAAAAATTCAGTAGAATATAGAAGTTAATTTAATTCACAATTCAAATGCAGAACAAAGGAGCAATCAAGGTATTTGCCATCGCCTTTGCACTCGTATCGCTTTATCAGCTTTCTTTCACATTTGTTACTCAAAGAATTGAAAGAAATGCCAGGACATACGCCCATAGCGAAGCAGCTGCAAAGCAGGCCGATGCACTTGCGCAGGGAGATGATTTGTTGTACGGTCATTACCTCGATTCGATTACTAAAGCCCGCGAAACCTATTACCTCGATTCGATGGGCAGCCAGGTGGTGTACAATATTTTACTCGACAAATACACCTATCAGGATGTAAAAGAACGCGAAATTAATCTGGGACTCGACCTGAAAGGTGGGATGAACGTAGTGTTGGAAGTTTCTGTTAGTGATATTATTCAGGCACTCTCCGGCAACAGCACCGATGAGGTTTTTGTTCAGGCTATGCAGCTTGCCAGAGAAAAACAAAAAAACAGCCAGGAGGATTTCGTCACGCTTTTCGGACAGTCGTTTCAGGAAGTTGATCCAAACGCCAGCTTGTCTTCCATCTTTCTGTTCGAGTTTAAAGACAAAGGTATTACCGTAAACTCAACGAATGCCGAAGTACTGTCGGTGATCAGAGAAGAAACAGAAGGTGCCATTGATCGCTCCTTCCAAATCCTCAGAACCCGTATCGACCGTTTTGGGGTAACGCAACCCAATATCCAAAAACTGGCCACCTCAGGTCGTATCCTAGTTGAGCTTCCGGGTATCAAAGATCCCAAGCGAGTGCGAAAACTGCTTCAGGGTACTGCACAGCTGGAGTTTTGGGAAACCTATAACTTCTCCGAAGTATATGGCTTTTTCGACGAAGCCAACCAAAGACTTAAAGAACTGGAAGGGGCTACAGCAGCAAAAGAAACTTCTTCAGCTGAAGAAACCCTTGCAGAAGAAACTGATACCGAAGCACCAGTTGAAGAAGTTGTTGAAGAAACTTTATCTGATCAGATTGCTGATGCCGATACCAGCTCCTTGATGGATCAACTCTCATCAGACACAACAGCTCAGGACGACCTTTCCTTTGAAGAATATGCAGCACAGAACCCGCTTTATGCCTTTCTGATGCCTTCGTATGTACAGGACGAAAGTGGCAGATTCTTCCCGGGAAACACAGCACGCGTTGGTAGTGCCGCCGTTAAAGACACAGCGCGTATCAATAATATGATCAGCAAGGTAAAATCTATTTTCCCGAGAAATATGATCTTTGCCTGGACTGTGAAACCCCGCGCTGCCGGACAGGCCGACCTGCTCGAACTGGTTGCATTAAAATCCTCGCGCGACAACAAAGCTGCCCTGGGTGGTGATGTTATTGTGGATGCCCGTCAGGATTATGACCAAAATGGTCGCGTAGAAGTTACGATCCAAATGAACAGCGAAGGTGCCAAATCATGGAAGCGTCTGACAGGTGAAAATATTGGCAAACAGGTTGCCATCGTACTTGATGGCTATGTTTATTCTTATCCCGTTGTGAATGACGAGATTCCTAATGGCCGTTCTTCTATCTCCGGTGGAGACATGACAGTGACCGAAGCACAAGACCTGGCAAACATACTGAAAGCCGGTAAATTGCCCGCCCCGTCACGTATCATGGAAGAAGCCGTTGTAGGGCCTTCACTGGGTCGCGAAGCCGTTACAGCCGGACTTTGGTCCTTTGTGCTTGCCTTTGGCCTGGTGCTGATTTATATGGCATTCTTCTATAACAAATCTGGTTTGGTTGCCGACCTTGCCTTATTTACTAACATCTTCTTCCTGTTTGGTGTGCTGGCCTCCTTGGGTGCTGTACTTACATTGCCCGGTATTGCAGGTATCGTACTTACGCTGGGTATGGCAGTGGATGCCAACGTAATCATCTACGAACGTATCAAAGAAGAAATTCGCGCCGGAAAAGGTATCCGACTTGCCATTGACGATGGCTATAAAAATGCTTATTCGGCCATTATTGACGGTAACGTAACTACTTTGCTCACTGGTATCGTACTCTATACTTTTGGAACAGGCCCGGTTCAGGGTTTTGCTACCACACTAATCATTGGTTTGCTTACCTCACTCTTCACGGCCATCTTTATCTCAAGAATGATTTTCATCTATCTGCTTGATAAGAACAAGACCATCACTTTTGACACAAAGATTACCCGTAACTTCCTGGCTAATACCAATATCAACTTCCTGAATATGCGCAAAACAGCATACACCATTTCTATTGTTTTGGTGGTGATCAGTTTGGCTTCACTAACATTCAGAGGATTGAACTATGGTGTAGATTTCACAGGGGGTCGTACTTATCTGGTTCGTTTTGATCAGGATGTTACTGTGAATGAAGTTCGTGATGCGCTGGCTATTGAATTTACTGATGCGGTTCCGGAGGTAAAAACGTTCGGGCCAAACCGTCAGGTAAAGATTACCACAAAATATATGATTGAAGAAGAAGGCCGTGAGGTGGATAGCATTATCCAAACCATGCTGTTCAAAAGCCTGGAGCAGTTCTATCAAACCGATATCAACTATAACGAGTTCACTTCCGATCAGGAAGCTGATGAAAAATTGATCGGGATTCTCAGTTCACAAAAAGTGGGACCAACCATTGCAGACGACATCCGAAATAAAGCGGTTACCGCAGTTATTTTGTCACTGTTAATCATTTTCGGATATATCGCCATCCGTTTCCGGAAATGGCAGTATGGTCTGGCAGGTATTATTGCCTTGGCCCATGACACGATAATTGTTCTTGGAGTTTTCTCAATCTTCTATAATATCCTACCCTTTAGCATGGAAGTTGATCAGTCGTTTATTGCGGCTATCCTTACCATCATCGGATACTCTATCAACGACACGGTAATCATCTTCGACCGTATCCGCGAAAACGTTACACTGCATCCTAAAAAACTGTTGCGTATTAACATCAACGATGGATTGAACAGCACTTTGATGCGTACCTTCAACACCTCAGGAACTACGGCTTTGGTACTTATTATCATCGCAATTTTTGGTGGTGAGGTAATCCGTGGCTTCGTCTTTGCTTTGCTGATAGGTATTCTGGTTGGTACTTACTCCTCTGTTTTCAATGCCAGCCCAATGGTATTTGACTTGCTGAAAGGGCCAAAACAAGAAAAAGAAGCAGCTGAAAAAGAAGCTGCCAATCCGAGAAATAAAAAGAAATAAAATCATTTCTAATCCAAAAAAACCGTGTAATAAATTGATATTACACGGTTTTTTTGTTTTCTGCTTTCATTCAAAGCTACTTTTTTCATTATTCTCCGGTATTGTTATATTTTCTATTTTTGTTCACTGAAAAAGCTTGAGATGACATTGTTATTCTTCGATTTCGGGACAGGTGAAATACTGCTTATTATGTTGGTGTTATTTGTTGTGCTCGGGCCCAAAAAACTTCCGGAAGTGGCGCGTGCTGTAGGTAAAACCATCAACGAGATGAAACGTGCATCGGCCGGCTTCAAAAACGAAATAAACAAGGAAATCGAACGTATTGAGCGCGACACAACCATTAAAGATGTAAACCTTGATACAGATCAGTCAGTACAAGCTGATCCGAAAGCCCTTGCACTGGACGATTCCATTGCTCAGGGAAGCATTCCAAAATCCGATAAAACAGAAAATAAAAACCAATCAATAAAACCTACAAATTAGCGTTCTATAGTTCAAATAAGGATAATCAAGCATGAAGATCAGTCTGCAACTTTTCATATTTTTCATTTTAAGTCTGACAGCTTTTCAGGGACTTGCACAACGCAATCCTGCCAAAAGTGCCGATGAAGCTTTCGAAAAAAAACAATATACCATCGCTGCCGAGCGCTACAAAAAAGCCTACAATCGCGTAAAACGCAATCCGGAAGAACGTATGCGGGTAAGCTATCAAATGGCTGAATGCTACAGGCTCACAGGGCTTTTCAAACGTGCCGAAGCCACCTACAAACGTGTCATCCGCTCCGACTTCCCCAAAACAAATCCCGAAGCCTACCTCCATTTTGCAGAGGTATTAAAAATCAACGAGAAGTTTGATGACGCCATTATCAATTACGAATTATATGCCGAGGCCATGCCGGATGATCCGCGCGGAAGGCTGGGTGCCGAAACGGCTGCTCTGGTAAAAGAATGGATGGAAAATCCATCAAAATATGAACTCACCTTCCTGAAAAAAATCAATTCACGCGAATCGGATTTTAATGCCATTTATTCGGCAACAAATTTTAACGAAATCATCTTTACATCCTCACGCGAAAATGCCACCGGTAAAGAAAAAGACGGCTACACCGGACAGGATTTCAGCGATTTATTTACCTCACGCATCGATCGCAAAGAAGAATGGAGTGCTCCCGTCCTTCTCGATGAAAATGATGTTGTGAACACCGAAGCTAACGAAGGAGCTGCCTTTATGAATGCCAGCTTCAACAGCTTGTATTTTACAAGGTGCAAAAACGACCCCAAACAGCAGTCGGGCTGCCAGATTATGGTTAGCAACAGAAGCGGACGCAGCTGGAGCGAACCCGTCCCGGTCGATATCATTGGCGTGGACACCCTCGATATCGTTGGACAACCTACCCTGAGCGAAAACGAACTGATCATGTATTTTGCTGCCGAACGCAGAGGCGGCTTTGGCGGAAAAGACATCTGGGTTTCGTTGCGCGACTCCAAAACCCAGCCTTTTTCACGACCTTTGAATATAGGACCTGTCGTAAACACCAAAGGAGATGAGGTTTTCCCCTTCCTTCGAAATGATACCACACTCTATTTCTCTTCGAACGGGCATGGTGGCATGGGTGGTCTGGATGTGTTTATGACAACAGTTGACACAGCAGGAAACTGGGGAAAACCCGTAAACCTAAAATACCCAATCAATTCTACTGCGGATGACTTTGCCATCACCTTCCATCCCGAAAAGGAAGAAGGCTTTATCTCGAGCAACAGAGACAACATCCGTGGGATTGACAATATTTATCATTTCATCGAACCCCCAATTCTTTTTACACTTTCAGGCACTGTGAAGGATGTGCAAACCCTCCAGTTTGTCGAAGGAGCAACAGTTCAACTGATCGGCTCTGACGGCATGAGTGTGAGCACCCGTACCAACGACAAAGGATATTTTCTTTTTTCTGACAGCCAGATCGCAAAAAACACTACCTATGAAATCGTAGTGGATAAAGACAATTACTTCACTGCCACAGCGGTAGAAACTACTGTAGGTGTTGAATTTAGTAAGGATTTCACAAAAGATTTTGATCTGGAGCCCATTCCGGAAGAACCCATTGTACTGCCTGATATCCTTTACGATCTGGCACGCTGGGAGCTCAAACCACAATACGAAGATTCGTTGCAGGGTCTGATCGAAACCTTGCAGAAAAACCCGACCATCACTATCGAACTGGCTTCGCACACCGATGCACGCGATACCGATGAAAGAAACGACATCCTTTCGCAACGACGGGCCCAGTCGGTGGTGGATTATCTCATCATCAGAGGCATTGATGGTGCACGGCTGGTGGCCAAAGGATATGGCGAAAGTGCACCCCGAAAACTCACCAAATCAGTAACTGTAAACGGTTTTACATTCGATGAGGGAACCATCCTCACTGAAGAATATATCAACGAACTTGAAAGTAATGAGAAAAAAGAAGCCGCCCATCAGCTCAACAGAAGAACAGAATTCAAAGTGTTGAGCAAGGATTATGTTCCAAAATCAGCCAATCAGGAAGTTACTGAAACGGTTGCAATCAAACTGAATCCAGAGGATAATCAGGTAGGTTTTTTTGAAAATGAAACCGGTTTTTTTGTGGTGAAATTTGTGCTGGATGGCTATAACGAAAGGTTTGTGTACGACCGGAGTTCAGATGTTACTATTTCATTGGAAAAGGCTTTGCAACTTCTCAACGAAGGCCGCATCACCAAAGACAATTTCAAAGGCGATATCGATCGTGTGCTTACAGCTGGTAATATTGCTGATCGGGCTGTGATCGTATTCGATGAAATCAGAATTGCCAACCGTACCCTTCAAAATGTGGAGATGACGGTTTTCCATAACAGTCGATATAGCTTTGTTTTCGGCCAGCAATTATTAAATCAAATGGGTGAATTTGAATTTAATACACAAAAGAAATCCCTGATCTTTAAGTAATCATGAGTGATCAGCGCTACCAACAGAGGGGAGTTTCGGCAGGCAAAGAAGATGTGCATCGCGCCATAAAAAATCTGGATAAAGGCCTCTTTCCAAATGCTTTCTGCAAGATCATACCCGATATCCTCGGCAATGATCCGGAATACTGCAACATCATGCATGCCGATGGTGCCGGAACAAAATCGGCACTGGCTTACCTTTACTGGAAAGAAACCGGCGATCTGAGCGTGTGGGAAGGCATTGCGCAGGATGCCATCGTGATGAATACCGACGACTTACTTTGCGTAGGAGCCACCAACGGCATCTTGCTTTCGTCAACCATTGGCCGCAATAAAAATAAAATTCCCGCTGAGGTGATCGCCGCCCTGATCAATGGAACAGAAAAATTTCTTGAAAAGATGCGCAGCTGGGGAATCGGCATTCACCTCACAGGAGGCGAAACAGCTGATGTTGGCGATCTGGTAAGAACCGTTATCGTTGACAGCACCGTTACTGCCCGGATGAAACGCAGTGAAGTGATAGAAAATAATATCCAGGCAGGTGATGTGATTGTTGGTCTGGCTTCTTATGGACAGGCCACTTACGAAGATCGCTACAACGGCGGCATGGGCAGTAATGGACTTACCTCTGCCCGACACGATGTTTTTGAAAAATATCTTGCCACAAAATATCCTGAGAGCTATGATCCCGAAATACCTGGCGAACTGATTTATGCCGGAAAATACAAGCTCACGGATGCAACAAGCGTTAGTGGTGTTGATGCCGGACAAATGGTTCTGGCGCCCACGCGTACCTACGCTCCCGTGATGAAACCCATTATCGAAAAATATCGTCATAGAATCAATGGACTGATCCATTGCAGCGGAGGCGCACAAACCAAAGTGCTTCATTTTGTTGAAAAGCTGCATATTATCAAGGATAATTTATTTGCTACTCCTCCCCTTTTCCGGCTGATACAGGAAAGCTCAGGAACACCCTGGCAGGAAATGTACAAGGTGTTTAATATGGGACATCGCATGGAGATTTATACCAACGAGAAATCCGCCCTGGAAATAATTGAAATTTCAAAACAATTCAAGGTTGATGCACAAATCGTTGGCCATGTGGAGGCTTCTAAAGCAAAAAAACTGACCATCAAAGGCGAGCACGGCAAATTCACTTATCAGTAGTTTGATTTTGTGATACTTTAAGCGCTCGGGATTTTGTATCTTTGCCAACCAAAATTTTAGGCTGTGGAAATCATTGACAAACTGGAAACGATTCAGCGTCGCTGGGAAGAAATGAGTGAGCAACTCAATGATCCTGAGGTGATGTCGGATATGAAACGTTATGTGAAGCTGAACAAGGATTACAAAGATTTGGAACCTGTTGTTCAGACTTTTACGCAATATAAAAATGTAGTCGCAAATATTGACAACGCCCGCGAAATCATCAAAAAAGAAAAGGATGAAGATTTCAGGGAAATGGCGCGTGAGGAACTGGACAGTTTTCTTGAAGAAAAGGATAAGCTGGAGGAAGAAATTCGTATCATGCTCATTCCCAAAGACCCACAGGATAGCAAAAATGCTGTGGTAGAGATCAGAGCAGGTACAGGAGGCGACGAAGCAAGTATTTTTGCCGGAGACCTCTACCGGATGTACATGAAATACTGCGAAACCAAAGGATGGAGAACTGAAGTGGTTGATATGAACGAAGGCACCGTGGGTGGTTTCAAAGAGGTGGTTTTCAACGTTATCGGCGACAATGCCTATGGAATCATGAAATTTGAATCGGGTGTGCATCGTGTTCAGCGTGTGCCCAAAACAGAAACACAGGGACGCGTACATACTTCTGCCGCTTCTGTTGTAGTACTTCCGGAAGCTGAAGAATTTGACATTGAACTGCACGACAAAGACATCCGTAAAGATACTTATTGTTCGTCTGGCCCTGGTGGTCAGTCTGTTAACACAACTTATTCGGCCATTCGGCTAACCCACATTCCCAGTGGCATTGTAGTGACTTGTCAGGATGAGAAATCGCAAATCAAAAACCTGGCAAAGGCCATGAAAGTATTGCGCACCAGGCTTTTCGAAGTGGAATACAGCAAATACCTCGAAGAGATTTCGTCCAAGCGCAAAACCATGGTTTCAACCGGCGACCGCTCGGCAAAAATTCGCACTTACAACTGGCCACAAGGTCGCGTGACAGATCACCGCATCAACCTGACACTCTATAATTTAAATGCGATTATTGATGGCGATCTCGATGAACTGATTGAGAAATTGCAGATTGCTGAAAATGCTGAACGTTTGAAAACTGAACTCGACAATTAAAGCATGACCAAAACTGATATCATCGCTCAAATCAAACGTAAACGCTCCTTCCTTTGTGTTGGCCTGGATACGGATTTCGAAAAAATTCCGGCTCATTTTCAAAAGGAAAAAGATGGTGTTTTTCAGTTCAACAAACAAATCATTGATGCCACAGCGAGATATTGTGTAGCCTATAAACCCAACACTGCATTTTATGAAAGTGAAGGTCTGGAAGGCTGGGAAAATCTGGAAAAGACAATTCATTACATCAAAATAAATTACCCCCAACATTTGGTAATTGCCGATGCCAAAAGAGGTGATATTGGGAACACTTCAAAACGCTATGCCAAAGCCTTTTTCGAAAAACTGAATGCCGATGCTATCACTGTTGCACCTTATATGGGATTTGATTCAGTAGAACCCTTTCTGGGCTTCGACAACAAATGGGTGATACTGCTGGGTTTGACCTCCAATAGCGGATCTGAAGATTTTCAGCAGTTAAGTTTAAAAGATGGACATTCGCTTTTTGAAACCGTTGTGCAGAAGGCTACCACCTGGGCAGCAAGTGATCAGCTGATGTTTGTTACAGGTGCTACCAAACCTGAGATGATTCGTCAAATCAGGGCAATCGCACCGGATTATTTCTTTCTTGTCCCGGGTGTGGGTGCCCAGGGTGGCGATCTGGATGCCGTTGCCGAAGCAGGGCTCAACAAGGAAATTGGTTTACTTGTCAATGCATCCCGCAGCATCCTTTATGCTTCATCAGGAGAAGATTTTGCCACAGCCGCTGCAGAAGAAGCTTCGCGGTTACAGCAACAAATGGAAAAGCTTTTGGCAAAACACCAACTCATCTAAAAAACAAACGCCTTACTATCAGATAGCAAGGCGTTTGACTTTAAAGTCTTAAACGACTTAAATTCCTTCCAAAACGGTTGTCCAGCCGTGTTTGTCTTCAATCTCACCTTCCTGGATTCCTCTTAGGGTTACGTAAAGTTTTGTTGAATAAGGTCCGGCAATATCACCATAATGATATTCCTTTTTGGTTTCTCTATCCACTATCTTCTTAATTGGTGAAATAATGGCAGCAGTACCACAAGCCCCGGTTTCTTCAAAGGTTTCCAGCTCTTCGAGTGGCACAGGCCTGCGTTCAACCTTCAGACCAATATCTTCTGCGATCATTTCGAGGCTCTTGTTTGTGATTGAAGGCAAAATAGTGCACGATTTTGGCGTGATATACTTACCATCTTTAATCCCAAAAAAGTTGGCAGGACCTGCTTCGTCGATAAATTTCTTTTCACGGGCATCCAGGAACAGCACTGAGCTGTATCCGTCTTTGTGTGCGCGATCAGCAGGACGCAAACTGGCAGCATAATTACCACCCACTTTAATATGTCCTGTTCCCTGAGGGGCTGCACGATCGTAATCATGCACCAGCTCAACAGCCACCGGATTGAAGCCTTCCTTGAAGTAAGGACCAACAGGTGTTACAAACACTACAAACATATACTCTTTTGCTGGTTTCACTCCAACCTGTGCGCCTGATCCAAACAGCAATGGCCTGATATAGAGCGATGCACCTGTTCCGTAAGGTGGAATAAAACGGGCATTCAGCCGTACTGCTTTGTCGATAGCAGCAAAAAACAACTCTTCTGGCACTTTTTCCATCATAATGCCGGAAGCCGACATCCGCATCCTTTTGGCATTGTCTTCCCAACGAAATAAACGAACTTTACCATCTTTTCCTCGGTAAGCTTTCATCCCTTCAAAGGCTTCCTGCCCATAATGCAAGGCTGTGGCAGCCATATGGATGCTGATGTATTCGGAAGAACTCACTTCAAGCTCGCCCCATTTGCCGTTGCGAAAATAACAGCGAACATTGTAATCTGTTGGATAGTAACCAAATGGAAGATTTTTCCAATCAATATTTTCCATAACTCTTAGCGTTGATAAATATTTTTAATGCGACTAAGGTACGAATAATTTTAGTGCTCACTTGTTAAATTGTTAAGGAAAAAACAATGGATAAGCCAGGTGATTCTGTGTCAGAATCTAAGGTTCGCACACAACCCGAAAATCGTTTATTATTTAAAAATCTGACCCGTAAAGGATATCCATATACCTCAGAAAAAGATAATCCGGTACCAATTCAATCTGGCTGTTGAAATAAAGGATTACCGTACAGTCCTTTTCGTTACTGTGATACATGGAAGATGTAAATCCCGGCAATCCACCATTGTGACCATAAAAGGACCCCCTTTTCAGCAAACATAAACCATAAGCTGTATTGGGCATGATCTCATTTACCTCAGATAACCTTTTTTGCTGCATTTCATCCGACAAAAAGCCACCTCCCACAAGGGTTTCTACATAATGCTGCAATTCTCTGGGTGTAGCATATGCCGAACCAGCTGCCCAAGCCCAGGATACATCATAATGCTCTGTCATGTCCACATTTTCAACATATTCGCCATCATAATAGCCTCTGCCATGTGTACCGGGCAAATCCAGGCCGGATGTTAAAAAGCCGGTATTGTTTAATTGTAATGGGTTGATGATTCTATTTTCAATCTCATACTCCAAAGAATTTCCAGTGAGTTTTTCGATGATCATACCAAGCAAAAAAGTATTGGTATTGGAATAGTGCCAGTCGGTCCCGGGGCTAAAATAATAATCATTCGAAAATCCAATCTCTACCGTTTCTTCCGGCGTCCAGACTTTTGTGGGATTCGTGAGTAGTTCCATTGTCCAGGCTTCATCTTCGCTGTAATTGAAAATGCCGCTGGTCATATTACAAAGCATGGCGATTGTTACGCTATCTGCTTTGGGATATTGGGGAAAATATTCTGACAACTTATCTTCCAGCTCAAGTTTTCCTTCTTCAACAAGCTGTAACAATACAGTTCCTGTCATGGTTTTGGTATTACTGCCAATCCTAAAAGTATAACTGGGATCCATTGGTTTTTTGTTCGGAATATCACTTAAGCCGGCAGTATATACCCAATCAATTCCAAGCTTGTGATCTACTACAAGTGCCACAACACCAGGAACATGAGTATTCTCAATGATAGAATCCGTTACAGCTTGCATCTGATCAAGTAGTGTTTGTTTCTGATCGGGTGTTGAATCCTTTTTGCAGGAACCAAACACGAGCATCGCAATAACAATAAAATAGCTTAACTTAAAATTTAAGTTTCTCATAATGTGATTTTTATAGGTTGATTTATTAAAACTTTTAACTTGTCATTTTTCAAGCGATCAAAAATAACATTGTTATTTTAAAATTGATCATTTTTGCGTCATTTGTTAAAATGTTTGATCTGTCAATAAAGCTGATAGCTGGAATGCCGATGTTGATTATTTAGCAAGCAAGATGATAAAGGCCTAAAGAGCCCAACCAAACTCCAATGCCAGCCAACCAAACAAAGCAGCAAAAGCCAGAGCAGGCAATAGATTCAACATTTTTATCTGTGCTATTTTCAGGATATTCAAACCCAGACCGATCAGCAAAATTCCGCCAACAGCCGAAACTTCAGCAATCAGACTCTCCGGAAAAAAGGTTCCAAACCAAAAAGCCAGCAAAGTAAGCCCAGCCTGGTAAACAAACAGCGGCACTGCCGAAAACATCACCCCGATACCCAAGCCGGAAGCCAGTGCAACAGATGAAATACCGTCCATCACCGATTTAAGGTAATACAAATCTGGCTTGCCTCCCATACCTTCTTCAATGGCTCCCAACACCGTCATCGACCCCATACAATACAGCAAAAAAGCAGTAAGCAAGCCTTCGTTGAATCGTGCACTGCCAATACGCAGCCTTTTAGCCAGCCGGCTTGCCAGTCCGTCAAAAAAGACTTCCAATTTAAGCAATTCGCCAAAAAGTGCTCCGGCTATCAGACTCAGCACGATAAGCATCCACATCTGTCCGCCCAGAGCCATTTTTATGCCCAAAGCCAAAGTAAACAAACCGATGGCCTGAAAAAGTATATCCACAAAACGTTGAGGCAATCGGGTGTGAAATAGTAATCCAAGCGCACTACCAGCCAGCACAGCCAGCACATTGACAATTGTTCCGGTGATGATCATAGCTTTGTTAAAAAGGCGTTATTCCCAGTGCTTTTTCCAAAAAATGTTCCCGAATACCATACTCCTTTTTCAGGGCACTGATACGATCAGCAATTGCAGCTTTGTCTGGTTTGCTGTTCGATTTCACGCCGGTGAGCAAGAGGTTTTTCGGGCTGTGTTCAAGTTCCACAAACTCCATAATCTGGCTTTTGTAACCATGATATTCCATAATGAGCACACGCAGGGTGTCGGTGAGGATTTCGGCCTGACGTTCCATTAAAATCCCAAATTGCAAGGCAGGATGTTGTTCGGGAGCTGCGCTCATCTCTTTTCGGATTTGCTTGTGGCAGCAAGGTGCACAAACAATCAGTTTTGCTTCAGCTTTAATTCCGGCAGCAATGGCATCATCGGTGGCGGTGTCGCAGGCATGCAAAGCAATCAACACATCCAATTGGCTGATGGGATAATCCGAAATGCTGCCGGCATCAAATTTCAGGCCTTCAAGATTGGAGGTGCTGGCAATATGATTGGTTTTGCTCACCAAATCCGTACGCATCTCAACTCCTGTAATAGTAACATTTTGATGTCCCATTTTGGCAAGGTACTCGTGCAAAGCAAAAGTAAGGTAGCCTTTTCCGGCTCCCATATCCAAAATCTTCAAGGAACCGTCTTTTTGAAGAGGCTTCAGCAGCGGTGCCAAAATCTCCACATAGCGGTTGATCTGTTTAAATTTATGCTGCATAGAAGGCAACACCCTGCCTTCGCGATCTGTGAGCCCGAGCCCAAACCACCAGGGTGAAGCCGGATCGAGCAACCGTTTTTTTTGCCTGTCGTGCTTCATATCAGGCGATTGGCGTTTTTGCACTTCACGGGTTTTGAGTTTCATCTTTCCGCTGGTGAAAATTGTGAGGCTGATATCCTGCTGCAAACCAAACAAATCAGCTTGCAGAAAATTTGATTCCAGTAAGGCCTTTACAGTTTCAACGGCTTGATCTGCTGACAGGTTTTTCACCTCATGCCGGCTTTGAAATTTGTATTCGAACGAAAAGAAATCTCCTGACTTTAGTCTCACCGGTTTCACATAAACATTACGTAAATCATCCGATTTGCGGCGGAGCTTGCTCAGGGTGAGCTTTACCAACTGACCTTGCCTCATCGCAGAGTCAAAAATTTCAAGAAACTGTTTGAGTTTATCTTCCATTTGATCAAGTATTGTGGCAAAGGTACAACCTAAATCAACAACTAAAATATGATTAAAAGTCAATTTGTCAGCCTTTGTTTTGATGGCACAGCCTTTGATAAACTACTCCCAAACTAAAAACAAGAGAACAATGCAAAAAGGTACGATTGATGTAAAAACCGAAAACATTTTTCCGATCATTAAGAAATTCCTCTATTCTGATCACGAAATATTTCTGCGTGAGTTGGTTAGCAATGCCGTTGATGCCACACAAAAACTCAAAACGCTGGCTTCGTCAGGGGAATTTCAGGGAGAGCTGGGCGACCTGACCATTCAGGTAGAGCTCGATAAAAAAGCTAAAACGCTTACCATCCGCGATCGCGGCATTGGCATGAACCAGGAAGAGGTGGAAAAATATATCAACCAGATCGCCTTTTCGAGTGCCGAAGAATTTGTGAATAAATTCAAAACCAAAACGGAAGCCGAAGCCAATGCCATTATCGGGCATTTTGGCCTGGGATTTTACTCCAGCTTTATGGTTTCTGAAAAAGTGGAGCTTTTCTCTAAAACTTACAAAACAGAGGGCGATACCGATGCCGTGAAATGGGAGTGTGATGGCAGCCCCTCCTACACCATTGAAAAGAGCAGCAAAAATGAACGCGGAACAGCCGTGGTGCTGCACATCGACAAAGACAACGAAGATTTTCTGGAAGAATATAAAATCAAGGAACTGCTTGATAAATACTGCAAATTCCTTCCGGTTCCCATTCAGTTTGGCATAGAAAAAACAGAGGAACCCATCGAAGGTGAAAAAGACAAGGACGGCAATCCAAAGACCAAAACAGTCGAAAAGCCTCGTATCATCAACAATACCGCTCCTTTGTGGAAAAAAGCTCCGGCAGATATCAAAGATGAGGAATACAAAGCATTCTATCGAGAGCTTTATCCGCTCAATTTTGATGAGCCACTTTTCCATATCCACCTCAATGTGGATTACCCCTTCAACCTGACCGGAATTTTGTACTTCCCGAAGGTGAAAAGCAATTACGAATTGCAACGAAACAAAATACAACTCTATAGTAACCAGGTATTTGTAACAGATTCAGTGGAAGGTATTGTGCCTGATTTTCTCACACTGCTGCATGGCGTAATCGATTCGCCCGACATCCCGCTCAATGTGAGCCGGTCGTTCCTGCAAAGCGATCAAAATGTGAAGAAAATCTCTGGTTATATCACCAAAAAGGTTGCCGATAAACTGGAAGAACTCTTCAAAAAAGATCGGGAAGCCTTTGAGAAAAAATGGGACGATATCAAGATTTTCATCCAATATGGCATGATTTCCGATCCCAAATTTTACGAAAGAGCCGAAAAATTTGTGTTGTTCAAAAATACCGATGGCAAATATTTCACTCCCGAGGAATATAAAACGCATATTGAAACCAATCAAAAAGACAAAGACAAGAAGCTGATCTATCTGTATGCCAATAATATGGATGAGCAATTCAGCTATATTGAAGCCGCTAAGGAACGAGGCTATGATGTGCTGCTGATGGATGGGATTTTGGACAGCCATTTTATCAACACCATGGAGCAAAAGCTTGCCGACAGCAGCTTTACCCGCGTGGATTCCAATACCATCGACAAGCTGATCGTGAAGGAAGACGATGCGCTTCCATCAAAACTCGATGACAAGCAGAAAGAAAGTCTTAAAATTATTTTTGAGCAGTTGATCGACAAAAAAATGTTTGATGTAAATTTTGAAAGCCGTAGCGAAACCGATTCACCGGTGGTAATCACCCAAAATGAATTCATGCGGCGTATGAAAGAGATGAATGCTGTGGGTGGCGGAGGCATGATGGGATTAGGCGATCTGCCGGATTCCTATTCACTGGTGGTAAACACCAATCACCCGCTTATTGCTTCACTGCCCGAAAAAGAAGAAGCCGAACAGCAAAAAACCATCAGTCAGCTTTACGACCTGGCACGCCTCTCGAAAAACCTGCTTAAAGGAAAAGCTCTGAGCGACTTCGTGAAAAGGAGTTTGGAAATTATAAAGTAAATGATGATCTGGGCTTAGTCAGGGTGCAACAAAAAGTTGTGCCCTGGTTATGCTTAAACCGTAACTTGTATCGCTCTGAAGCAAATCATTCAAAATCATGCGTTTCATTCTTCAGGCAAACTCAACCAAATATTGATCAACTGGTCACCTTCGAACAGATAGATATTACCACGATAATTATCCTGTTTGGTTTTGATTGGCAGACTCATCAGTTCATTTTCGAAATACCTGGAGTATTTATAACTCAAACGAGTATTATAATATTCCCTATCAATGGCAAACAATGGAGCATCAACATTTTGATCCAGTGTTGAGGAAAGATTTGCATAACCATTCATCACTAGAAACAACCTATAATCATGCTGGTTTGCATAGTGTATATAATCAGCTAATGGCTTACAACCAGTTGCTGAACAGCCATTTGAGAAAAAGTAAACCATTGACTTTTCATGCTGTTTCAATTCTTCACGAAGATCTTTGGCATTAATCTCAAAAATGTATCCTGGTTTTGCAGCTGAGAATCCCTCAAAGGGAAGAATTTTTGCTTTCTCACTTTCATCAAGTTTGCCAAAATCGTTGGTAAGCCCCTGTACCACACATGAACTTAATCCAATGAGTAATAAAACAACAAATCCAATTGTTTTATCCATATCTTTTTTCCAAAGATATAAACTTTTAATATGTAGGGCTTAACCCCTGATTATCCCAACGATTGAGCGCTTTTATATGAATTTTACCAGACAACAATAAATTAAATCATCTGCTAATGCGCTTGTAATGAAGCTGCACAAGACCTGTGTCAAAGGTTTTTACATCTAATAATTTCAACAGTTGCTCTGGCCGTCCGCTTTTAAAGAGTCTCGTTCCATCACCTACCAATACTGGAATCACAGAGATGATAAACTCATCAATCAGATCGTTTTTTACAAGTTCGTTCACAATTTCGGCACCGCCATCACAATAGATATGTTTCCCTTTTTCTGCTTTCAGCTTATGTATGAGAGTAGTTAGATTTCCGCTGTAAAATTGTGTATTACCCTTTGCCGGTCTTTCGGTTCTTGTGATAACATACACCTGTCTTTCTCCATTATCATAATGCGTGGTTCCAATGTGCCGCTCCACCCATTCATAGGTTTTTCGGCCAAGAATTATCGTATCGATTGTTGAGGTAAACTCCCCATAACCATAATCTTCTCCCTGTTTTTCGACAAGCTTTAAAAAGCTATGATCATCACCTGGTTTTGCAATGTAACCATCCAGGCTTGTTGCAATATATAGGATTAATTTTCTATTCATTTTGAAGCTATATTTGATTTATTAAGGATGAATTCTAAATACAATTTTCACTATCAATAATTCACAACACCTTGGCATAAGGCATTTCCATACACGCCAGTCCAAACAATGCGATACAATTTTCAACGAATCATTCTCACCAAACAGCCAGATGAATCAAAAGCTACTAAGGGTTTTCAGGAAAATCAATAAGCCTTTTGCTAAACCATTTTGGAGATACTCATTATACAGGAATACAATAAAAACTGCAACAAACACTGATTCAATTATCTCCTGATAATGAATGTATAAGTGATAGTTCCTTTCTGCAAATCTGTAGCAGAAAGATCTTCGCTGAAAGTTGATTTTAAGGCTGCCCTTACCGCAATTGACCTCAAATCGGGATCGATAATGGTAGTGCCTTTTGGACTTACAAGAGCACGTTTGACAATACCCTGCTTGTCAACCCAGATGTCAACCACTACATCGCCCTGCTCTTTAAACTGTTCGGTAGGCTTCTCGAGGTATTTAGCACCCCTTCCGCCTAAGCTGTAAGCAGGACCATCGCCCTTACCACCCTGGCCGTCGTAGCGTTTCACATCACGCAAGCCATCCGGCCTTCCCTGATCACCAGGCTGACCTGTAATACCTTCTGATTGTGGCGATTGTCCTGTTGCGCCTTTGAAAAGAGCGCGCTCGTTCACCACCGGTTTAGGTTCTTCCTTTACCGGCTCTGGTTCTTCCTGAGGCTGGGTTTCGGGCTCCGGCTCAACGACTTCTTGTTCTTGTATAATTTCCTCCGGTTTCTCCTCCTGCACAATCTCTTCTATCTGTGGCACTTCTTCATTCTCGGCCGTCACGATTTCCTCTTCTACAAGCTCCTCCACTACTTCCTGGGCAGGAGGAGGCACAACAGGCGCGGCTTCCTGAACGGGTTCATCAGGCTGCACCAGTCCCATCCCCTGATCAGAAAAACCCAGATCCACTTCTACTCCTTCCTCGCCGGGTAAGGGCAGTGGGGTGGTGAGAGCCATAAAAATCAAGGCGATCAAAAGCAGTGAGTGGAAAACGATTGTCCCAATCAATGCCCTTCTCCGATCCCTGTCCTTTACTATTTTCATTGTTTTGCCGAAGTTGCAAGTATCACTTTATGCTTTTGCCCCGATTTTTGATTGATTTCGTTCACGGCATCAATCACATTAACCACATATTGCACGGCCACGGTTTTATCTGACCTCAAAACAACTGTTGCTTCCTGCTGCCCGCCAATACCAGCTGCTAGCCTGCGTTCCAGATCATCAGCATTCACACGGCTTTCACCAACAAAATATTGGTTGTTTTGGTCGATATACACAGTAACAGTTTGTTTGGCCATCGTCTTGCTTTTGCTTGAGGGTAATAACAGCTTGATGGCGTTTGGAGCTACCAGGGTAGAAGTAAGCATAAAAAAAATCAACAGCAAAAACACCAGATCCGACATAGATGCCGTACTGAAATTTACATTGCGTTTATTTCTGGTTTGAATTGCCATAATCGTATTTTTTAGCGTGCTGGTTCGTGCAATACATCCATAAATTCTGTTGCGCGAGCTTCGAGCAGGTAAACCACCTTTTCAATACGCGACACCAGCACATTGTAAAATATAAACGCTAAAATCCCAACGATCAAACCGCCGATGGTTGTGATCATTGCCTGATAGATGCCGGAAGATAGCAGGGCGATATCAATATTATTGCCAGCCATCGACATATCATAAAAAGCCCTTACCATGCCAATCACCGTACCTAAAAAGCCAAGCATTGGTGCAGCTCCGGCAATAGTTGCCAGTCCGGCTACACCCTTTTCGAGCTTGCTAACCTCAAGTTTACCAACATTTTCGATGGCAGCATTGATGTCGTTCAGAGGCTTGCCAATACGCGAGAGTCCTTTCTCAATCATGCGTGCGATAGGTGTTTGGTTGTTCTTGCAAAGTGCAACAGCGGCATCCAGTTTTCCGGCATGAATAAACTCACGAATGTTATTCATAAAATGTTTGTCACTTCCGGATGCTCTGGTGATAACAAGGTATCGTTCGATAAAAATATACACTGCAATAATCGAAAAAACCCCCAGCACGGCCATAATCCATCCGCCCTTCATAGCCAGATCAAGAATAGAAAGTCTCAACTCACCTTGTTGTGCTTCGAGGGCTGCTCCACCCAAATCGTTAGCAGCTGACTGTACCTGCAATAAAAAAGCTGTTAGCATAAGTTTAATTTTATTGTAAAAGTATTTTTTATTTCTCTCATGTCATCAATCGTCAGGCTTCAGTTTTCAACCTTGTATTGTTAACATAACTGATTTTTGCCGGCTTTAGTATATTTTGTTCCCCAAAGCCGGATACCAAATCTTTCCACTGCTACTGTCGGAATCAGCTCCCGTAACTGAGGCCAACACATTAACCTCTCCTCTGATCTTCAATACACCCAAAAATGCAAACACCAGTGCTTCTTTATAGTCCACCAGCCTTCGATCGGGCACGATAATTTCAGCTTTGCTCAACTGCCGGAGTTGATTCACGAGATAAGTGTTGAATGCCCCTCCACCGCTGAGCAGCACCGTTTTTACTTGCAGGCTTTTAAGTTCAGCACTTATGCGGCTAACAAGATGCTGAACATAAGTATGGGCAAGATCAGCGGGCTGATAAGCTTGTTTTGTTAAATAAGGTAGTTGCCGGCTCTCAAAAAACTCTCTACCCAATGATTTGGGTGCTGGTTGTTTAAAATAGGCTGCAGCTTCCAATTTATCGTAAAGCTCAGTAATCAAACTACCAGAGGCAGCCATTTTCCCGTCAAAATCTATTTCCCGGCCATCAAGTGCAGCGATAAAATTGAGTGCCTGATTGGCGATACAAATGTCGTAAGCCAGGCGGCTCCCCTTTCGCTCAACAGAAAGATTCGCTATTCCACCAATATTCAAACAACAATCGTAATCAGAAAACAACAAATGATCACCAATAGGCACCAAGGGAGCACCTTGTCCGCCTTTTGCCACATCCTCACTTCTGAAATCGTTGATCACCATGTAGCCACAGTGATCTGCAAGAATCTGTCCGTGTCCTATTTGCAGGGTAAAAGCAGCTTCTGGCTGATGAAAAAGTGTATGACCATGAGAAGATATGAAATCCGGTTTTAATTGATGTTTACGGATAAAATTCGACACCGTTTCACCTAAAAAATCACCATAATCTTTGTCGATCCGTGCTATCGTGGCTTCATCCGCATGATAAGCCTCCCTGAGCCTGTTTTTCCATTCATACGCATAAGGAACAAACTGTGTGGCTTTAAACGCATACTGCCATGAATTGAAATCCCGGGTAAACTCAGCTGCTGCCAGATCAATGCCATCCAATGATGAGCCAGACATCAGACCAATAACCAAATAATTATTCTTCATCATTATAAGTATGGTAAAAGCTTTTCGAGTTGAATGCCTCTTGAGCCTTTGATCAGTATCTCATAGCCAGTGGGCGCTTCGTCTTTGTACCGGCTGATCAAATCCTCCACTTTATTTACATGAATCCAGTCGTCGCCAGCGTAAACTTTTGCAAATTCGGGTCCAACCAACACCACATTTCTAAAATCCAAATCAATCACCAGCTTCAAAATATTGGCATGTTCGGCTTCACTGGCTTCACCCAATTCGAGCATATCGCCCAATATGAGCATGGCGCGTTGCCCGCATCGTTTCGAAAAATTAATCAGGGCGGCTTCCATGCTGGTAGGATTGGCATTGTAGGCATCCATCAAAAGCTGATTTCGTTCTGTTTCAATGATTTGTGAGCGATGATTTGCCGGCAGGTAATTTTCAATCGCCTCCGCTATCGCATGAGTATCCACCTCAAAGTAATTGCCAACAGCCACTGCTGCCATGATATTCTCAAAATTATACTGCCCTGTAATCTGCGTATGTATCATAATTTGCTGCGACTTATATTCGCACACCAAGCTAAGAAATGGGTCATCGGCAACAAGCTCACCATACACCTCGGCTTTGTTGTTTTGTCCGTAAGAGAAACGATCCAAATTAACAGACAGCCGATCCAGCAATTCATTGTCAATATTTACGAATACCTTGCCCCCATGATCGTCAAGATAAGCATAAAGCTCACTTTTGGCATTGATCACTCCCGTAAAACCACCAAAACCTTCGAGGTGTGCCTTTCCGATATTGGTAATCAAACCACAATCAGGCATCGCCAGTCGCGAAAGTGCTGCAATCTCACCCTGATGATTTGCTCCCATTTCGATTACTGCCAGCTCCGTATCCGGCTTGAGCTGAAGCAATGTAAGCGGAACACCAATATGGTTATTAAGATTTCCTCTGGTATAGAGCACTTCATATTTTTTCGATAACACAGCAGCAATAAGCTCTTTGGTTGTGGTTTTTCCATTTGAACCAGTGATACCAATCACTTTGGAAGGCATGGCTTTGCGATGCATCATGGCTAGCTGCTGAAGTGCCCGAAGTGTATCATCTACCACCCAAACCTGCGGATGCTCAGAAAATTCAGTACGATCAGACACAGCAGCAGCAGCACCGTTTTCAATTGCCTGAAGCACAAATTGATTGCCATCAAAATTATCGCCTCTTAGCGCAAAAAATATCGCGTCTTTCTCCAGGTTTCGGCTATCGGTACTTACTTTGCGGTGTTTCAAAAAAAGTGAATACAGTGATTCGGGTGTTTTCATTGATTTGCTTTAAAAAGTATAGACAAAAATACCGGTTTTAGTTTTCAAAAGTCCAAACCCAAACTAATATCAACAAAAAAGCCCCATCATCTGACGGAGCTTTAGGTTTTATTATCGGATAGTTTTATCGGTTTACCAGGGAGCTGCCCACTTTATTCATAGCACAGCGGAATCCGATAGAGCTGGCTGATTCGTCTTCGTTAAGAAAACGACGGGTGCCGGGGCTCAGATAATAAGGGCCGTCAGCCCAGGAACCACCTTTATACACGCGTGCTTTATCCGAGACAAGAGACGTTACACCATACTCATACATCTGATCTGTCATTTCCTTTTGATCATCGGGAGGTGTGCTCCAGTCATCCTGGATAGAAGACATAAAATCGCCATCGCCATAGTTGACATTGTAACCCCGACGGTAGTTTTTGCGGTTAGCAGCTTCTTCGGGAGAAACTTCAACATATACCATTCGTCCGAGAGAGTCTTTTTCGGCCAAAAAGCCGTCAGCATCCCGTTTCTTATTCATAAAGATGTTTCCTCTGAAAGGATTATAGTCTGCAACATCCTCAAATGACAGCGGACGATATACATCGAGCACCCATTCCGAAACATTGCCTCCCATATTATACAAGCCATAATCGTTGGGCCAGTAAGAACCCACAGGAGCAGGCAAATCGGCACCATCATTCAGGCTTCCGGCAACACCCATATAATCGCCTCTTCCGCGTTTGAAGTTGGCTACGAAACTTCCATAAAATTTACTATCGTCTGTTCTGAGGCCGTCACCATTCCAGGGATATACTCGTCTTTCGACAATACGTTCCTGCATGGTATTTCCTACCAGACCCAAGGCAGCATATTCCCATTCGGCTTCAGTGGGAAGCCTGTATTTTGGCAGCAGCAAGCCATCTTCAAAGCGAACATTTCGCACGCCTGTCCCGCTGGGGTCAAGGTCTTCTTTGCCGTCTTTCACCAAACCTTCGTATTGGCCAGCCAGATAGGCTTCTGAGTTGAAGTTATTTTCATTTTTTTGGGCGGGGTCAAACTCGAGTACACCGGCTTTGATGAGCAGCATTTCGTTCACCCGATCGGTACGCCAGTTGGCATATTCATTAGCCTGCAGCCAGGTGACGCCAACAACGGGATAATCGTGATAAGCCGGATGACGGAAATATACCTCAACCAGTGGTTCGTTGTACGACAGTCTGTTGCGCCACACCAAAGTATCAGGCAATGCGCGCTGTACAACGAGTGGGAAATCCTGTCCGTAAACCCTGTTCAACCAATATATGTATTCCAGATAATCCAGGTTACTCACCTCGGTTTGGTCCATATAAAAACTTGAAACCGTAACCTGGCGCGGAAGGTTGTTCCATTCATACAAAACATCTTCCTGTGTGGCTCCCATCATAAAGGTACCTCCTTCGATGGCGATAAGCCCTGGACCTGTGATCTGTTCCTTCGACTCTGCTACTTCAAAACCTCCCATTTGTGGATCGTTGTAATTCCATCCTGTTGTCCGGGAAGTTTCTTTCTGACATGATGAGGCCATGATAAGCAGGGCTCCAAAGGCAAATAATGAACTGAATTTTGCTTTTCTGAACATGTGAAACTTATTTTTCTTTTTATATGAACGTGTTATTAACTAAAAACCTGGTGCATTTATTGTTCTGATCAAGCGTTTTTTCGGCGACTTTAAGATACAAAAATCCCATGCCAGCGAAATTTCGTGTGCTCCTCCTGTATTGGCACCGATTTGCGAAAGTGTGAAATCGTAGCTGTAGCCAATCCTGAAGTTGTTGTAATTAATACCCACCAACAGCATGGCTGCATCAACATTTTCAAAGGCATGTCTGAACCAGCCACCAAAAACAAAAGGATACATATTAACATATACCCCGGCATTCAGCTGGCTGAAGATCCCCTGGTTGACAAACATCACATTAGGCTGCACGGTGATATCACTGTAATCATAATTTCCAAAACCTCCCTGTGAGAGATTGATCACGGCTCCTGCGTGAACGGTAAGTTTAAGATCAAGTGGAATGGATTCGGTTTCGTAAAAACCAAGCTGTGGCTGTGTAAGATGATCGGCAGCAACACCTGCAAAAAAAGCATCCTCGTATCCAACCAAAAGGCCGGCACCAAAATCAACGGCTGAAACCTGATTGTTGTCGGGTTGTGTCTCAAAGCTTTGATCATGTATTATCCCGTTCGCAATATCAATAATTTGATCTGCAAAAATAAGCTTTTCCCAGGCAAGTTTCTCCTGATAATAAGCACCACGCACCCCAAAACTTAGATTAGTGCTCGATGTAAGCCTGAGCTGATACGAATAATAGGCATTGATGGCGGTGCGGTTGTAGGCTCCGTCGCCTTGCTGGTCGTTCATGAACATCAGGCCATAGCCGCTATTGATCGCAGCCAGACTTTGATCATAAGCCAAACTGTAGGTAACATAAGCATTGGATACTGCAGGCCATTGATTGCGATAGTTCAAATTCAACCTACCGCATTCGGTATTCCCGGCAAAGGCTGGATTTAAATACATTGGATTGGCATAAAACTGCGAAAAAGCAGCATCTTGTGCCGTGGCATAAAAGCCTGATACACAGACAATCCAAACAAATAAAATTACTCTCCTTAGTTGCAAGCGATTCTGTTATTGATAGAATTTTCGAGGCACAATGTTACAACGATTTTCTGAAATATCAAGCAATTGGCAGATAAAAAGAGCGGATAACAATAAAAGGCCCTGCAATGCGTTCAACAATGTAAACATCCGGCATGTCCAGATTTTCAATACAAGTCGCAATTTTTTTTTGCTGTTTTACGTTTCAGAAAAAAACTAGTAAATGAATTACCAGTTCACAATAAATAACATCCAAATGAGGAGTATTGTCACTATCTGTGTCATTTTGTTGTTTTTCAACACTACTATTCAGGCACAGAATACCGAAAAAATACCTGTTAATATACAATGGAATCAACCTGATACCTTGCTTTTTGATGGTTACGACAAAAATACCAGATTACATTTTGAGGGTGCTGTTTATGAAGATATGCTCTCTGATATACCTTATTTTGTGAACACCTTCCCTGTTTTTGATGATCAATTGGAAGCTGAAGTTCAAATCATAAATGAAATTGTTGAAACACTTCCAACACCGGAAGAAAAGCTGATCGATAAAAAAGAATTGACCGACCAATTTACAATTCAATCCAAACTATTAATCTCAAGAGAGATACCTTATCTGCAATTAAAACTGAATCCTTTACGACTTCATAAGGGCAAAATTGAACGGCTTGTCTCAGCTGAAATTGATATAATTTTTAACTATAATACCGGACACCCTACCCGAAACTCAAATCAATCCGGTTTTGCTACCTCTTCCGTTCTAGCAAGCGGCAACTGGTATAAAATCAAAGTTCCAAAAACCGGGGTCTATCAACTTACTATAGCCGATCTGCAAGCTATCGGGATCGATATTTCCGGTACCGATCCGCAAAATCTGAGGATATATAGTAATGGTGGTGGCGTTTTACCGGAAAACAATCAGGCATTCAGACATGATGATCTGGTAGAAAATCCTATCCTGGTTGTGGGCGAAGAAGATGGGGTGTTCAATGATACTGATTATGTTTTGTTTTTTGCTTCCGGGCCTTTGAGCTGGTCTTACGATCCGGATGATAAAATTTACCTAAGAAACAATAATCCCTATGACGATTTCAGCTATCTTTTTCTCACTACAGATTTAGGAAGAGGAAAACGAATTCAGTTAGCGGCCAGTCCTTCAGGTGCTGTTAGCAAGGTAATTACAGACTTTCCGGATTACCAGCTTCATGAGATTGATGAGTACAACCTCACCAATACGGGTCGCACCTGGTATGGTGATTTGTTTGATGTAAATCTTAGCAAAACCTTCTCCTTTAATTTTCCTGATCTGATAAGCACAAAGCCTGCACACCTTCAGCTGGAAGTGGCGGGCAGGGTGCTTCAAGGCAGCGCAAATTTTGGTGTTTATGTAAATAACGACCTCAAACGAACCTTAAACATCTCCAACACATCAGCAACAGGATATGATTTTGCCCGCACCAATCAAACTGCATTCAATTTCGAACCTGTGGGCAGCAATATAGAAGTAAATCTGACCTTTAACAGAAGTGTTAATTCAGCACGTGGATGGCTCGATTATATCACAGTAAATGCCTGGAGGTCGCTCCGTTTCAATGGAACCCAATTTGAGTTTCGCAATCCGGAAGTCTTTAATGCCGGAACTGTGCATGAATATCAGATTGCCAATGCCGACAATGAGCTGATGGTATGGGATATCACTGATCCGGTTGATGTGAAAAGGATCAATGGAACCAGCAATAATGGCCGCTACATCTTTAAAACCGAAGCCAATAATGCCAAGCGCTTTTTAGCTTTTAACGGGTCGGATTATATGAAAGCGGAATTTGTTGAAATGGTCGAAAATCAAAATCTTCATGCCCTAAGAGATATTGATTACCTCATCATCACGCATCCCGATTTTTTAGACCAGGCCAACCGGCTGGCTGAGATACATCGTGAGCAAAATAACCTGAATGTTGTTATCACCTTCCCTCAAAAAATCTATAACGAGTTTTCATCGGGAGCCAAAGATATCACCGCTATCAGAGATTTCAACCGGATGTTGTACACCGAGAGCAATCCCGGCAAAAAACTCAGATACCTGCTTTTGCTTGGTGATGCCAGCTTTGATTACAAAAACAGATCCGGCAGCACAGTTGATTTTGTTCCAACCTGGGAATCGAAGGAATCGCTCAATCTTGTTAATTCAATAGCCAGTGACGATTATTATGGCTACCTAGATTATAATGAAGGCACAGGCGAAAAAAACCTGCTTGATATAGGAATAGGTAGATTTCCGGTGAGTACACCTGAAATGGCAGAACAAATGGTTGATAAAATTGTTTCGTACCTGCGAAAAGAAGAAACCAATATGAGGCCCTGGCGAAACTTTATCACCTTTGTTGCTGACGATGCTGATGCCAACCTTCACCTCAATGATGCCGAACAGCTTTATCGCTACCTGAACACCAACCAAAGAGCAATAAATTTTGATAAAATCTATCTGGATGCCTACGAACAGGTACCAACACCAGGCGGACAGAAAGCTCCTGCAGTAAATGAGGCCATCAACAAGCGCATGGACAAAGGCACCTTAATCATGAATTATTCAGGACATGGCGGGGAAGTGGGTTGGACAGAAGAACGCATACTCGAAATCGCTGATATACAAAGCTGGAGAAACAAAGACAAACTTCCCGTCTTCATTACGGCCACCTGCGAATTCAGCCGTTACGACGACCACACACGCACCTCGGCAGGCGAAATGGTATTTCTCAATCCACAGGGAGGCGCCATAGCCATGTTTACAACTGCAAGGGCAACGTATGCCTCTGCAAATCTGGCACTTAACATGGCGATCTACCGTGATAATATGTTTCTGAAAGAAGGAAATGAATTTCCCAGGTTCGGTGATATCATCCGTCGGTCGAAACTCAACGGAGGTTCTAACGACCGTAAGTTTGTCCTGCTTGGCGATCCGGCAATACGGCTGGCTTATCCTGCCTATGATGTAGTAACCACCGAAATAAACAGTAATACCACCACTACCCGGATGGATACCCTAAAAGCACTAGATGTGGTTGAAGTGCGTGGCTTTGTGGCTAAGGATGATGGAACAAAACTTTCCGATTTCAATGGGGTGATCTATACAACCATTTACGACAAAACAAGTCAGATCACCACCAAAGGAGATCAAAATTCACATATTGTCACTTTCGACCTTCGTAACAGTGTGATATACAAAGGGAAAGCTGCAGTTGTTAATGGCGACTTCAGCTTCAGCTTTATGATGCCCAAAGACATCGCCTATAATTATGGTTCCGGTCGCATCAGTTATTATGCAACGGATTACGAACGGGAAGCTAACGGATACTATGAAAACATCCTGATTGGAGGCTTTAATGAAGATGCCGTTATTGATGAGGAGGGGCCGCAAATCTCACTTTATATGAATGACACCACCTTTGTTAATGGTGGAATCACAAACGAAAACCCATTACTACTGGCTTACGTCTCTGATAAAAGCGGTATCAATACCACTGGCGCCGGAATAGGCCACGACATTACTGCCAAAGTTAGCGGTGCAACTGAAACTACTGCCATTCTAAACGATTACTACGAAGCCGACCTCAACAGAAGTACATCGGGAATAATTAGTTATCCACTGCACAACCTATCACCCGGCGAACATACCCTGACCTTAAAAGTGTGGGATGTTTTTAATAATTCAAGTGAAGCCAGCCTCAATTTTGTGGTTGTTGAAAGCGGCCAGATGGTTGTCGAAAACCTGATCAATTATCCCAATCCTTTTGTAGATGAAACCTTTTTTGTTTTCGATCACAACCAGGCCGGCTTAAATATGGATATTAAGATACAGATTTTTGACATAAGCGGCAGGCTTGTCAAAGAGCTACAGGGTCAAATCACGGGGACAGCTTTCCGTTCGGAACCTATCCGGTGGGACGGCACTTCTGATTATGGACACAAACTGCCAAAAGGTTTGTATATTTACCGCCTGCTTGCAACAAACGAAAAAGGACAACAGGCAGACAAACGCGCTAAATTGATTTTCTATCGCTGATGAAACAATATTATATTCCTGTTATTTTTGTCATAGTATTGGTTTTCAATCTATTTAATAATAGCTTGAATGCCGAATCCTCTGACACTTTACACATCAACTGGCAGCCACATCAAGGCATTCAGCTTAGTTCGGGGCATACTACTTTTTTGCCCTATTTTGAAGAGTCTATCACGAAATATGAAACTGCCGGTTTGCCCTGGCAAATGATTCCTGTTCGCACAAATACTGATCAACAGCCAAGTAATATCCGCATAATCGAAATTAATACAGATACGATATACGATTTCAGCTCTTTGTCTGATCTTGATTTCCTTGGAACCGAATACCAGATAAGAAAAGACTATATTGATTCGCAATTTTTTATTTCTGTTTTGCCCATAAAAAAACATGGGAATGCCATTGTCCGGTTGCTCAGTTATCAGATTCAAAATGAATGGATAGAAGCCAGGCATGATCTGGTAGATGAAACTCCGGATTGGACAAGTGAGTCAGTTTTGGCAAGCGGACACTGGCTCAAAATAGGTACCACACACGAGGGCGTTTACAAGATAACTTACAGCGATTTACAACAGGCCGGCGTGAATCCTGCAGCATTCAATCCTACGAATTTTGCCTTATTTGGCAACGGTAACCTTATGCTACCAGAGGAAAACCGATATGAAAGACCTGACGATCTGATAGAAAATGCAATAGCGGTTTACGGACAGGATGATGGAAGTTTCGACAGCGAAGACTACCTGCTGTTTTACAGCCCGGGTCCGGTAAACTGGCGATACAATGTTTTTACCGGAAGGTATGACCATAAAGTCAATTATTATTCCGATACCTGTTATTTTTTCTTTACTCCGGATTACAGTCTTCCAGGCAAAAGAATACAAATACAGGAAGAAGCACAAGGAAATGCTTCGCAGATCATCAACGAGTTTCCTGATTTTGCCTATCATGAACTTGATCATGAAAACCTGATCTTGTCAGGAAAAGAATGGTATGGCGAAATGTTGAGTACCGATAATCCTTCGGCCAGCATTTTATTTGATTTTCCAAATCTGGTAAAGCACAAACCTGTCCACCTTCAGATTCAAGTTGCCGGGCGGTCCACTTCTGAACACTCATTCTATTCGGTGCGTGCCAATGGCAACAGCCTGATCGACAGCACCAAAATTTTCCAGCTTGCTAACAGCAATCCCATGTATGCACGCGATCTGAATAATTCCGTCATTTTTAATACCACTTCTGATCAAATCAATATTCAGCTCGATTATCATGCCAATGCCAGTAACTCAAGGCTCTGGCTTAATTACATCCGTCTCAACGGCCGCAGAAAACTGATGATGACTGGAGACCCGTTGGCTTTCAGACTTCCTTCCACCGACACGCTACCCGGTACAGTTGAAATGCTGATTTCAGGTATCGAAAATCAACTGATCTGGGACATTAGCACACCGGAACAGGTAAAACAGCAGGACTTTCGACTGCAATCTGCTACGGCAAAATTCAAGATAAACACAAATAAAGAAAAACGCTGGTATGCTTTTAAAATTGATCAAAGTCTGAATCCGGAGTCCATCAAAACTATTGAAAACCAAAACCTGCATCAGATTGCCCAAGCCGAAATGTTGATCATCACCCATCCATTGTTTAAAAAGCAGGCTGACGAACTGGCTGCAATGCATCTGGAAATTGACAATCTGGATGTGAAGGTTGTTGATGTAATGAAAATATACAATGAATTTGGTGGCGGAAATCAGGATATTACAGCGATAAGAGATTTCATCAGAATGGTTTATACCCGCAACAGTCAGGCTCTCAAATATATCTTGTTATTCGGAGATGCTTCATATGACTATAAAAACAGGCTGGCGGAAAATACCAATTTTGTTCCGACTTATCAGGCACAATCGAGCCTGATCGAAACACAAAGCTTCGTGTCCGATGATTATTTTGGACTGATGGGCGTTGCCGAAGGCGGAAATATGAGTGGCCTGCTCGACCTGGGGATAGGACGTTTCCCTGTTACCACAGTAGCAGATGCAGACATAATGGTTGCCAAAAACAAATATTATCTCCGCAAACAGATTGAATTGTCAGGGCCCTGGCGCAACAACATCAGTTTTGTTTGCGATGACAGAGACAATAATTTACATTTCGATCAGGCCGAAACGCTTTCAAGACAGGTTGACACAGCCCGTGCCAATTTAAATCTTTCAAAAATCTATCTGGATGCTTATCCCAGGCTTACCGTTGCCGGAGGCTATCGATATCCTGACGCCAGTGATGCGCTTATCAAACAAATCAACGATGGAGCACTCATCATAAATTATACAGGTCATGGCGGTATTAGTGGTCTTTCTGAAGAAAAACTATTTACAATCTCGCATATTAACAGCCTCACAAACAAAGATAATATGCCGTTCTTTATCACGGCAACATGCGAATTTAGCCGCTTTGATGATCCGCATTTTGTATCAGCCGGCGAACAATTGCTTCTCAATGCCAACGGTGGAGGCATCGGATTGATGACCACAACCCGTCTGGCATTTGCACATTCTAATTTTGCACTAAATAAAAAGGTTTATTCTGCCATGTTTAACCGGGCAGATGCCTCGTTTAAAAGGCTGGGTGATATTTTGCGGTTAAGCAAAAATCCTACAAGCAGCAGCATTTATAATTTTGTTTTGCTCGGAAATCCTGCTCTCAAACTGGTATATCCCGAAAAAACTATTCACACTACCCTTGTTAATGATATGCCTGTTGCAGGACGGGACATTATGTTGCACAGCATGTCGGAAGTAAGTTTTGAAGGTGAAATAATAGGCCCTGACGGGCAAATCGACACCGGTTTCAACGGCTACCTTTATCCCCGGCTTTTTGATAAGAAAACCACCTTCACGACACTCGGAAATGCTTCAAACAGTCAGGTGGTTCCATTTTCCTATTTCGATAAAATATTAGTTGAATCCAAAGTAAGTGTAAAAGAAGGGAAATTTCGTTTCAGTATTGGTTTGCCACGCGATATAGCATACCAGTACGGCCAGGCCAAACTTAGCTATTATGCAGTTGATACAGTTGATTTTTCGGATGCGTCAGGCTACTTCAATAAACTTAATATCGGAGGCACTGATCCGGATATCGTGCCTGACGACCAGGGACCCGAAATTACGCTTTACATGAATTCGCCTGCTTTCAGGCAGGGCGACATCATCCCCCCCAACAGCGATCTGTGGATTATGTTGAGCGATCCGCAAGGCATTCATCACCTGGGCAACAGCATCGGGAGAGATATAATGCTGACTGAATTTGCCCCACACAGCAAGAAGACCATACTGAACGAATCCTTCGAACCGGTAGTTGATCACTTTGGACAAGGCTGGATAAAAGTGCCGATGACCGATCTGGAAAACGGAGAACACATCCTAAGCTTAAGAGCCTGGGATTTGCACAACAACTCCTCCGAAGCCGAAATACGCTTCTTTGTTGATCGAACTGCTGCACTCGCTTTGCATCGCGTGCTCAATTATCCCAATCCCTTTAGCGATGAAACAGCTTTTGTTTTTGACCACGGAAAGCCAGGTGCAACCTTCGATTATCGCATTGATATCTACCATATCAACGGACGTCATGTGATAAGTCTGGAAGGACAAACTGCCGGTAACGGCCAGCGATCTGAACCTATCCTATGGAATGGAAAAGATCAATATGGCCGTAACATCGCGCCCGGAATCTATGTTTATCAGCTATGGCTTACTGATGACGAAGGAGTACAAAGCACTGTTTTCCAAAAATTTACACGAATAAATAAATAGCCTGAGATCAGACAACAATATATAATACAAGAAAACGTTACTTTTGCACACAATTTTTTAGAACATTCACGCAAAATTTATGAAACTTAAAACCCTAATTCTAGTTGCACTTGTTATTGCAGGATTACAATCGCATGGGCAAAATTACAACAATCTGGCCGGAGGAAATTTGAATGTAATTACCACAGCAGTACCATTTTTGACTATCGCACCTGATGCCCGGGCAGGAGCCATGGGAGATGCAGGTGTTTCGAGTTCACCAGATATTTATTCGATGCATTGGAACCCTGCAAAATATGCGGTCTTTGAAAAGGATATGAGTGTTGGATTGGCTTATAGTCCCTGGCTACGCAATCTGGTTCCGGATATGAATCTGGCTTACCTGGCCTTTCACAAACGTATCAATGATATGTCAGCATTTGCAGCTACACTTCGCTATTTCAGTTTGGGTGATATCACCTTCACCGATGATGCTGGTGGCGAAATAGGCACCTACAGCCCAAACGAATGGGCGATAGATGCAACTTATTCCCGGAAACTGACGGAAAAGCTTTCTGGTGCGGTGGCCGGTAGGTTTATTTATTCCAATCTAACACAAGGGCGAAATGTTCAGGGTGCCGCCACCTCGGCCGGTATTTCAGTAGCTGCTGATGTAGCTGTTTACTGGGAAGACGATGTGAACTGGTTCAAGGATATTGATGCCAAATTTGCCTGGGGAGTAAATATTTCCAACATAGGTAACAAGCTGGGTTACAATGAAACCAGCATCAAAAAGGATTTTATCCCTACAAACCTGCGGTTTGGCCCTACGCTTACACTTGAACTGGATGATTACAACAGCCTGGCGTTCTCTATCGACATCAATAAGCTTTTGGTTCCTACACCTCCAAGATATGGGGACAGTTTGGATCCTAATAAAATTACTGCAGGTATGAGTGATGATGTCTCCGTTGTAGCCGGGATGATTCAATCTTTTTATGATGCACCTGATGGCTTCAGCGAGGAGATGCGTGAGTTGAGCTTTGCCGTTGGAACAGAATATTGGTACAATAAAGTGTTTGCACTGCGTGGAGGTTTTTTCTATGAAGATAAATCCAAAGGCAATCGCAAATTCTTTACTTTGGGAGCCGGACTGCGCTACAATGTGTTTGGCCTCGATTTCTCTTACCTGATACCCATAGATTCAAGAAATAATCCCTTGCAAAACACCATACGTTTTGCGCTCACCTTCGATCTGGGAAACATGAGCAAAAAAACAGAATAGAATAAGGTTAATCCCGAATAAAAAAAAGCCACCTGAACATCTTTTCGGGTGGTTTTTATTTTTACCTGAAGTTTCGCACATGCTTAATCCATACTGATTTGTGTTCAGAAGCATACTTGTAATACACATTATATTTGAAAAAGATTATTCTTTGCACATTGTGCCCCCAAACCTCTACCAGGCTGGTAGAGGTTTGGGGGCTATAGGCCACGCTTTGCGCTCTGCTAAAAATCATTCCTTGACAAAGGGCAGATAATTCCAAATTATGGTGAAATAGAAAAATGTATAACCCTGTTTATCTGTGTTTTATCGAAAATTTAATTTTCATTATTGTCACATTATCAGAACCTAAATTGAAGTGCGAAACTTCAGTTTTTAAAAATACACGGATTCCGGAAAATTGACGAGATACAGATGTTTTGTTGCCCGCGTAAAAGCTGTGTAGAGCCAGCGATAATCGTTTCGGTCGGGCACTTCTTTTGTGGCCAGAAAACCACCATCCACAAAAACCTTTGGCCACTGACCCCCTTGTGTTTTATGACAGGTAAGCGCATAGGCAAATTTTACCTGCAAAGCATTAAAGTAAGGATTCTTCTTCATTTCGGCCCAGCGTTGGCGGCGTGATCCGATGTGCTGATAATCCTCTTCCACTTTGGCAGTAAAATTCTGAAAATCTTTCTCGCTTAACGAGGCTCCGTCAACCATCAAGGTGTCGAGGATTATTTTTACCGTAAAGGACGGA
>Ga0334895_1000178_pt1 | contig 104184 bp, 100 predicted proteins | sample GraSluR3_MG_7_FD_207229 | JGI IMG/M metagenome (GOLD analysis project Ga0334895, IMG submission 207229) | Sludge microbial communities from methane-producing bioreactor in Wageningen University, Netherlands - Granular Sludge_31_05-R3 | ecosystem: Engineered > Bioreactor > Anaerobic >... | reverse complement strand
ATAATTTTCTTGCATCTCAAAGCTCCTATGACTGGTATCTGTTTAATTACAGCATAGCATCTTTGAGGTGTTTTTTAGTGGGAAAATTTTTTCCCTGAGGTGGCTAACTTCATTTTACAATTTGGGATGCGTAATTCATTTCCGGTAGCGCATGAAACTCAATCATCGTTTGATTCTGACGGTTAAAGGTATCCACATAATTCTTCGCCATCAAAATTGGTTTTGCCCAGTTTAATTCGGAGTTGTCATCCCCTTCGCTGACGCCTTTAAATAAATCGATATCATTATTCGAGAACCCTAAATCTGAGACATTTTTATTTTTAGACCATTGTTTTATCCTAAATAAATACTCGGAAAACAGCGTGTGAATATGACTAGGCTGAATATTCTCCCATAATTCAACCATTTCAAGTTTTCTTTCTTCTGTTCCCTTCAACTCACGAAGATGAAAGGCTTTTAATAAGTCCGTTGGGTATAAGGCTTTGCCTCGGTTATTTGATGAATCAAATAGCTGAAAAGCTTCGTCAAGATTGGCTAATTCCAAGACTTGTACCGTACAGTTTGAAAGGAAGTAGTCCTCAATTATTTCTTTGTTGTGAGGATTCCGTTCAAAATAATCACCAATTACTTTATTATTATTCACCACATTTTCAATTGTTCTCTGATGCTCTGGAATGTCAATTGATGTTAGCCCTTTTCGCTGCTTCTCAGTCAAATGCCGAGTTATCAGTAAGCTTGTAATAATCCGTTGTTGACCATCGACAATATCAAGCGTATTTTTATCTTCGTTGACGTGTAGAATAACAGTCCCGATTCTATATTCGGTGTATTTTGAAAAACGTACAACATCATCCAACAATTGAATCACATTTTTAGCTTTCCAAGTATAAGGTCGTTGATAATCTGGAATAGTCAGTGGCAACTTAGTGTTGTTGCTAGATAATAGCTCTTTTAAGGATGTCACATATGTATTAACTTTGTTATTCATCGCAGTGTCCCCTTTCAGTAAATGTATATACATCTATTTTATCACAAGGGAGTCCCTAAACATCCGCCACACCTTAAAAAGCACCCTGCTTCAGCAGAATGCTTAATCATAAATTCAATCATTGTTTACTTAAATTTCAACCGCCACACTCACCCCACTCTTGAAATCAATGACAATGTTCTTTTCAAAAACGGTCACCTTCTCAATCAAGCGTCGGACAAGCACTTCACTGTACTCAACGATGGCATCATGTCCTTTTACAAAATCTTCCATTTCATCAATCCGTTGTTTCATATTGGCATCCGTGGCAATTTCTTTTGAAACCGCATCTCGTTCATCCCTTAATGCCAGGATCTTACTTGCCAATTCATCGTAACCCTGACCGCCAACTGCCAGGCTAATAATTTCAGCTTCAAGCTCTTTCAACTGACTGTCTAGTTCTGCCAATCGGTCAGTTAATCCATCAGTCATAACTGAGTTGATATTGTCATTTAATTGTTGAAGAAAAGCATCACGATCGACGAATGTTTCATTGATTGCCTTGATAATAGCCTCATGTAGGTCTTTCTCATAAATTGTTCGTCCATTGCAATTATGTTCTCGTTTATCAACTCTGGATTTGCATCGCCATACGGTTCCACGATTCTTCCAATGAACTCTGCGATACGCATTGCCACAGTCACCACAAACTGTAATTCCGGATAAAGCATACTTTCCTGAAAAGCACTGTGACTGTTTATTTTTCATCGATTTACGCCGGTCGAGCTCTTGCTGAGCCTGTATAAAGATGACACGTGGAATAATCGCTGGATGACTGTTTTCAATTTTGATTCTGACGTTCTTCTTGTTGAAATTTGCATAAACCCATACACAATCGGCTACCTTTGCTGAATTTGGTCTTCCATTGTACATGGAGGGCTTACCTCCTAGAATCATAGCAAACGAGGCTGTCTCGTCAACAATCAATTCTTGCAATTGTTCGTTGTACTTTGCATCCGTAAATAACTGTGAGACAAAGTCAACCAACAGACCACGAGCAGATTTCGAGGATAGCTGTTTCTCATCATATTCAATTTCATATTGTCCAGAAGAGCTATATTCATAAGTTGGAGTTTCATTATCTTCAGAAGTACCAAATAAATCTATGTTTGCAATCTCATCAATAATTTCAAACACTGTATCATATAATTGGTCTGATTTAGCTTTTTGAATTTTATCGATGTACGAACTGTTCCCAGTCGTCGAGTTCATCATTTCGTATCAAAACATAAACAGCTGGATAATTTGCGAAATCCTGTTCTTTCAAATATGGAAAGTCACTTCGACTCATCGAAACCAAAATTGCAGGCTCACGCTCAAAATATGAAATATTGTCTTTCTGTGTATCTGAAAAAATAAAAATCTACTTCATGATCATGTCTCCCTTGAAAGTTCGATAATATATTATATCACGTAACCGTTATCAAAATCATCTAAGCTGTCAACTCTACGGTGTAAAACCTGTCAACTCAAAGCTTAAAAGCATTTCTGTCAACTCTATGGTTAGCCCTTAAATTGTCTTTTTTACACCAAAAAAGAGCTACTACAGAATTATCCATAGCAGCTCAAACCTTATTATATCAACGTTCCACACGAGTGAGCAAACCTACACACTCCACGTGTGTTGAGAAACCCACATAGCTGTCAAAAATTAGAAGGCTGAATATTTTTATGAAACATTCCCTTTGAGGAAACATATCCAAGATTGAACCTTGTATGTAGAAATATATCAGTCAATGTATGTATTCATTACATAATACCTTTGATCAAGTGCTTAAGTGATGACAAGTATGGGAGCGAATGGATGTTAAAAGCCAAAAATAGCATTACAAAGAAGGATATCAAAATTCTTTGGCGTATGTATGGTCGAACAATTGAGTTCCTTGGCGTGCGTGCTGAACGGCGCTTCAGTATCAACTTCACTTTGATTTTCTTGGCAATATTTAAAGGCCGCCCTTTTATAATTTTAGGCATTTCATGCCCAAACTTATCTTACAAAAGTTTGGCCGTAACTAGATCTATACGGATATTCACAGACTTTTACAAAACTAAATCTCAATTGCGTTTCATAGAAGCTGTAAGTAGTATATAATCATTTCGTAAAAAATAACACAGAAAACATTGTTTGCGCACGTACCTTCGTCCTAATTTACTCTGCTCTAAATGGCGAAATGGAACTAAGTATTAAAGTACATTATCAACAAAATTATAAAGATGATCATTCAACGACTTCTACTATACAGACTTAACTGATTCGCCACTTTAAATTTTTTTTACTTGGGATTTTAGTACTTCATATCCTAATTTATCAATAGAATTTTCGATATCTTTTATCGATACTTTTTCATCGTCAAATTCTGCTCTTACCTTGCTTGAATTAAATAGTACCTTTACGCTCTCTTTATTTACCCCTTCTAAGGATTTCACACCGTTTTCTATTTTTTGCATACAAGATGGACAAGTTAATGTTTCTAATTGAATCGTTGCTTTTTGCATATTTCATTTCTCCTTTGATATATTTATCTATTTTAAATTGATTTAGATTAAAAATTTTACGAAAATTTTATTTTCATAATTTATAGCGAAGAAGTCTCATAGCATTTAGAATTACTGCTAATATACTCGCTTCGTGTACTAACATACCGATTGACATATTCATCCATTCACTAAAGAATACGCTGGCAAGCAGGACTAATACAACTCCTACTGCAATAATTATATTTTGAAGCATATTATTAGCTGTTGCTTTTGTTAAACCTAGTGCATGTGGCAAGCGGCTGAAATCAGAGTTCATTAAAACAACATCTGAAGTTTCAATGGCTACATCTGTTCCACTTCCCATAGCAATTCCTATTTGTGCTAGAGCTAGTGAAGGACTATCATTTACTCCGTCCCCAACAAATGCAACAATTTGACCTCTTTCTTGCAGTGCTTTAATATATGCTGATTTATCTTCCGGCAACATGTGCCCGTGGGCTTCGGTGAGTCCAAGTTCACGCGCCACCAAATCCACGGTTCCTTGATTATCACCTGAAAGAACGACTAGATTTTTAACACCAAGTTTTTTCAGCTGTTGAAGATCTTCTTTGACACCAGGACGAATTTGATCACGAATTCCTATCAATGCCTTTAATTCACCATCAACGGATGTTAGAACCAGTGAATTTCCATTCTCCTCGAATCTGGCAATATCTCCTCGAACTTTTTCACTTAAAAGAACATTTTCTTGTTCCATCAATGCGACATTCCCGACCGCAACTTTATGACCTTCTACATGAGCTACAATTCCTCTGCCTTTGACAACCACCGTTTTTTCAACGGTATATGATTTTGTATCTCCAATATATTCCACAACCGCTTTTGCTAATGGATGATCGGATTCCTTTTCAACACTTGACAGATAAGCTAATACTTCGTCTACATTATCTGCATAAATTTCTTTATCCGCTACTTTAGGATTTCCTATTGTTAATGTTCCAGTTTTGTCAAATACCATGGTGTCTAGTCTGCTAAAATCACTAATTACCTCGCTGCCTTTTAGAAGAACACTATGACGTGCTCCATTACCAATACCTGCAACATTTGAAACAGGGACACCGATTACCAATGCTCCTGGGCATCCTAAAACTAATATCGTGATTGCAAGTTCAATATCCCTTGAAATGAGCCCTACAATAAAAGAGAGACCTAAAACAGCAGGGGTATAATATTTAGAGAATCTATCAATAAAGCGTTCTGCCTCTGATTTTGAATCCTGTGCTTCTTCCACTAACTCAATGATTTTACCAAAAGTAGTGTCTTCACCTACACGGTCAGCTGTGATTTGCAGTATGCCATTTTTTAAAATTGTTCCAGCATATACTCCTGAATCTTTCTTTTTGCTTACTGGAACTGCTTCACCTGTAATACTTGCTTCATTAATGTGCCCTTCTCCTGTCAACACTGTACCATCAACTGGAATTTTTGCACCCGTTTTAACAAGTAAAATATCACCGACATCAACCTCTTCTATTTCGACTTCTTCAAACTCACCATTTTTCAGTTGCTTTAGAGCAACTTCTGGCGCCATTTCAGTTAATTCTTTTATTGCAGAATGTGTTTTATTAAGTGTCCTTTGTTCTAAATAAGCTCCAAATAGAAATAAGAACGTAACGATTGCCGATTCTTCATAGTTCTTGATTATAAAAGCTCCGATAACTGCAATAGTAACTAAAACATCGATACTGACAACTTTGACCTTCAATGCTTGATACGCTTGGATAGCAATCGGTATAACTCCTAAAACGGAGGCAATTATTAGTGACCATATGGCTATAGGTTCGTTTTTAAATCCTAATTTACTAACATATGCAATTATTATTAAAATTGCACTTACTATGGTAATATGATTCTTCTTTCCTAAAATGAATTTTTGCATATTCATGCTCCTTCCTCTTATAATTTTTAGTAATCTAGTATTGATTTATTTTATGATCCATAGGCTCTATCTATTTCTGCCAACATGTTATACACTGCTTCATAGCTTTCACAAACATCATCTGGAACTGTATAATTATCTGTAATTTCACGCAACTTTACAAATTCATCTACTAAGTCAGGTTTTCCCGCTCCTGCATCTTTTACTTTTTTTACAAGCCTATCAAATACTTTACGCACTTGGTGAAATTCCGGGTGATTACCGCCATGAACTCGTGCTACAACTGGTACATATTGTGCCAATAGTTTTAAATGAGTTTCCTTTTCTTGATTAAAATTTACTTGTTTTGACATGTTTTTTTCTTCTTTCTTTTATCTTTGACTTGATTACATTATACAAGTGATTAAAAAAAATTAAATTGACCTAAATCAAGTTTATGCATTTTTGCGTAAATATTTGCGTTTTTTGCCTAAAAATATAAAACAGTTGAAGTTTTGAAGTGACTCCAACTGTTTTATATTTCATTTTATGACTATCATTTATACTAACAACAAACCATCTAAATCCAAAATCTCAATCTTTCTACTTGCTTTTTGTTTTATATAACCTTCATTCTCAAAATCAGCCAACTTTCTACTTACCGTTTCAGGTGTAGTTCCTAAGTAAGAAGCTAAATCCTTTCTATTCATTGGCAATTCAATTTCCATTGAACCCTCACCATCATCCATACATTCTGCAAGAAACAGCGCTAATCTAGCAGCCACCTTTTCTGTAGTGAATCTGGTTGTTTGTTTTTCTGATGTTTCCAATCGGTTAGAAAATTCTGATAAGAACTTCAAAGATATCGTAGGGTACTTTAATAAAAATTCTTGTAAATCATTTTTACTAATCATACACACATCGGTATTGCTCATTGCTTCTGCATACGCTTCATGGATTGATTCACGAAACAAAGCTAGTTCTCCAGTAAAATCTCCAGGATTTAAAATTCTCAATAATTGTTCTTTTCCAGACTCAGATAAACGGTAGATTCTAATTTTACCCTTACTTACAACATATAAGGCATTGGATGTATCTCCCTCCCGATAAACCACTTGACCCTTTTTATATGCAATTGACTTCATCACTTTCATAATTTCATCCATCTGCTCTTCTTCTAAATGATTAAAGATTGGAACGACACTGATACATGAAGCTTGTGAATCTGATTTATCTCTGTGATGATGAGTGTGAGAGGAAGTATTACACCCATTTTTTCTTATATCTTGTTTGGAATCCTTTTTCGACATTTAGATACTCCTTTCATATCTTCTTGTGGACTTGTTTATCTCTTCCAAATATTCATGAGTCCAGTAAATGCAAATAGATTAATTCGGAATTGTAATTGGGTTATCGCCATAGCCTAGACTTTCCATTGAAATTTTGAGATGACCTATTTCTTGCCTAATCCCTCGTATTGCGGTCATTATTTCTTCTTTTGTTTTTCTTTGAGATACTCTTCATAGTACCCTTCCGAACCAAACATAGTAGTAGGCTGCCTTCTTTACTCATTTCCTGTCTTTATTTCATTGCCATTGAGTAAAGTAAAAGTCTGCTCAAACTTGACACCAAGCACATCCGCAGTCGCTTTCAATTCATCCAAGGACACCGTTTCACGTTTTAATTTCTTACTAAAATTCTGCGGAGTCTGTCCAATACGTCTGGCAAGCTCTGAAATGCTTATATTCATTTGTTCACATAGTTCTTTAATCATTTCAGCCGTAGTCATACAGCACCTCCAAGGATACGCTAATAACATTATAAACCATTTGGTTTATAAATACAATAGTGTTCAAAATAATATTACATTTATACAAGCACAAATAAACCCACAACTCTGCTATAGAGTCATGGGCAATTTTCGTTTGTTTTCATATTTTCATTTCAATTCCTGATTTAAAGGATATGACGAAGTGGTCTTCATAAACTGTGACGTTTTGGATTAACTTCCTAACTAGCTTATCGTCATATTCTAGGGTGCGGAACTTATACTTTCTGATAAATTCTATCAACTCATTGATTCGTTCATTCTCACCACCGAGGAATGCGTCCTCTACCAAAAGGGTCTGACGCTTATTTCGCAACTCGTCAATCTCTTCAGCAAGGTGCTCATAATTCTGCCCCTTATTGGCCAGTTTGATTAGTTCTTTTTGTTTTTCTTCAAGCATGTTGTTGATTTCAGAAATATGGTATTCTGTCGTTTCGCCAATCACTGAATGGATGTTCTTTTCCAAGGTTTTTATCATGTTGTTGCCACCTGCAAGTAATTTATTAATCGCAGTCATTACAGCATCATAGAGTTCATCTTCTTTTACAGTTCGATTTTTACAAACTTCAGGTCCTTGTTCAATTCTAGTTACGCATCGCCAGACAAATTCTTTTCTGCCGTGGATATTCCAATACACACGTCTGTAAATATCACCACAATCCCCACAAAAGGTTATGCCGCTTAAAGCATACTTGCTACTGTAATTTCGTTTGTGCTTATCTACACCTGTGTAAATGTTACTTCTGCGATGAAGTTCTTCCTGAACTTGTAAGAAGAGTTCTTTTGGAATGATTGCTTCGTGGCTGTTTTCAACATAATACTGTGGAACATGTCCTTCATTTTTAACTCGTTTCTTAGTGAGAAAATCCACTGTAGTAGTCTTTTGTAGGAGGGCATCTCCAATGTATTTTTCATTTTGCAGTATCTTTTTAATTGTTTCCGCTCGCCATCTTGGTTTGTTTGCCGCTGTTAAGATGCCATCCTTTTCAAGATCCTTGCCAATACCCGTTAGACTCTTACCTTCAAGACATTCTCGATAAATGCGCTTTATAATCTCGGCTTCTTCGGGAACAATGATTAAATTCCCATCTTCATCTTTCGTGTAGCCCATAAACCGCCTATGGTTGACCTGTACCTTTCCTTGTTGATATCGATACTGAAGTCCAAGCTTAACGTTCTGTGAAAGACTCTGGCTCTCCTGTTGGGCTAGGGAAGCCATAATGGTTAGTAGAACCTCACCCTTGGCATCCATTGTATTGATGTTCTCTTTTTCAAAAAACACAGGAATGTTCTGCTCTTTCAACTGCCTAATGTACTTTAGGCAATCAAGCGTATTTCTGGCAAATCGGCTGATCGATTTGGTAATGATTCTATCGACTTTTTTGTCCATACAGTCTTGAATCAAACGATTGAACGCTTCTCTGTTCTTGGTGGATGTGCCTGAAATCCCATCATCCGCATAAATGCCTGCTAGTTCCCATTCTGAGTTATTAGTGATGAAGTTCGTGTAATGCGCCACCTGAACTTCGTAACTAGACGCTTGCTCCTCACTATCCGTGGAAACTCGACAGTAGGCTGCAACTCTTAGCTTTGGCTTTTCTTTTGCATCAGTCCTTAGTGTTCCGACTCGTTTTGTCGCTGGAATCATAGTAACGGTTTTACTCATCATCGCAATTTACCTCGCTCTCTATTAGACTATAAATGTATTCTGCTTGATCAAAAGGGTTGTCGTATTTATGTTGACAATCGCTCATTTTAAACTTAGTCGGTACATCAAGCAGTACCTTTGGCTTGGCTTTATCCAACCGTCCGAGTTTAGTAGCACGTTTTAATCTTTCTTCTTGTACCTGCTCAAAGACTTCTGTTGAGACAATTGCTGGGTAAAATTCACCCCCACAATATGCTATGTTTTCAAGCATTCGACCAATTTGACTATGGCTGAAATTTAGCGAGCAATTCTTTGATGCAATCGCAAGTGATTCCCCTTTAAGAAATCTGGCAAACAACATTTTGACTTGTCTAGCATTTGGCTCATTAACTTCTGCAATGCCTGCAACAATTTTATAGCCGTAGGGAATATGTTTCATTATCTACACCAGCCTTTCCTTGAGTTTCAAGCCACTTTTTAATTTGAAAAGCAGTTCCGCTCTTGATAGAATCACTACCTCATCCACAAAGCAATCAAATTTTGACTCCTCAAAAGCTGTCATCATCTGTCCTCGTTTTGTAAACTTGACTAATTCTTCTAGACTTTCCAAGTTGTCAAAGCCTTTGGAAATAGAACCAGTTAGCACTTTCCGTTTATTTTCCAAATCATCCATCTGCTTAGTCAGCTGGTTTTGTTCTTTTACAAATGTTGGTCTATCAATATAATCATTGCTCACAAACTGAACCAAATTAGCCTGTTGTCGCTTCAATTCTTCTATTTTAAAATCGAGAGTCTCAATTTGCGAATCATCAATGGTGTAGGTTGTTGCTCGTACTTCTGCAAGCAAAGGCTTTAACAAGATTTGATGGGAAAAAATAAGTTTGTTCATCATGATGATGTATGCTAATTTGATTTGCTCATCTCGGATAGACTTCATCTTGCAAGTAGCTTTGTCCCTTAGATGAGTAGTACAAGCCCAAGCGACATATTTTTCTTTTTTATTCTTGTTTTCGATTCTTCTTTTGAACGTCCCACCACACTCATCGCATTTCAATATTCCCGAAAAGCTGTACCGATTTTGGTATTTAGCATCTGCTTGAACAATATTTTTGGACTTGGTATTTTGAGCCAATATCTGCCCAGCCAGTTCAAATGTTTTTTTATCGATAATCGCTGGATGATGCCCTGCTATCAAATACTGATTCTGATCACCTCGATTGACTTTTCGCTTGAAGGACTCATCGGTGAATGTCTTGCCAAATAAAGCATCGCCAATGTATTTTTCATTATTAATGATGCCTCGAATCGTTGTGCCATACCATGTTTTCCCACGCTTAGTCGTGACACCTTGTTGGTTAAGCTTTTCGGCAATCGCTCCTGTGCTTTTACCTTTCAAAACATCCGCAAAGATATCTCTTACAACTGCTGCCTGTTCTTCATTGATAACCATTGCACCGTCTACCCAGTCGTAACCAAAGGGCGGATAGCCAATCTTGTAAGTCCCATTTTGAAACCTTTTCTCAATGCCCCATTTGGCATTTTGAGATATTGACCTTGATTCATTTTCAGCTAAACTGCTTAAAATAGAAAGCATCAACTCCCCGTCCATCGTTTGGGTATTGATATTTTCCTTTTCAAATTCAATGAAAACATTTAGGTCGATGAGTTTTCTGACAATTCCTAAGCAGTCTAAAGCATTTCTTGAAAATCGGCTGATGGACTTAGTTAAGATAAAATCAACTTTTCCATTTTCGCAATCTTGTAACAATCGCTTTAAGCCATCACGCTGATCAATCTTTGTCCCAGAAATCCCTTCATCAAAGTACATCTCGACAAATTCCCAGTTTGAATTAGCTAAAATTCGCTGCTCGTAATGTCGCTTTTGATTCTCCAAGCTAAGGAGTTGTTCCTCACTAGAAGTGGATACTCGAGCATAGGCTGCCACCTTGAGTTTGGCAGGTACAACTTGTGCAATCTTATCAATTTTCGTTATCTTTTTCACTGTCTCACCCCTTTCTTTGGTAGTCACATATTAGCTAATAAACCCCGTTATAGCAAGGATTAAGAGGGGTATAACTCGTGTAAATACGGACATAATTCTTGTCTTATAACTTGTAACATTTGACGATATTCAGTCATCGAAATCAATTGATTTTCGAGTAATTTCTTCAATTCGGGTATAAAAAAAGTAAGCGGGTAATCACATGATGCTCCGAAAAAGGCAATCGATGTCCAAGGATGTCTCGATTGCCTTTTAGCATTGTTTGATGATCTTCTGAAGTTTAGTAGACCAAGGTAAATAGTCGTTTAACAAGTCTGGATTGGTCTGGAAAGGTTGATTGGGCAATTGTTCAAAAAGGTAGCACAAATAAGCATATGCATCTAACCCGTTTGCTTTGGTTGTTTGAATGATACTGTAGGCAATACAAGTTGCTTCTGCACCAACTTCACTGGCGGAAAAGTGCCAATTTTTGCGCCTAACAGTGACAGGTCATATCGCTTGCTCGGCCAGATTGTTACTCATGACTAAGCAACCGTCTGATAAAAAGCGCATCAACGAGGTTTTCAGATTTAAAGCATATTGAACCGCCTTCCCCAAAAGACCTTTCATCACTTGCAAAGAATCAAGCCAATGCCAAAATGCTTCTGCGACAGGTTTGACTTTTTCTTGGCGTTGCCTCAATCTTTCGCAAGCAGGCAAGTCCTTCAAGTCACGTTCTAAAGCAAAAAGTTGATTGCAATAGTTCAAACCAATGGCCGACTGACCATAGGCATCCCCCGCTTCAAAGAACTTCCGACGAAGATGCGCCCAACAAGTCACTAACAGAATATCTGATAGTTTTTGATAGCCCGCATAACCAACGCAATGAAGATAGCCCTTGAAGTCAGATAAAAACTGACTTGCGACACTTCGTGAGCGTGTGAGCGTTGAGTGATAGAGGATAATGGGGTGAGAGGCATATTGAGAATTTCTAAATAACCAAATTCTTGATTCTGATGTCGCTACTTTAGCGTCCGAACGATTCAAAATTTGATAACTTGTTTCATCCGCATGAAGCACCTCTTCAGATAGAAGCGCATCCTGCATCTGTTTATAGACAGGTTTCAACCAATCCAGCACACTCAGACTAAACCAATTAGCCAAGGTACGACGACTCACACTTAAACCATAAAGAGACCATTCAGCTTCTTGTCGATTAAAAAGTAAGCTCATTTCAATCTTCTGATGACATAACCAAGCTAAAATACTTGGACTTGCAAGGCTATTGCGAATCGCTGGCTTTGGCGCACAAGCATGTTTAATCACCGCTTTTTCGGCAGTTACTTTACACTTGCGACATTCATAGGCTTGTTCTTGGTGGACATGCTTGATTAAATGAACCGGAATGAATTCAACCTCTGTCCGAATTTCTCGAACGCCGACTTTAGACAGACTAGTCCCGCAACAGTCACAATTTTTTTCAGACTCATCAAGGTCATGAAGGTGAATCTGACAAGGTAGCTCCTTTGTGAGTTCAGCTTTTCTACCTTTACGTTTTTTACGTTTGTAGGATATTGTCTCCAACTCAACGGTTTGGTCATACGCACTTGTCTCTGCATCAATAAAAGAGTCAGATCCCTCATCAAATAAAGACATCTAATCTTGATCTGTCTTTTCTGATTTAGTTCCAAAGACTCTCCGATTCATGTTTGAAAGGTGCTGCTCTAAGTATTCAACTCGTTGTCTTAATTCACGAATGATTTCGTCCTTGTTTTGAGTCAAGTTTCCGCCTCCTTTTCTTATGATTTCTTATATCTATAATACCATTTTTAACATCAAAAAACACCTTGCCAATGCGAATTTAGCAGCATTGGCGAGATGTTTTTTTGATCAGGTGAGCACACCTATTTTGGCAGGATGCACTTTTATATTTTGGGTAATTGACAATCCATCAAACAACCATTGACGTTGCTTTTTAGACAGCAGTTTTGCCTCGTTTTCGGTTCTGGGCCATCTTAAGTTGCCTCGATCGTAATGCTTGTAAAGTAAGATAAAACCTTCTCCATCAAAATACAGGGCTTTAAAGCGATCCGTCCTTCGCCCACAAAACAAGAAGACAGTCCCATCAAATAAGTCTAAATGATATTCGTGTGCAACAAGAGCCGCTAATCCATCAATGCCTTTTCTCAAATCAGTGTAACCGCAGATGAGGTAAGCGTGCTTAACTTGATTAAAATCAATCAACATAAACAACCTCCAAAGCTAAGTTGTAATGACCACCTATCCCTCTAAATTTCATCCAAAATCCTCCTAAACTAGTTCTCTTTATAGTTTAGCGAATCAGTTAGATATTGAACAGCCATCATGTTATTTCCCGCTTACTAAAAAAAACAAAATGTGTGTTGTTGACACTATCCTGCTTTTAAATTATTTCTGAACGAAACAAATATCGTACCATCTCAACTACTGTCTTGAGCAGTTAACACTCCATCCAAAATTTAATCTTCACAACAGCTTAAATCGCTTTAGTCGATTCCCGTACTTTTAAGTCAAAAGGAACAATTACTTTTTCCCGGTAATCTTCTGGATGTGCTAATAAATGCACTAGCTTTTGAACAGAACGATGGCCGAGTTGCGTAACATTGATGTCAAAAGTCGTCAAATAAGGATGCGTCAAACTGGCGAAAATTGAGTTATTAAAGGACACAACAGACACATCATCCGGAACTACAATTCCCTGTTCCGACAAACGCTGGATGATTCTGATTGCTAATACATCATCCAAGACAACTAGTGCCGTCGCCGATCCAACCTCAAAGTCTTCTATCGTTCGGAGCAATTGGCCCGTCAAACCAAGCGCCTGAATTTTCATGCGAAAGCCGAGATAGCGTTCGTGAAAGACTTCACCCGAGTCGACATTGCTAATAAAAGCGATCCTTTTATGTCCTAGACTCGCTAGATATTGTGTCGCTTCCGAGCTCATCAGTTTATTATCGTTGTCAACAGCAGTAATCTCATTGACACGTTCGACTGGCGTTCCGATTACAACAAAGGGGATATCATCTGCTAAGAGATAATTCCTCACATCATCTGCTTTCCCCGCATAGAGTAGAATAAAGCCATCTACCCTTTTTTCTTGGTACATCACTTGAACTTGACTGAGCAGGGTGGCATTTGAATAGCCGGTTGCGATGGAAACTGTAATCTTGTTTTTGCGTGCTTCTTCATTGATAGTTGTCAAAATCTTCATAAAGAAAGGTTGCTCTGATTTATTTGCAACGGGTGGAAAAACAACACCAATGGCACCTGCTTTGCCACTTGCCAACATTTGCGCCGCTGAGTTCCGTGAGTAGCCTAATTCTGTCATTGCTTTTTTAACTTTTTCTTTTGTTTTGTCAGAAATAGCCGGATGATCATGAATCGTTCGACTGACAGTTGAAGCATTGACGCCAGCTCGCTTGGCAACATCTTTGATTGTGACTGACATTGTGCCTACTTCCTATATTAAGGGCACCTCTGATCTCGTTTCTTTCTGCCAGTGGTCAGATGTCACGCCTGACTTCGTTGATCTCCTCAACCCATGAACCACATTGCTTTCGTCGATCGCCTTGCCAGACGTAAAATCTGTCTCACAGGCGAAGATCCAGTTATTAAAAGTGCCCTTAATGCAATCGTTTTCCTTATTCCATTGTGCCACAAAGTAAGCGATTTATCAAACATCATCCTTTCTGAGTCACTTGATAAGCCGTTTCCGCATGGTAAGTGTCTCCTTTTTTCAAGACAATCTGGCCAAAGTCCGCAAACCGTTCACTTCCTGGGGCACTTTGTGTTTCAAAGGTAATCCCCGCATGCTTGACCATCTCTTTACCCCGAAACTTCAGACCTGTCGCTCCAAAATTCATGGTAAAGACCACAACAGCAGTCTGGTTGGTTTGGACGACCAGCTCAAATCGACCATCCGGACTTATCAAACGTCCCGCATTTGACGAATCTGTCAAGAAAAACGGATGATCCAGCCCGTCAAATTGTCTGATTGCTGCCATTTGGCTCTGGGCAATTTGACTTAATCCTAAGGGCCGTCTGAAATCAAAGTCACTTCCCGCAACCCACTGTTTCTGACCCGTTGGCAGCCCATTGGACGCCAGGACCGCAACCTCATCTGCCGATACTTGCAAGATGTGGTCAAAGACCGATTGACCGACATCACCAGTCAAATTAAAATAAACGTGATTGGTCGGGTTAAACAAGGTGTCGGCAGTTGAGGTCGCGTCAAAAAGAACCGTCCAACGATTGTCTTCATCAAAGCGATGCGTGACATCCAGCGTCACTTCCCCGGGAAATCCATGCTCAAAAGCGGGCGATACATATCGAAAGGTTACTTGGCAAGCAGCGACCGATTCTGTCAGCACAACTGTCTCAAAATACCGTTCATCAAAGCCGGGAGTTCCGCCATGTAGGGTATAACCAGCAGGATGATTCACCGCAAATTGATAGTCTAGTCCTGTAATTGTTGCACGACCCTCTTGGATTCGCCCAGCCACACGACCAATTGTGGCGCCAATATGCGGCGTCTGTTGATAGTCTGCCAAGTTGTCAAAACCTAGCACCATCTGACGACCGCCCACGACAAAGCTGATGATTCGTGCTCCGAAATTCGACAGCTCGACATAATTGCCAGCGCTATTGGTCAAACGATACAGGCTTGCATCCCCGAACGGCACTTCCGTAACTGTCATCATAGTACAACCTCCACTAATATCCCAAAATGATCGCTGATCACCGGATAGTTTTCGCCATCAAACACAACCTCATAGCGCGCAACTTTCCCTCGACTGTTGAAGATATAGTCGATGCGTTTATCTGACTGATCTGTTTCCCAGCCGTCAATCGCTGCTTTGACGGTAAATTCTCCAGACTTAATCGGCGCCTCTAAGAAAGCATCTTGCAACTCAGCTGATTTGACCAGATCATAGCCTTCGTTTTTGACACCTGCATCATTATTAAAATCTCCCAATAAAAGCTGCGTTTTAGCCGCTTCAAAGGTATCAAGCGTCCGCTGCCATTCACCTGCAAAATCATCTTGCCACCAAGAATAATGCACCGCATAGACTTGTAAACCAGCCACTTCTGCCAGTAAAATTTGCCTCCGATGATAATCTGCATAAGTATCGTTTGTCGATACCCGCACACTTTTGACACGTTCAAATGGCACTAGACTCAAAATAGCAAGCCCTTCATCAAAGCGGTCATAACCTACATGGCTCGTTGCAAAAGTCCAATAATACTGCAAGCCATGAGTTTTCAGCTGCTGGGTCAAGCGATAGACAAAATTGTCATACTTGATGTGCGGTGGCTTGTGGTCTACCGGTTGATAAAAGGCATCCGGTGTGATGATTACTGCTGTCAAAGACTGATTGACTTCTTGAAATGCGATAAGATCCGGCTGTGTTTGCACCAACATCTCGATTAATTGTAACAGCTTCTCCTCAAAGTCAACTTCCATATAACTATGTGTGTTTAGGGTCAGTAGTTTCATTCATTTATTTCCTTATTTAACAAAAGGGCTTACGACCCTTGTTCTTGAGTAATGCCCCTAAGCCTTGAACTGACCTACGCGCGCTCCTGATGTTGTGATACCAGTTGTTGTCAGTTGAAACTCAGCGACTGCTGTCATATTGGTCAGAGCAATGACAATCGTCGCTGCCTTACCACCTGCTTTAATTTTATCAAGGTCTGCTATTGCCAGTGCTTGACCAGCTTTGATGACTTGTCCTGTATCTACGAGTACTTCAAAAGGTTGCGTTTGAAGCTCAACTGTATCGAGGCCAATATGGACTAACACGTCAATGCCATTAGCAGTCGTGATCCCAAGCGCATGTTTGGTCGGGAAGATGCTCGAGATTTGTCCTGAAACAGGCGCTACCACCGTCACCTTACCAGCTGTTTGACTCGGATTAACACCAAAGCCATCTCCCATCATTTTTTTTGAAAAGACAGGATCTGCCACTTGATCAATCGCGATGACATCACCATCAACCACATTCAACAACACTTCTTGCGTCAATTTTTCAGGAATAAAATCATTGACTTTTTGAGCGTTATTGGCTGCCGTTTCCACCGTGGCAGTCAAATTCGTCTTAGGAATCGCTACCCCGCTATCAAGCGCATCTTGAATATCTGACTTGAGGACATCTGCTTTTGGCCCATAAATCGCTTGAACGCCAGCACCTTTCCGCACCAATCCCATGGCACCCGCTTGTTTCCATGCGTTTTCATCTCCAACATGTTCTGGATCTTTGACCGTCACGCGCAATCGCGTCATACACGCATCAACATCAACGATATTTTCTTGGCCACCTAGCAGATTGACAATGTTAATAATCTGCGGATCAAGACCGCTCGGATCTTTGGCGACAGTTGTCGCTTCATCGCTCGCCTCATTGTCATCATAATTGCCATTACGGCCTGGTGTCGCATAGTTAAATTTCTTAATCATGAAATTGGCAATGAAGTAAGTGCCAATCCCAAACACAATGGTCGTGATGATAAAGTGCACCAAATCAAGACCGAGACCAGCTTTTAGCGCAATCGGCAAACGGGTCAATAGCTCAACATTCCCAAAAGAATGCAGGCGCTCTGTCCAGAAATCCGCTGAGGCAAAGGCTAGACCTTGAATAATCGCATAAATACCGTAAAGGGGCATAGCCACAAACATAAACATATACTCAAGTGGTTCTGTGACACCTGTCAAAAAGACGGCAACCGCTGCTGCAATAATCATTGACGCATATTTTTTCTTCTTATCTGGGTCAACATTTTTGATCATGGCAGCTGAGATCCCCATTAGAATCCCAGAAGCCCCAATCATTTGACCGACTTTAAATCTAGCCGGTGTGATGCTTGTCAACAATTGATGATAGGCACTGGTATCTCCTGCATCCTTGAAATGCACCAAATCTGTCGCCCATGCCAACCAAAGCGGGTCTTGTCCAAAGACCTTGCTGCCGGCATTGGCACCTGTCAATATTTCATAGGTCCCGCCAAGCTGGGTGTAGTTGACCGGAATCGTCAGCATATGGTGCAGACCAAATGGTAACAAGAGCCGCTCCAAAGTCCCATACAAGAAAGGCGCTAAAAACGGTGCCGAATCTTTTGATGTTGCTAACCACTGGCCAAAGTTGTTGATCCCTGTTTGGACCAGAGGCCAGAAGAAAGCTAAGACAATCGCAGTGACCGTTGAATAAAGGACCACAACAAAGGGCACGAACCGTTTCCCATTGAAGAAGGACAGGGCATCAGGTAGACTGCGGAAATTATAATACTTATTATAGGCATTTGCCCCAATAAAGCCAGCGATAATCCCGACAAAGACACCCATATTCAGTGCTGGTGCTTCAAGCACACTTGTAAAATAGCCGTTGACCGCAATCTTGGCACCCCATAGTGTTTTGACAGTGGCATCTGGTGCGGACAGCATGGCTGAAGAGATGCCAAAGATCGCACCGGTAATCCGATTCAGCAGGATAAAGGCAATCCCTGCAGCAAAGGCTCCGCCCGCTTTTTCCTTAGCCCAAGAGCCACCGATGGCAAGGGCAAATAACAAATGAAGATTGGTAATAATCGCCCAACCGATTTGTGCCATGACCGACCCAATCGTGATCAGCCACGCCGCCTTGGGATCAATCAGGGTAATGGCATTCCCCAGACTGATCATAATCCCAGCTGCCGGCATCACGGCAACCACTACCATCAAAGCCTTGCCAAACTTTTGCCAAAACTCAAAACTTAAGACCCCTTTTAACTTCTCTTTCATTGCTTTCCTTCTTCCTGTTCCTGCCAAACTTTTTCAAGAAATGACAAAGTTAGTGCTGACGTATCCGTCACAATCGCGATGTCGTCCCCCAAGACCTCTGGACTACCGACACCGATTGGTAAGACATGGGCAGCTTTGATCGCTTCAATCCCCGAGTAAGCATCTTCTATCCCAATCGCTTGGTTGACCGCTACCCCAACACCCGCAGCGGCAGCCAAGAAAATATCCGGCGCCGGCTTGCTCTCTGCGACTTTCGCAGGATCTGCAATGGCATCAAAATAGGCCGTCAACTGCATTTGTTCTAGGAGAAATGGCCCATTTTTCGAGGCAGACGCTAGGGCAATCTTGATCCCCTTATCCCGCAGATCTTGTAACAAACTTAAAATCCCCGGATAGATATCCGCAGGCGACACCGCCTGAATCATCTCGACATAATGGTCGTTCTTGCTTTTTGCCAAGGCCTCAAAGGCATCGCATGTAAAGTCATTTTCCCGACCACCGTGCGCCAAAATCCGCCGCAGGGACTCCTCGCGTGAGACACCTTTGAGATTCTCATTAAACTTGCGGTCAATGGTAATCCCAATCGTCTGAGCTAGCTTTTCCCATGCTAAAAAATGATATTCAGCCGTGTCCGTAATCACGCCATCCAAATCAAACAATACTGCTTTAAACATCTCAACCCCCTACTTTCATCGTCTCAGTTGCTTGTTCTGGCGATAAGGTCACAGCCTGACCATAGAGCGTCAGACTTAGTCCCTCACCAGATAGCAAGGTCACGCTCACTGCTGCACCCACTTGAATTTTCAACAAATTTCCCCTATAGTTGATATGGAAAGTATACCCCGTCCACTCACTCGGTAAAAATGGCGCAAAGCTCAGTTGACCAGCCCATGTTTTCATTTGGGCAAAGCCTTGCACAATGGCTAACCAAGACCCCGTCATTGACGTGATGTGCAGACCGTCTTCGGTATCATTATTGTAGTTATCTAAATCAAGTCGGGCTGTCCGTTCATACATTTCAACGGCTTTGGCTTCCTTACCCAACTCAGCAGCCAAGATAGCATGAATAGACGGAGAAAGCGAGCTTTCATGGACCGTCATCGGCTCATAAAAATCAAAATTCCGACGCTTTTCTTCTAGGGTAAATTGATTGCCAAAGAAATAAATCCCTTGCAAGACATCCGCTTGCTTGATAAATGGCGAGCGAAGAATCTTATCCCATGACCAGTTTTGGTTGAGCGGTAAATCTGATGCTGCCAAGGCTGACACAGGCCGAATGTCCTTGTCTAAGAAGCCATCGTGTTGCACAAAGACGCCCTCTTTGTCATCATAAGGATAGTACATCTTAGCGACAATATCTGTCCATTTGGCCAGCTCGGACTCCGAAACCACCAAGTCTGGTCGTGGATGCGCAGCCAGACTTTCAGCTGTATAAGCTAAAACCCAAGCCGCAAGTGTATTGGTATACCAGTTGTTGTTGATATTGTTTTCGTATTCATTCGGGCCTGTCACGCCATGAATCATATACTGACCATTGCGTGCAGAATAATGAACGCGATCCGCCCAGAAACGTGCCACTTCGACTAGAACATCCAGTCCCTCATGTGCCAAATAATTCTCATCGCCGGTATAGTTGGTATAGTTATAAATGGCATAAGGAATGGCCCCGTTTCGATGGATTTCTTCAAAGGTAATTTCCCATTCATTATGACACTCGACACCCGTAAAGGTGACCATGGGATAGAGCGCACCGGACAAGCCTTGTTGACGGGCGTTATGTTGTGCTTCCGGCAATTGTCTGCGGCGATATTTGAGCAGGTTTTTCGTCACCTGTTGATCCGCCAATGACAGATAGAGGGGCACTGCATAGGCTTCCGTATCCCAGTAGGTCGCCCCACCATATTTTTCGCCTGTGAACCCTTTTGGTCCGATGTTAAGTCGCTCATCTTCGCCATAGTAGGTAGAGAACAATTGAAAAAGATTGAAGCGAATCCCCTGTTGGGCTGCGTCAGCCCCTTCGATCACCACATCAGCAAGTTCCCAACGTTTTGCCCAAGCGGTGACTTGTGCTTGATACAACTGTTGGTAGGCTTGATCAATAACTTTTTCGCTCACGATGGCAGCATTGCCCGCGATCACTGCAGCTAGATCGGCATAATCACGACTTGTCGTCACCACCACCCGTTTTTCAAAAATCAGGCTTGTTTCAGGCTTTAAAACTGTGCCATAAACATCCGTCACAGAGCGTTCAGCTGTCGCTTGTTCTAGCCCTTCAAAATCGCCTGCAAAACTTTGACTGGCAACCACTGTAAATTGTTCAATGCCAAATGGATTGGCAATCGTTTGTGTAGCAAGATAGGACCCCTGTGATTGATTGGCCTGATCCAAGACTTGCCAAAACTGCTCGTCATAGTTGGCATCTTCATTTTTGACATCGGCATCAATCACTGAGGCAATCCGAATGTAGTGAGCTTGATCATCCAGTGCTTCAAACCCAAACTTAAAGACTGCAAGTTCACGGACATCTGCTGAAAAGAAGCGTTCAGCCGAAACCCGCACACCACGAACGTCATACCCATAGCTCAGCGTCCCTTTTTGCATATCAAGCGCCAGAGTAAAATTAGAAATCGGGTCAACCGCTAGATCAACTTCAACCTCATCAATGTTTAAGTTGATTTTGGCAATGTTTAAAGCATTTATGGCCTTGCCAAAATACTCCGGATAACCATTTTTCCACCAGCCGACACGGGTCTTATCTGGATACCAAACCCCCGCCAAGTAGAAGCCTTGATGGCTATCGCCAGAATAGGTTTCCGAAAAATTTCCCCGCATCCCCATATAGCCGTTGCCAATCGCCGTCAGGGACTCTTGCAGTCTACGGTCTTCAATCTCTAACGTGTCAGATTTGATTTTCCATGGATCGATGGCCATGATACGTTTAATTTGATTCATTTGATCTCCTTATTGTATGCTTGCAATTTTGCACACCTCTCGGCCACATTGCAATCGTTTTCACCGTTTATTCTATCATGCAACCGTTTGCTTGTCAAGCTCTTTTTTATCCTTTTTAGGTATCAAAAACACCTATCGTGTTTATCGTTTTCACCGTTCATTCTATCATGCAACCGTTTGCTTGTCAAGCTCTTTTTTATCCTTTTTAGGTATCAAAAAACACCTATCGTGTTTGATAGATGCTTTGATGTTTATGCAATTTTAGTTTTGAGAGATAATTTTCCTTGCCATGATAAATGTGATAAATACGAACTAGCTTTTCACTTTCAAATATTTTGTAAAAAATCAAGTAATCTCCGCTGACAAGATACCGATAATCATTTGGAATTGTTGTCCGAACACTTAACAAACTACCAATTTTTGGACTTGTTCTAAGTCGCTTCAAATCAGAATAAATTGTCTCTAGAATTTCTTTAATCGTGCTGTCGTAATAATTTCCTCGGGTCAAATAAGCATGAATACGAGATATATCTTGATCAAAAGCACGTGATTTAAAAACTTGATAATCAGTCACTGAAATCTCCTAACTGATAGTTTTTAGCAAATTCATCAATATCTCCTCCTGCACCAAAATCTTGTTCTGCACGATTTAATTCCGTCAATAGCCAAACTTCTGCTTGTTTGCGCTGCCATTCCTCAAAGTTGACCATAACAGCTTTGCCAACGCCATTTTTAGTTAAGATAATTGGCTCGCCATCTTGAACTTCATCAACAACCTTATTGTAATCTCGTAAAATCGAGCTTGGTCTAATCAATTCCATATCAATCGCCTCCTCTACTTTTATCTGATTACATTGTACCATATTCGTTGTAAATTTACAGCATTTCAGAACTATAAAAATAACAACCCTCGATCATCATAAACACTCGCACCATTACTATTCCCACAGCGTATCGCTCTATCTAGTGCCATAATCGTCGCAATCGCCCCGTCAATCTTTTCGGTTGATTTTTCCTTATCAGCTTTGATGTTGCCTGCGGGGTCGGTTCGTACGAAGATGTTGTCCATGTTCCAACGCAGCACTGGTTGACCACCGTGTGCTAACTTCTCTTCAAGGGTTAATTTCATCAGCTCTTTAGTCGGTGGACTCATGTCCTTAAATCCTTGTCCGAAAGGTACGACTGTAAAACCCATGCCTTCCAAATTTTGTACCATTTGGACTGCGCCCCATCTATCAAAGGCGATTTCTCGAATGTTATATTTCATCCCTAGCTCCTCGATGAATTTCTCAATAAAACCGTAATGAACGACGTTACCTTCGGCGGTTTGGACGTAGCCGTGTTTCTCCCATAAATCGTAAGGCACATGATCACGTTTGGCTCGAAGTTCAAGCGTATCTTCTGGAATCCAAAAGTATGGCAATATGACAAACTTGTCATCTTCGTCAACTGGAGGAAAGACCAAAACAAATGACGTCATATCGGTGGTGCTAGACAAATCGAGTCCGCCATAACAGACACGACCCTCTAGTTCTTTTTCGTCAAACTTGAACGAACAAGCGTCCCACTTGTCCATTGGCATCCAACGCACCGCTTGTTTCACCCATTGGTTAAGTCTGTGCTGTCTGAAGGAATTCTCCTCCGCAGGATTTTGCATTGCCGATTCACAGGCTGCGACCACTTTTTCTTCCGCAATCGTAATACCAAGTGATGGATTGGCTTTCCGCAATACTTTAGGCTCATTCCAGTTCTCATCTTCCTTGATACCATAAATTAACGGATAGAATGTTTTATCATGCTTATGTCCCCTCGATAATGTCTAACGCCTTTTGATGTTGTTCAAAACAAATTGAATGCGTATCAGTCCCTGCAGTCGTAATCAAAAAGAACAAGGGTTGCGTGCGCGCATCCCCAGATCCTTTAGTCATGTCGTCTATGCCCTTTACCGTGCCAAGTGTCCCAATAGGTGGGGCAAAAGTGTCGTTCATTTGAAGAAGTTCTACCCTTGTTCCATTGGGATACTCTTTTTTGAACCATTCAACAATTTTTCTATCTGGAAACATTCTGCGTCCTCCTAATTGAATTCTGCCAAGAGTTGTTTCAATGCTTTCTTGGCTAGGTTGGTGGTTGCTTTCACATCCCAACCTCTATCGTAATTACAAATGATTGCCTTTTCTGCTCGAAGTTCCAATTTTGAAATTCGACCTTTCTCAATGCCAAACTTGCTTGGTTCTTCAAAATGGTTTAGGCAATAGCTCACTTCTTTGCCCTCAATACTAAGAATTCCTTCGCTCCACATTCTGCTTCCTCCTTTTTTCCGTACACTATATATCACTCTAAACGCCTGTAATAGCAAGTCATAAGTGCGATTTATAACATTTTTTCTACTTGCCAAGTAATAGTAGTAGATAAGGGGGTGCCTAAAAATTGCAAAAACAATTTTTTTAAGTAAAAAAGCTATTCTTCATCGGCAATCACCACGTTTTCATATTTCAACGTTTGTCCCTCACGGATTACTGTCACATTTTCACTTGAGCCAACTTGTTCAATATATCGGTTCACAATCACGTCTACGAACTTTTCATCCAGTTCAATCATGTGGCAAATGCGATTCGTCTGCTCACAAGCAATCAAGGTTGAACCACTACCACCAAAGGCATCTATTACAATACAATTACTCATAGAAGAATTTTGAATCGGATAGGCAAGGAGGGGCAGTGGTTTCATTGTTGGGTGATCACCATTCTTTCTTGGTTTATCAAATTCCCAAATCGTCGACTCTTTACGACCCGTGTACCATTGATGTTTCCCTTTTTTCTTCCACCCATAGAGGACTGGCTCGTGTTGCCATTGATAAGGTGAGCGACCAAGCACAAGACTTTGTTTCTTCCAAATACAGGTGCCTGATAAATAAAAACCAGCTTCTTGGAAAGCCTTACGAAAGTTCAAACCTTCTGTATCCGCATGGAAAACATAAATGCTTGCATCATCGGCTAGAGCTTTTTCGATACAAGAAAATGCCTCGTACAGAAAACTGTAAAATGCCTTGTTTGCCATATGATCATTTTTGATTTTTCCTGCTGTTCCTTCATAGTTCACGTTATAAGGTGGATCTGTCACGCAGAGATTCGCTTTCTTGCCGTCCATCAAAATATCGTAGGTTTCTTGCTTGGTCGAGTCACCACAAATCAAGCGGTGATTGCCTAGAAGCCATAAATCACCTGTCTTGCTAAAAGTTGGTTGTTCAAGTTCTGCATTGACATCAAAATCATCTTCTTTAATGTCAGACTCTGGATTGAGTAGCTTATCCAATTCAGCAACATCAAATCCAAGCAAATCTAAATCAAAGTCCGCACCCTGCAAGTCGGATAACTCCACGGTTAACATTTCATCATCCCAACCAGCATTCATTGCCAAACGATTATCGGCTATGATGTAGGCTCGCTTTTGTGCTTCGGTGAGGTGTTCTACAAAGATACAGGGGACTTCTGCAATCCCTTCTTCTTTTGCCGCACAAATTCGTCCATGCCCCGCTATGACATTGTAGTCTTTATCAATCAAGCAAGGATTAATGAAACCAAATTCTCTAAGTGACCCACGAAGTTGAATTATTTGTTCTTTACTATGCGTTCGAGAATTGCGAACATAGGGAATCAACTTCTCAATATCTACTTTTTCAAAACGCTCAATCGTTTCAACCATTTAGAATAACCCCCATTCTGCTAATTTCTCAAAACCACCAATCTCATTGATGTAGTTCGCCGCAATCTCCACAATCTCTGAGTAAGGTCGACCGTCAATTTCTGTATCTCCAATCGCACACGATATCTCGACAGACTTGCCAGTTTCCTGTGCTTTTAGGAAGGCATAGATATTTACTGACACATCCGCTTTTGATAAATCTTTCCCATGCAATCCACCACCAGTCACCGAATCTGCCATATCTGACCCGAGTTTGCGATTAGTTGCACCAGTGTCAACGTTTGGTCCACCAGACCATTCGCCTAGAGGATTGATAATCGCAGATGGATACAATAAACGTAGTAAGGTATTCTTTGCATGACTTTGACAGATAATCAGTTTTTCACCATCAAGAATGTATTTGCCATCCGTTGGGAAATTTTCATAAACTTCATGAGCCAATGCTGACAATTGAAGTTGTTCATCAGTCAGTGGCACACCTTTGAAGATGCCATTATCCCCACATCGAAGTTCCTCTGCTTGGTTATCCGCTAATTCTTTATCTTGTGAAACAATCACAATATCACTTTTTACTTTTCCTGCAATTCGTCTAATAATTTGTTTGATTTTGTTAATAGAAAGAGCACCTGAAGTTTCGATAATCACATGACATTTGCCATGGCCGATTAACACTTCAACTGCTATTTTAGGATTTTCTTCTGTTCGATAAGCCAGATCTACAATCGCTCCTGCAATGCGGTCGGCTATTTTATTAACGTGCATTGGATTTACTTTTTCTATCATCAATTAACTCCCTTTCCTTGAACGTAATAATCGCTCCATGGCATCCGTGTTGGGGTCTCCTGTATATTCCACCGAGCAATTTTCTTTTACAATTTGCCCAATTTCATACCAGATGACATTGGCTTGTTTTTGAAAGTTCTGACTCATGGCGACAAATGGAGAAGCCATCACTGCCGAGGTGGTCGGATGTTTTCCGAGTAATCCATACTGACTCAGTGCGGTTTCACATTGCACGAAACGAGCAAAATTTTGCGCATAGCTTTCAACCATTCGTGGGGCAACGAGTTTGTCGCACCCCCCTCACGAAAAAATGCCCCCCCAAGACACTCCTTATCACAACTTTCTCAATTCCATATAAAATCCTATTCCAAAACAAAAAAAATAGCCTTAAGCTATCCGCTCAAGAACTCCCATTTTAAGCCGTTTATCGGCATTTTGTAATTGTATCAAATTGGCAACTGTCATATCCCCGCCACACAATACAGGCACTAAATAATACAATTACAAATTGCCCATCATAAAAAAAAATCCAAACCAAATACTCCACGTTTACAAATCGCCTACACAAAGCTTTTCTAGGCATTTTAACTATTCCATGGTCAAGCCATAAATCACCCAAATACATAAAAAAAGAGTAATCTCAGCAGAACCGAAATCACTCAAAAACCTTTATATATCAGTCTTTAATCCTTGTCAGCAATCCCACACACTCCACGTGATGCGTCTGTGGAAACAAATCAACAGGCTGGACCTTCTCAAGTGCATAACCTAACTCCTCAAACCGCTCCACATCACGCGCAAATGTTGCTGCATGACACGAAATATAAACAATACTTCTCGCACCAACGCTCGCAGCTGATCTGATAAAGGATTCATCAAGCCCTTTACGCGGTGGATCAACAAGAATCACATTTGGTTCAATACCTTTATTAACCCAGTCTCCCATGACCTGCTCAGCCTTACCAGTTACATAAGTCGCATTGTCGATGCCATTCAGCTTGGCATTTTTACGTGCATTTTCAACGGCTGCTTCTACAACTTCAACACCATACACATGTTTGACTTTGTCAGCAAACGATAAACCAATCGTTCCAATACCTGAGTAGGCATCAATCACAACATCCTCAGCGTTTAAATCTGCAAACTCGATTGCTTTAGCATACAAGACTTCTGCTGCAGGCGTATTGACCTGGTAAAATGAGGGTGCAGAAATATCATACTTGCGACCTAACATGATGTCGGTGATGAAATCTTGCCCAAACAAGACGTTCCAGTCACTTCCGAAGATGTTATTGCCGGTAGAGGCGTTAACGTTTTGCATGATTGACTTGATGGCTGGAAATTGCTTGGTAAGAGCGTTTATAACACCGTCAACTTTGAAGAAGGGAGCCTTGCGTGTGACGAAAATCACCATGATTTCGCCAGTAGCGTGGGCACGACGGACGACAACATTGCGAACAAAACCAGTATTTTCAATCTCGTTATAGGCTTTAAGTCCAAATTGACGCAGTAAATCACGAACGGCAATCACAACTTCATCAATTTCCGGCTGTTGGATAAAGAAATCTTCAACCGGAACCAGTATGTGAGAATGTTTGCGGAAGAAACCAGTTTCCAGAACGCCGTTAACTGAACGGACAGGAATGCTGGCTTTATTGCGGTATTTTGTAACGTCTGGGCTAGCGATGGTCTCTAGGACTGGAAAATCAGCCTTGTGCGCTGTTTTAGAGAGCAGCTCGACAATCTGCTTGCGTTTGAATTTCAGTTGCTCAGCATAGGCTAAATGACCGAAATCGGCAATGCCTGTTCGTAAGTAGTCAAGATTGATATCTGTGACGCGATGTTCAGATGTTGTAAGGTAAGTTTCAACCTTACCAAAACCAAATTTCTTACCTGTTTTCAAAATGCGCATCTCGATTGTCTCACCAGGTAGAGCGTTTTCCACAAAAAACGGATAGCCGTCAATCTTTACGACACCCGATCCTTCGTGGGTCAAATCTATTACTTGAACTTCAAAAATATCATTTTTATTAAAATTAGTCATGACCTCATTATATCATATCTTTGCGTATGTCGTGCTATCAGCCATGAAAAAACCGAGTCTCCTCGGCAATTTTTCATTTATCAATCCTTCCAATCCCACCAATTTTGCTTATCAGCAGGCAGCTCACCATTGTGATTCGCATAAGTCACGGCTAAGCGGTAAGTATAGAGCACACATCTATCTAACTCACCTTCACCCAGTCCTTGCGCCAAACAATCCGCGGCATAAATGTCTTCTGGACTGTGACCTCGCAGCGAGGCAATCGTTGGAAAGCCCGCTTTGATCAGGTGATTGGACATCTTCACACCGATACCAGGAATATTCATTAAGTCAGAGGTCATTTTGTCACCTACTTCCGATACATCTTAAACTCCAAGAATAAATCATTGTAAATCCCTAAATATTCAGGACCAAGATTTTGATAAACCTCCAAATTCTTCATGGCTGTCGCATCTGGATAGAAAGCTTTATCTGACGTCATTGCCTTAGGAAGTATGGCTTTAGCTTTCATATTTGGTGTGGCATAACCAACATACTCAGCATTTTTAGCTGCATTTTCAGGTTTTAACATAAAATTGATAAAGGCATAAGCTGCATCATAATTTTTAGCCGTCTTAGGAATCACGATATTGTCAAACCAGAGATTTGAGCCTTCACTCGGCACAATATAATGCAGATGCTCATTTTCACTCACCATTTCAGCTGCTTCCCCTGAAAAAGTGACCGCAACAGCAGCTTCATTGTTAATCATATACTGCTTGATTTCGTCAGCAACGATTGCCTTGACATTAGGTGTTAATGACTTGAGATGATTATAAGCCTTATTTAATTGCCCCATATCTTTCGAATTGACACTATCACCTTGCTCATTAAGCGCAAGACCGATCACTTCACGAGCCCCATCAATCAACATCAGATTGTTTTTATACTCAGGCGACCACAAATCTCGCCAATGCGCGGGTGGTGTTTTAACCTTCTCATCATTATAGATAATTCCAAGCGTTCCCCAAAAATATGGAATCGAGTAGGCATTGTCAGCATCAAAACTCTGATTTAAGAACCTAGGGTCGATATTCTCCAACCCTTTAATTTTAGAATGGTCAAGCTTATTTAACAGTTTTTCTGACTTCATCTTATCAATCATGTACTCACTGGGAATCGCGATATCATAAGTTGTGCCACCCTGCTTAATCTTCGTGTACATCGCCTCATTCGAATCAAAAGTCACATAGTTAACCTTGTAACCCGTTTCTTTTTCGAAACTTTTCAGTAAACTTTCATCGATATAATCACCCCAGTTGTAAATGGTAAGCTGGTTATTAATCGCTGAACTGCCACTATCAGCGGATAATTTAACGGATAACAACCCAAGCACAGCAATAATGGCGAGAACTCCCCCCATAAAGTAGACTAATCTTTTCATTTATTTACTGCTATCACCAAAGTTAACACTTGGTGCATCTTTAGCAGAGCTAGCAGCTTTAAAGTAGTCTTTTTTAGTTGCGCCACGCATACCCGCTACAATAGAAGTTGGAAAAAGTGAAATTTTTGTATTGTAAGATTTCACCGTATCGTTATAACGCGTTCGTGCTACTGCAATACGATTTTCGGTACCGGCTAATTCATCTGATAACTGCGTAAATTGTTTATCCGCCTTGATATCAGGATAGCTAACTTGCAAGCGTAATAAACCATTCAAAGCTGAACTAACTTGGTCGTTAGCTGCCGCTTTATCTGTAACAGTTTCAGCTTTACTCATCGCACTTTGCGCCGTAGATATTGCCGTAAAGATTTTTTCTTCATGTTCAGCATAACCCTTAACTGTTTCAACCAAGTTAGGAATTAAATCATTCCGACGTTGTAATTGCGTATCAATATCAGCATAGGCTGAATCTACACTGTTTTCTTCTTTTGTAATCCCATTGCCAATGCTGAAAAATGCAACAATCACAATGACAAGTACTGCTAATATACCTACAACTAAACCATTCTTTTTAATAAAATTCATCTTTTTTCTCTTTTCTATTTTGTAAAGTCATACACTTATTTAAATGAGTATATTATCGACCAGCTCCGCCACCCGATGAAGAACCGCCGCCAAAGCCGCCACCACCACCTGATGACCCACCAGAACCACCACCATAGCCTCCTGAGCCACCACCACGATTATTGAAAATCGCAATGAGAATCCACAGAAGGATATCGCCATGTCCGGTTAAAATCATACCTAAAATAAAAATAAATATAATCCCGAAAACAATCAAACCACCTATTGAATTACCCGAAGATTGTTCTTGATTATTCTCATAATCATGATGAGAAGGTGATTCAGATGTTTGCTCACTAGTAGCATTGCCAGTTAAGACATCTGAAAATGCTGTAATGGTTTGAGAAACTGCAGTATCATAATCATTTTTGGTACGATAGGGGACAAAGTCATTGTCTAAAATTCGACCGACTTTGCCGTCGTTCAACTCTCCCTCGAGGCCTTGACCAACCTCCACCCATACTTTTTTCTCATCCTTTGCAATGAGCATGAGTAAGCCGTTATCACTCTCCTTATCTCCAATACCTGTTTGATTAAAGACCGTATTGGCATATTCTTGAATCGTTTTATTTTTCAACGTATCAACTGTTAAAACAATAATCTGAGCTTTTTTACTCACATCTAGGTTTTCAAGTTGATGATTCAAGTCATTTTTAGTCGTATCGGATAATAAATCAGCCTGGTCATAAATATAGGTATGTTCTTGCCAGGTAATTTTCGATACTGCTTCACCAGCTTTATGGTCACCTTGCCACTTAAAAAAGCCGAAAATACCAGCTAAAGCTACTAGCATGATGGTCATGAAGATGATTTTTTGGGTAAATTTATTTGTCTTCATCTGCGCTCCTCATAATCATATAATAACCGATTACAAGCAAAATTGAAAGTATAAACACTAATGCAGATAACGCGTTGATTTCAAGCGAGATGCCTTGACGGGCGCGCGAGTAGATTTCGACTGATAAAGTCGAGAAACCATTGCCTGTGACAAAGAAAGTGACCGCGAAATCATCCAAAGAATAGGTAAAGGCCATGAAAAAGCCAGCTATAATGCCTGGTGTCAAAAACGGCAAGATGACTTCTGTCATCGTTTGGCGTTGTGTGGCTCCTAAATCATAGGCTGCATTGATCATATCCTGATCCATTTCCTGCAAACGGGGTAGCACCATGAGTACAACGATAGGAATAGAAAAGGCGATATGTGCCATCAAGACAGAGGCAAAACCTAGTTTAAAACCAATTGATGTTAGCAGAATCAGAAAACTCGCACCAATCATGACGTCAGGTGAAACCAGCAAGACATTATTAAGTGATAAAATAGTATTCTGACGTTTCTTTTTTACTTGATGAATATAGATTGTCCCAAAAGTTCCAATAATTGTCGCAATAAATGCTGATAGGAAAGCAAGTAAAAAGGTCTGAACGACAATTAAGATCAAGCGATGGTCAGCAAATAAAGCTTGAAAATATTCGAAAGTAAAGCCGGTAAAAGCATTCATATTGCCATTTTTATTAAAGGCATAAATAATTAGATAAAAAATAGGCAAGTACAAAAGAGCAAAAACAAAAATCAAATAGGCATTTTCAAATTTAAAACGTCGTTTCATGCTTTGCTACCTCTCTCCCGTGTTAAGAACATCACAACAAACATCGTGATAATGAGGACCATGCCGATGGTTGCGCCCATACCCCAGTTTTGGGTGACAAGGAAATGTTCCTCAATGGCAGTCCCCAAAGTAATCACGCGGTTACCACCGATTAATCGCGTCAGCATGAATAAGCTTAGACTTGGGATAAAAACAGCTTGAACACCTGATCTAACACCGTTCATAGAAAGTGGGAAAATAATTTGTGTGAAATTTTGAAACCGTGTTGTTCCTAAATCATAACCAGCTTTAATCAAATTACCATCAATCTCATCTATCGCATTAAAAATAGGTAGGATCATGAAAGGAATTTCAATATAAGCAGCAACAAAAATAAAAGAAAAATCGGTAAACAAGATTTGTTGACTACCAAGTCCCATAAAGTTCAGGAAACCGTTAACCGCACCAGATTGTCCGAAAATCCCAATAAATGCGTAGGCTTTGAGTAAGAGGTTAATCCAGGTAGGTAAAATAATCAACATCAACCAAAGTTGTTTATGTTTTAATTTCGTCAAAAAATAGGCAGTTGGATAGCTGATGATAAGTGTCACTGCCGTAATAATAGCGGCATAAATCACAGAATTCACGGACATTTTCAGATAAGTCCAACTGGTGAAATACGTCCCATAATTAGCCAGAGTCACATTGCCATCAATATCGAAAAATGATTTATAAACCAATAAAGCAATGGGGGCTAGAACAAATAAGAATAGCCAAAGACAATAAGGAATAGCGGATAGTTGTATTTTTTTAGTCATAAAGTTTTTTTGGTGTCATATCGACAAGTTTAAGTTGCCAGCGACGATGTGATTGCGACAAATCTTGAATCGCATTAATCAACATCACTAGCCAGATAAAGGCAATAACAAAGGCGATGATTTCAAAAAATGTCAGAGACAGATAATGAATCCCTAAAAATAAAAAGGCAGATAACATGAGTAAACCAAGCGTGATAGCAGAAAATACGAGAAATTCTTTAGAAATATCTGGTATGAGCCATTTTAAAAGTAAAATTAAAACAATGATACAAATAACGATACCGAACGCAGACAAGTTATGCACGGCCATCGTCCATGAATAACTATTAGCTGGGAAAATCCCGACACAGGCAATTAAGACTGCAATTAAATAATAGAAGAATCGAACGACTGTACTTTTTTTAGTGTAATAGGTACTTTGTGAAAACTCTGAAAACAAGTAGTCAGTAATCGTCAGTAAAATGAGTGCTGAAAAAATCAGCGTCATATTAAATTCCCAATGTTTTTTAGCCTCGTAAGTCCCTAAAAAACTAAAATTAAATTGCCACCAATCTCGTTGATTATTCAAAGCCATAGCGACGAGGACGCCACCAATGAAGGTAACAAATAGCATAGTGATTAGATTAGATACCTTGACAGACACGGCAGAAGAAATTAAAACAAAATTGATAACTGCTGAAAAGGCTAGAACAAATAACGAGGCCGTCACTGGGTCAAAACTAACCCCACTAAAGGTGTGGCGCATAATATAAAATGTCATAACAGTCACTGCTAAGGTCACTAAAGAATAGGTTAAAGATAAGGTCAATGTTTCTCGCATTTTCGTCAACCAAGATTGCTTATTTCGAGCATGCGGTGTTTTTCGATAAGCTAAAATGAACGAAATAAAACCTGTGAATATGCCGAAAACCGTACTTGCATGAGCAACGGAAATCACATCGTCGCCGGTAAAAGAAATTTGTGATTTTTGAGTGATCAAGAAAGTCATCAACGCCATAAGCCAAGTAAATAAACTTGGCATTAGTAGATGTCTTAAAGAGAAATTTTGACGATTGCTCATTGAGGCACTTTTTAATTTGATTAAAAACCCATTATCAACAGCTTCCAAAATCAAGTCATCTTCATCACCGTTCAGTACTTCTGAGAGTGTATCTGGTACCTCAATATATTTCTTCATTTCCCCCCCTATTATAAATCAGCTAATTAGCTTTCCTCCAGCTGGGTAAACTTATCAATCATGCAGATGTAACAATAAACCATCCCTTTTTCATTCTTTGATGTTTTCCTCTTCAATTGCATTGATTAAACCAGCTTCAACGACCTCCTCATCTACATATTCTTCAATCCGAGCATCAAATTCTTCTTCTGTTTCATTGAGGCGCATGATATGAATATCTTCCGATTCGAAATCAAGACCAATCACTTCTCCAACAATTGCACGTCGTGTTGAATGAATCATCCACTCTTGTCCGAGCTCGTCAACTGCGATGATTTCATAATGCACACCACGGAAAAGTTGCGTTTGTACCTTAACAATTAGCTTTCCTTCATCTGGTAGCGTCAATCTTAAATCTTCTGGTCGAATGACAACCTCAACTGGTTCATTTTTTCTCATCCCACCATCGACAGATTCAAATCTTTTACCATTAAACTCGACCAGATAATCATCTATCATAATGCCTGAGATGATATTAGATTCACCAATAAAATTTGCCACAAAGCGATTAATCGGCTCATCATAAATATCAACTGGTGTTCCTGATTGAACAATTTCACCATCATTGATGATAAATATCCAATCACTCATTGCTAGCGCTTCTTCTTGGTCATGCGTGACGAAAATAAATGTAATACCTAGTTTTTGTTGTAGCGCCCGAAGTTCGTACTGCATTTCAGTCCGTAGTTTCAAATCAAGGGCGCTCAAAGGTTCATCTAGTAAAACAACCTTGGGTTGATTGACAATTGCTCTCGCAATCGCGACACGCTGACGCTGACCTCCAGATAATTTTTGAATACGTCGGTTTTCAAAACCTGTCAAACGGACCATTTTGAGTGCATCTAGCACACGTTTTTCAATCTGTGATTTTTCAACCTTGCGAATTTTTAAAGGAAAGGCAATATTATCAAACACATTTTTATGAGGCAATAAGGCGTAATTTTGGAAAACAGTATGCACATCACGCTGATTGATTGGTATGTCGTTAATACGCTCATTATCAAGATAAATATCACCAGTCGTTGCGTCAGTCAAACCTGCAATAATATTGAGGATTGTTGATTTACCTGATCCCGATGCGCCTAAAAGCGTATAAAATTTTCCCGCCTCTAACTCAAAATTAATATCTCTGAGAATGAGTTGACCGTTGTCTTCAAAGGACTTAGACACATTCTTGAATTCAATGATTGGGTTAGTCGTCAATTTTTTCTTCTCCTAAAATGCGTACTTCCGGTTCTAATGTCACACCAGAAGATACTTTGACTTGCGCAATGACGTAGGCAATTAACTCCTCATAGTCCTTGGCAGTACCGTTATCAACATTGATCATAAAGCCAGCGTGCTTTTTAGAGACTTGAACGCCACCAATCTGATGACCTTGCAGGCCTGCATCTTGAATCAATTGACCAGCGAAGTAGCCAACTGGTCTCTTAAATACAGAGCCACAACTTGGAAATTCCAGTGGCTGTTTTAATTCTCGCAAATGCGTCAATCGTGCCATTTCAGACTTTATCACTTCATAATCCTCACTGCTTAACGAAAATTTTGCAGATAAAGCAATATATTGCTGACTTTGCAGGATTGATTTACGGTAGCCAAACTGCATATCTTCTGCAGAAATCACGAAAATATCACCTGATTGGTCCATGACTTGAATGCTAGATAGGACTGTTGCAATCTCCCCACCGTAAGCACCTGCATTCATAAAGACAGCACCACCAACTGACCCTGGAATACCACAGGCAAATTCAAAGCCTGTCAATGAATTGTCTAAAGCGACTTGTGTCGTATTGATTAAACTAGCACCTGCCTGCGCTTCAATTACATAACCATTGGCACGAATCGTGTTCATTTTTTCGAGTAGAATAACGAAACCACGAATACCACCGTTTCGAACGATAAGATTACTAGCATTGCCTAAAACGATGAAAGGTGTCTGCGTTTCATTGGCAAGTTTAACCAATGTTTGTAATTGATATTTATCTGTCGGAAAAGCAAGAAAATCAGCTGGTCCGCCAACTTTCGTATAAGTATAATTGGAGAGTGGTTCATTAAATTTCACTGTCAATTCCGGAAATTTTTCAAGTATTTCATTTTGAGTTAACATATTTGCTCTTTTCGTATCAAAAATTTTTTCGTGCAAGACTCATCTAGTCATCACATAAAAAATAGCTTGTACCAAAGGGTACAACACTATTATTTTACCATATTTTTAGTCTTTTTCATCAACATAACTTGTCCGATTGTAAAGACAATGATGGCAAGCCAAATGGCTGTAAAACCATATAAGTTTTCTAGTTTAAAGGTTTCATGGAAAAGGAATATCGCCACTGCCAATTGTATCGTCGGATTGATATATTGCACAAATCCAACGACGTTAAGCGGAGCTTGTTTCAACGCCTCTGCAAATAAAAGCAAAGGAATAGCTGTTATAATCCCTGATAAAATCAGATAGATAATTTGAGAAACTGTATAATCACTTGGTGTGTGCTTAGCAAAAAATAGAATAAATATTAATACAAAAGGTGTCACAATGATTGTTTCCACAAACATAGCAACATCACTTGAGATTGTCACGTTTTTCTTTATCAAGCCATAAGTGCCAAATGAAATGGGCAATAGAATTGATATAATCGGTAAATGCCCACTTTGAATTGTTAAAATTAAGACACCTAATAGAGCAAATGCAAGTGATATCTTGGTGAAGTTTTCCAACTTTTCTTTGAGAAAGATAACAGCCAATAAAACAGAAAACAGAGGGTTGATATAATAGCCCAGACTTGCGGCTGTTGCCTGACCATGACCAACTGCGTAAATAAAAACGAGCCAGTTAATTGAAATCAGAAAACTTGCCAAAATCATTGAGAGTAATTCAGATTTATTCGCAAGTAAACCCGATATCTCAGTTTTTAACTTTTTCATTCGACCAAAAAAGAGGAAATAAAGCAACATGGTCAACATCGTTGACAATATTCGATAAGAGAAAACTTCGTAGGCATCAACTCCACTCAGTAATTTCCAAAATATGGAGAGAAATCCCCAAGCAATATAAGAGCCAAACGCCAATAATAAACCTTTTTTCACATATTCCCCCTTTTGACTATCAAATTATTTATTTCTAGTCTTCCTTATTTTATATACCCTCAATCATGTCCTTGTAAAATTAAAAATAGAATTTCCACGAGTTCAAGATTCAACAAGACCGTAAAAATTCTAATTTTATGCGTAAGATGACTGATTAACGTACAATTTTTAGTATTTGATTTAAAGATAAACTTGATAGTATCCATATAACACTTAATGTACGACTTTAGTACCTTGAGTATCGACTGTCAATTCTAATAACTGACCTGAAAATTTTTGTGCATCAAGTTTTGACTTAATTGTTTCCAATTTATCTAATGGCATCATAATCATAACCGTTGGTCCAGCGCCAGATAAATATGTCGCATAAGCCCCTTGAGCATGTCCTATTTCTCGGATTTTAGAAACTTCTGGCACAAGCTTACCACGATAACTTTCATGGAATAAATCTTGCTCCATGAGTTGACCGGCAAGTGCCATATCACCTGTTAAAAGTGCTGCAATCGCTACGTTAGCAATTGCACTAGCTGCCACTGCATCATGATAGGTAAATTCACTAGGTAGCACCTGACGAGAATCACTCGTTTTCAGTTCATAATCTGGAATAAACGCAAGTAAACCAGTCTCTGGCATTGGTGCCGTGACATGATTTGTTTTCCCGTCGATGCTATTAGCAATGACTAAATTGCCAAAAATCGCAGGGGCAACATTATCAGGGTGACCTTCGATTTTGGTAGCAATCGCTAACTTATCAGCACCTGACAAATTAAGCTGACCAAGTTGGTTGGCGAGTTCAATCCCTGCAACAATAACTGAACTAGAAGATCCAAGACCACGTGCCAGTGGTATCTCACTAAGCATTTTTATTTTGTGAGGCTGTAAGCTCGGAAGCACCTGTAAGGCAGTCTCAAGTAACAAATTCCGTTCATTAGACGGTACTTCTGCCCCCAACTCATGCTGGATATACCAGTGAGTTGTTGGCTCCAATACCTCAATTGTCAAATAAAGATTAACCGCTAGTCCAACAGAGTCAAAGCCTGGTCCAAGATTAGCTGATGTTGCGGGTACTGATATTGTCAAAGTCATCTGTCTTACCTTTAAATTACTTTAATTGTGTTGCGAAGTGTGAAACCGTCTAGATTTGAGATTTTTTCAACTAAACTGTCAAATTGATTCAAGTCCATTTTGTGCGAAATGATAGCAATACTTGCGTGGTGATTATCACCAATATTTTCTTGGAAAACTTGCTCAAATGACACATTTTCGGCATGAAAAAGTTCTGCCAAATGCAAGAGTTGTCCTGCTTTATCTTCTGTTTCAATCGCAAAGTAGTATTTATCGACTAAATCTTCTTTTGTTGCATAAACTGTTTCGCGAGTAAAGGTATTAAAAGCAGGTAATACTTCACCTCTGTCAATCCCTTTAGCAAGTTCAATGACATCTGCAACAACTGATGTCGCTGTTGGTTTTTGACCAGCACCAGGACCATAGAACATGGCTTCATTGATTCCGATAGATTCAACAAAGACGGCATTCATGACACCATTGACAGTCGCCAATTGATGGTTCTTAGGTAAAAATGTTGGCACAACTTCTGCATAAATACCTGAAGGGCGTTCAACAATTTCACCCACTAATTTAATGACAAAGCCTAATTTTTGTGCTAACTTAACGTCTTCTGGTGTAATATTACGGATCCCCTCATGTCGGACATCTTCAAATTTGATTGTCATACCAAATGCAAATTGGCTGAGAATCACCATTTTATAAGCCGCATCAATACCGTCAACATCATTTGTTGGGTCTGATTCTGCATAACCTAGACGACTTGCCTCGGCTAGCGCTTCATCATAAGTCCAACCTTCATCAACCATCTTGGTCATCATAAAATTACTAGTCCCATTGACAACACCGAGTATTTTAGTAATTTTATCAGCTGTATAAGAATTTGCAAGGGTACGAAGAATAGGTATTCCTCCTGCAACTGCTGCTTCATAATACAAAACCACACCATTGTCAGTAGCAACTTTTAACAAGTCTGTACCATGGACTGCCAATAAATCTTTATTAGCAGTCACAACGTGTTTTTTAGCCTGTAGAGCTTGTGTGATGAAAGTTTTAGCTGGCTCGATGCGGCCCATCAGTTCAATGACGATATCGATTGTATCATCGTTTAAGATGGATGTTATATCTGTCACGAATTCATACTGATGACCTTGTGCTAATAGCCCTTGTTTCTCAGCATCATCTCTGACCAAAACTTTTGCGATTTGAATCTCAGTACCCGCTTGAGCAGTGATTTTTTCGCCATTTTCTTTTAGTAAAAAAGGAATGCCACTTGCTACTGTTCCGAATCCGAGTAAAGCAATATTGATTGTCATGTGTCTTAACGCTCCTTCAAAATATAAAATATCATTAGTGCAATTATAGCAGAATTTTCAGAACATTTCTATATTTTTTTTAATTTAGATGAGTTTAATCGACAAAACTTTCAATGACTTGCCATGCCTCGTCTAAGCCAGTTTTATCAAAACTTGAAAAAATGACAAAGTCGTCCGTACTATCGAATTGCAAAGTTCTCTTAATTATGCTCTCGTGCTTATTCCATTTACTACGTGGAATTTTATCAGCCTTAGTCGCAACCAAAATAACTGGAATTTCATAATATTTCAGAAACTCATACATTTGAATATCATCAGCCGATGGCTCATGACGCATATCCACCAAGCTCACGACTGCACGTAAATTCGCACGTGTTGTCAAATATTCCTCAATCATGCCACCCCATTTTTCACGTTCTTTTTTAGAAACACGAGCATAGCCATAACCCGGCACATCTACAAAATGAAGAGTATCATCAATATTAAAAAAATTAAGGAGCTGCGTTTTACCAGGACGTCCAGATATCCGAGCAAAGTTTTTACGATTAAGTAACGTATTGATAAAACTTGATTTACCAACATTTGAACGTCCTGCTAGCGCAATTTCTGGCATATCAGTTTCAGGGTATTGTTTACTTGATGCCGCTGAAATTGTCAAGCTGACATTGTGAATATTAAATTTCATGTTTCTCATTTCTATCGCTGTGACCATTACATCATCACATTTTGAATTGCCGTTTACGTGCCTAAGATTAAAGGTTCTTCCGTTCCCCGAACAGCTTCCTCAGTAATGACGACTTTCGTCACATTTTCCATGCTAGGCACTTCAAACATCACATCCATCATCACTTCCTCAATAATTGAGCGCAATCCACGCGCACCAGTTTTGCGTTCAATTGCCTTTTCGGCAATGGCATCTAAAGCACCAGATTCGAATTCTAAGGCAACATCGTCAAAACTAAGGAGACGCTGGTATTGTTTAACGAGTGCATTTTTAGGCTCAGTTAGGATATGTACCAAGTCATCCTTGGTCAAGCGCTCAAGTGCTGCAACAATTGGCAAACGACCGATGAACTCTGGAATTAAGCCAAATTTTTGAATATCTTCAGCCACAATTTCTTGCATGTAGGAGTCATTTTCGCCTAATGTCTTGTTGTTCGCACCAAAACCAATGATTTTTTCGCCTAAACGCTGTTTAACAATTTCTTCTATACCATCAAAAGCACCACCTACGATAAAGAGGATATTTTTAGTATCCAACTGAATCATTTCCTGATTAGGATGTTTGCGTCCACCTTGTGGTGGCACACTTGCAACTGTTCCCTCGATGATTTTTAGCAGGGCTTGTTGAACCCCCTCACCTGAAACATCACGTGTAATGGAGACATTTTCAGATTTTTTAGCAATCTTATCAATTTCATCGACATAGATAATCCCACGTTCTGCACGTTCAACGTGATAGTCAGAGGCTTGTAAAAGTTTGAGTAGAATATTTTCCACGTCTTCTCCAACATAACCTGCCTCAGTCAAACTTGTTGCATCAGCAATAGCAAAAGGCACATTAAGTGAACGCGCTAAAGTTTGTGCCAAGAAAGTCTTACCAGAACCAGTCGGCCCAATCATCAAAATATTTGATTTTTGGAGCTCAACATCATCATTTTCCTTGCTTTCCGAAAAGTTAATGCGTTTATAGTGGTTATAAACTGCAACAGAAAGCGCACGTTTGGCGGTATCTTGACCAATCACATATTCATTTAAGACAGCCAATAATTCTTTTGGAGTTTTACTTTCCAAAACATCAGTTTGGCTTTCGTCTTTAAATTCTTCACGCAAAATGTCCATTGATAATTCAACACATTCATTACAAATATAGACATCGCTACCAGCGATTATCTTCTTAACTTCATCTTGTGATTTACCACAAAATGAACAAAAAATTTCATTATTCATTATCATTTTTTAGATTTTCCCTCTTCTAAACGTCAATAACTTGGGTAATTTGAGCCTTTAAAATAGTGTCTGATAAACAGCATGAATTGAATTCACAAGGTTAGTAAAGGCACACAATAAAAAGAGAATGGCTAAACCAAATTTCTTTTTACGAAAACATTGCACCGCACAAATTAAACAAATCCAAGCTAAAACAGCCGTAAACACGCCAAATATTGTTTTTTCCATTATCTCTTAATCTCATATCGTTTGACTGTGAATGCATAGTCATTTTTTTCATCAGCTGGGTGGGTGACACTTGATACTTCTTCAAAATTAGTCATTTCTAACGCTTTTGGAAAATAAGTATCCCCTTCAAATTCCCCCGCAATAATCGTTCGGTAGAGTTGTTCAAATGAATCTTTGAAAGCGATAAACATTTCCGCACCACCAGTGATATACAAATCTTTTGCAGACTCTGGTTCTTGTCCATGATACCAATTTAGGACAGCTTCAGGGCTATGAAATACGAGGACCGCTTTATTTGCAACTTGGTAAGTTTCATCTCGTGTCATGACAATCGTTGTCCGTCCGGGTAAAACACGTTTATGCATCCCTTCAAACGTCTTGCGTCCCATCAAAATGACTTGCCCCATAGTTGTTTGCTTAAAATGTTGAAGTTCACTCGGCAAAAACCACGGTAAAATACCTTTTGAGCCAATCAAACCTTGTGCATCCTCTGCCCAAATTCCTGCAATCATATATCACCTCATCTTTTTTAACTCGCTTATCCAATTATACCGTAAAATGCCTTATTTTACCATCATGCAACACAAGACATCATAATACATGATATAGCTTTATATAGCTTTACGCAATCAAACTTCCGCATATTATAAAGTCAATTGCCTTTTTCGAAATCTCAGAAACAACAAAAAAATGTTAGAATATAGACATGAATTATATGACCCATACAATTGAACCTTGGATGCCAGTCGGTGCTACCAAACCAAAAGATGACATTGCAAAAATTGCAAGAAGACAAGGCTGGAAGACTATAGAAATTGAGCGTGCAACACAAGAAACAGTTGCCGACAACCTAACACCCCACCTCACTCCATCTGATCTCGTCGTCCACCAATTTCCCAGTTATCTCCCTCTAGAGTTTGAAGAAAACTTCCGAAATGCAGTTCAACAAACTGGCGCAAAGTTCATCATCTTAATTCATGATTTCGAACCTCTACGTCTATCCGAACGTCAAAATAGTGAGCGAGAATATAACCTACTAAAGCGTTCGGATGGTCTAGTTGTCCACACTGCTGAAATGGCCGAAGCCCTAGCCATACCCATTCCGACTTTTATTTTAGGTCTTTTTGACTACCTCACTGACGCTAAAATCCCTGATAGGAAACTAACCCAAGACCTCATTTTCGCTGGAACCTTAACAAAAGCCATCTGGCTAAAAAACTTCACATTGCCCATTAAAGTCTTCGGCAACCTGCCCAGAAAATGGTCATCTGATGAGTTAGCGCCCACTCTAAAACTTCAAGACGTTTTACCACAAGACACTGCACCAGCTGAGTTACCTAATGGCATCGGACTTGTCTGGGATACAGATAGTTCTGAAAACACCCACTATTATGCTTATCAACAGCTCAATAGTCCTCATAAATTGAGTCTCTATCTGGCCGCAGAACTTCCAGTTATCTTACCATCATTCTCACCATTTGCGCCATTTATCACTTCGCATAAATTAGGTACTACTTTAGATACCCTAACACAACTACCTCTCACTTTTGATTACGACCCTGCTCTTGGAAAAAAAGTGGGGCAAGCTTTAAGAAGTGGAGGAAATACCATCACGTTACTGCAAAAAATAGAAACGTTTTATTTATAAAATATTAAAAGATGCGTCAATTGATGCGTCTTTTGATACTTCAGTAAGCTCATCCTCAATCATCATGTGACAAAATAGCACGATGATTAGTCTCTTGAATCTTACGATTATTATCATCATAATACTTACGAAAAGCTTTCAACTGCTCAGTGCTTAGTGTCACTGGATGTTTCATCACATACCACTCAACATTTTCGCTTAACGGTGGTGTTGTCAAAGATCCATTATAATGATAGTAATCTTGATCTTTTGGCAACAAATCATTTAATGTCATAGTTCCTGACGTATCGGCATCAATATGGTCTAAAATGGCTTGAAAAGTTGCATTTGCTTCACCCTCCTGAAACATAGCAGCAATCACTGCTATTCTACCATCTTGGGCTTGATTGACAAAATGCACTTCTAACGGATAATGTTTGCCATCAATTTCATGTTCACTAGGGGCATGAAAGTGAAACTGTTTAAGATTATATTGCCGCCCATTAATTTCCGCATTGCCTTTGACTTCCGCCTCAATTGAGTGGCCATTATCAACTACTTTTTCAAAATCAGTAGCATAATTCAAAGTGATAGTGCCACTATCAGTCATCTTTTCTGTCTTTGTCGTGTCAATGTTGATTGGTGATTGGCTGTCCCCACTTTCAAATTTCCAATCTTTTTGGTCGTCATAATCCAGATGATGTTTTTTTCCAGACTTGGAAACGTTGGACTGACTAGTGACTGATTTTTTAGCGGTATTACTTGCACATGCTGTTAAACTCACAACTAGTGTAATAAAAGTCAAGGAAAATACTACTTTTTTAAAATATCTCATTTCTTACCATACCCTTCAAGACGTCATTAAAAGACGTTTTATCTATCTATTTATTTGCCACAAAAAAACACGTTAGCAAAAACGTGCTTTTTCTTGAATTTAAAATTAAATTCAATTATTTAACTGTACGGATACGCATTGTATTTGTACGGCCAGAACCAACTGGTACACCAGCAACGATAATGATATTATCTCCAGATGATACAAGACCTGAGTCAATTGCAGTTTTTTCAGCAATTTCAAACATGTCATCAGTTGATGCAGGTTTTTCAGTCAATGTTGGGATAACACCCCAGTTAATCATAAGTGATTTTTCAATTTTTTCATCGAATGTTACTGCCAAAATGTCAGCATTAGGACGATATTTAGAAATTAAACGTGCAGTTGAACCAGACTCTGTCAAAGCAACAATCAATTTGATATCCATAGAGTTTGTTGCATCTTTAACTGCAGATGCAACAACTTCTGTGACGGTAGAACGGTCAAATTTATCAGAAGACAAACGACCATATTCTTTCAAAAGTGCTTGTGCATTTTTATCAACAGTTGCCATTGTGCGAACTGATTCTACTGGGTATTTACCGTTAGCAGATTCGCCTGAAAGCATTGTTGCATCAGTACCATCGATAACTGCGTTGAAAACGTCAGAAATTTCTGAACGTGTTGCACGTGGTTTGTCAGTCATTGTTTCAAGCATGTTAGTCGCTGTGATAACAGCTTTACCAGCAGCATTAACTTTTTGAATGATTTGTTTTTGGTAAACTGGTACCATTTCAAATGGTACTTCAATCCCCATATCACCACGGGCAATCATGATACCTTCAGAGGCAGCAATGATTTCATCAATATTGTCAATACCTTGTTGGTTTTCGATTTTAGGGAAGAGTTGAACGTGTGTGTTACCAGTTTCTTCAAGAATTGCACGCACTTCGTTAACGTCTTTAGCAGATCGTACAAATGAAATAGCGATGAAGTTCAATCCTTGTTCCAAACCAAAACGGATGTCTGCATTATCACGTTCAGCAAGTGCAGGGAAAGGAATTTTAGTGTTAGGGATGTTAACACCTTTTTGTTTAGCAATAATGCCATCATTTTGAACTTCAACTTTAAATTCACGAGTTGCAGCATCTTTATCAGCAAGTGTCAAACCAAGTTTACCATCATCGATAAGGATTGTTTGACCAATTTCAACGTTATCAAAAATATCGAGACCACCAGCAACGTTCAAAGCAATCACATCTTTAGTAGATTTCAAGCCTTGTTTTGTCGCAACACGTAATTTATCGCCTGTTTTATATTCATATTCTTTAGCATCATCTTCGAACAATTCAGTACGGATTTCTGGACCTTTTGTATCGAGCAAGAAACCAACTTTTTGGTTAGCGATTTCTTCTGCACGACGAACAACTTTCATACGTTCGCCCTGCTCTTCATGGTCACCATGTGAGAAATTAAAACGGAAAACATTTGCGCCTTCTTTGATGAGTTCAGCAATTTTTTGTGCTGACGCTTCAACATCAAGTTTTTCACCCCAGTAACCATCGTCACCGAATTTTTTACCACCACGGATTTCAACAGCTGGTCCAAGTGTTGCAACAATTTTTACGCGTTTGTTCATTTTGATAGAACTCCTTCTATAATTAAGTGGCTTTCACCAATATTTATGAACATCTCAAAAGAGAGGTGTTCTGATACTGCTTACGCAGTGAAGTTAACAAGTGAAATAAAGAAAATTGGTCATTGATTACGACGAAATTTCTTTGTTAAGTTTGTATAAATCAAGGTTCGCTTTATGAGGATTGTTGACAATGATTTTACCATTATCAAGACTAAATAACGCACCTTCTTCTGCCGTACCTAAAATTGGACTTTCGACCAATTTTTCGTTGTGAATACCAACAGCAAGACCACCATGACCTTCTTTAAGTAATTCTACAGCACGAGCACCCATCCATGATGCAAGGACACGGTCACGAGCACTTGGTGTACCACCACGTTGAATATGTCCCAAAGTGCTGACACGTAGGTCACTATCATCACCAGCAGCTTTGATTTTCTCTGCTAGTTCTGCACCGGTCATTACACCTTCTGCAAGAACGATGATGTTATGGTTTTTACCATTTTTGTAGCCATTCTTGATTGATGCAACCAATTCATTAACATCAAAATCTTGTTCAGGAATAAGAATTTCATCTGCACCTGCACCAATACCAGCCCAGAGTGCGATGTCTCCAGCATGACGACCCATTACTTCAACGATAAACGTACGTTTATGAGAAGATGACGTGTCACGAATTTTATCAATCGCTTCTAAAGCAGTTGTTACAGCTGTGTCAAAACCGATTGTATAATCAGTACCAACGATATCATTGTCAATTGTGCCTGGTAAACCAATTGCTGGGAAACCATGCTCAGTTAACCGCATTGCACCGTGGTATGACCCATCACCACCGATAACAACGACACCTTCGATACCATGTTTTTTAAGTTGTTCAATACCAGCAAGCTGACCTTCAAGCTCAGCAAATTCAGGAAAACGAGCAGAGTACAAGAATGTGCCACCCTGTGAAATTTTTCCGCCAACACCTCTACTTGTTAAAGGGAATATGTCGCCAGCAACCATACCAGCATAACCATAATTAATGCCGAATACTTCCATACCTTCGTAAATGGCTTTACGAACAACGGCACGAATAGCGGCATTCATACCAGGGGCGTCACCACCACTGGTTAAAACGGCAATACGTTTCATTTGAGTATCAATCCTCCAAAGTTTTTTATCTTAATCATTATACCACGTTTGTACTTAATTTGTCAGTGCTAAATATAAGAAAACGTTTTCCTTGACAATAACTAAAAAAAGCGCCTTAACGCTCTCCCTAGTTAATATCTTTGCTCTGCTGTTGATAATAGGTCAACAACATAAGCAATAACGTTTAATTTTTATCAATTGAAAACTCATGCTTGATAAACCAATTTACCATTCAAATAAGTGGCTGATAAGTCAAAGTTATCTTCAAGTACGATGAAATCAGCTGCAAAACCTGGCTTAATTCGACCACATTTGTCATCAATACCAACTGATTTGGCAGGAATCAAAGATGCCATCATAACGGCTTCCTCTGGTGATGCAATGCCCCATTCGACAACGTTTTTAAGACCATCTTTAAGTTTTAAAATAGACCCTGCTAAATTACCGCCGTCTTTCAAACGTGCAGTACCATTTTCCACAATAACTGGATATTCACCTAGCATGTAATCACCATCTGGTTCACCACCAGCACGCATGCAATCAGTAATCAATGCCACGTGGTCGTGTCCTTTTTGTTTCATCAAAATATCACAGGCTTTTGAATGGACATGATGACCGTCACAGATTAACTCAGCATAAGTATGTGGAATTTCATAGATAGCACCAACCATACCAAGCTCACGGTGAGTCAAACCACGCATACCATTGTAGGCATGAACCCAGATACTAGCACCAGCCTCTGCACCACGAACCGCTTGTTCATACGTCGCGTCAGAATGGCCTAAAGCAACTCTCGTACCAGTTGCTGTTACTCTAGAGATGAAATCCTCGACGCCATCACGCTCAGGCGCAACAGCGATTTTAAGTAACATTCCTTTAGCAGCTGCTTGCCATCCCTCGAATTCTTCGAAACTTGGATTACGCATATAAGCTGCGTTTTGTGCTCCTTTGTATTTTTCAGTAAAATAAGGCCCTTCAAAGAAAATCCCTTGAATTTTAGCCCCTGATGCTTCTGTGTAATGTTCACCAATTGTTTCACAGATATCGCGCAATTGTTCATAACTTGCTGTCAAAGCAGTTGGTAGGAATGATGTCACACCAGTTGACAAGAGAGCATCACTCATTGTATGAACGATGCCATCCTTGTCATTGTCCATAACATCAGCTCCTGCATAACCATGCACATGTGTGTCTACAAGTCCTGGTGCAATAAATTTACCGCTATAGTCTAAAATTTCACCATTGGCCGGTACTTGCATCGTATGTTTACCGAATTTGCCATTCGAAGTGATCTCTAAATAGCCACCCACTTTAACTTCATAGGGATAGAAAAATTTGTCTGCCTTGATATAGTAAGTTGTCATTGAGTTTACCTCATTCTTTCTTTAAATACGCTTTTCTTTATTTTACATCTTTTTCATTACTTTGTCAAAAATGGTATAGTCCAATTTAGAATTACAAACAAAAAAACGAGCAAGGATTACTCGTTTTTTGTTTTATTGGATAATGCCAATAATTTTGTTTTAATCTCTTCTTCGAGCTGTGCCAATTCAACTTCACCTTGACGGCGTTTGATTGCCCCTTCACGCTGAATATTCATTGTTTCTTGAATCGTTTCAATTAAATTAGCCTGAGTCGTTTTAAGTGTCTCAATATCGACCACCCCACGTTCATTTTCGCGTGCAGCTTCAATAGAAGATTGCTTCAACATCTCAGAATTTTTAGTTAACAAATCATTGGTGGTACTTGATACAATACGCTGACTAGTTAAAGCATCTTTTTGTTTCAAAAGTGTCAGCGCAATTGCAACCTGATTCTTCCATAAAGGAATAGCTGTATTAATTGATGTTTGAATCTTTTCAGCTAGTTCCTGATTGGTATTTTGGATCATTCTAATTTGAGGTGCTTGTTGAATTGTGATTTGACGCGCTAGTTTTAAATCATATTGACGTTTATCCAGACGATTTTTATAGTTTTCAAGATCAGAAATCTTTTGAACGGCAATCGCATTATCTGGCGTGTTTTCAGCTTCAATCTTTGCTTGTGGAATGACTGTTTCATCAAGTTCCTTTATTTTCAACTCTGCACCTGCAATATAAACATTGAGCGCATGAAAATAATCCAAGTTTTCAGCATAGAGTGTTTCTAAAGTTTTATTGTCTTCCAACAGACCTTTATATTCATGTGTCAACTTAATTGATATTTTATCAATACCAGCACCCAATTTTTGATATTTTTGTGTCACCTCGAAAATTGATTTTTTCACTTTGCCAAACATCTTTTTAAAAAAGCCTGGATCTTCAGCCACGAGATCATTCGGATTAGATTCTTGCAACTGGTACATTAAATCAGTAAGTGCTGAACCTACTTCACCTAAATCTTTAGCTTGTACTTTGTTTAAAACAGACTGGGAAAAATCACCAATCTTTTTCTGTGCAAGAGAGCCATATTCAATAACAGATTGGGAATTATTTTCATCAAGAGACTTAGACAATTCTTTTGCTTTGCCTAACTCTTCTTCCGACAATATCGCAACAGCATTTTCGGATGTCGAACTTTGTGCAAGTGGATTTTCTACTGTGATGGATTGGTCAGCAGTCATTAAATCATCCAAAATATCATTAGCCATTTTCTACCTCATCTTTTATTTTTTCAATATCATCAGACAACTCTAATTCATACGTTTTCGCAATTTTTTCAGATAATTTTCGAATCACCTTTTGACTTTCGATTTTTAAATCCTGATCAATTCTATCAACACTTTTAACATTGTCATAAGTTTCAGTCAATTCAACCATAGTTGGTAATTGTTTATAAAGAAAATCATGATTTGTCAAAGCCATTTTGGGATGCTTAACAATAAGTTGAAATAGTTTTTTAGCACTCTTCAAACCACCAGTTACATTTTCGATGATTTGTAGCTCAGAATCATGCTTAACTGCTGTTTCCCAACTTTTTATTTGTGCCTTAGCATCTTGCATTGTTTGACGAAAAATGGTGATGTCTTGATCCGACAACCCTTTTTCATGATATGTTTCAATTAAACTTGGGTTCTTTTTCTCTCTTTTATAATCATGTATCAGCCACACAACGAGCACCACCGCTATTATTATCAATATTGTTATTAATTTCATAACTCTATTTTATCATATTTTCTTGTGCAATTCTCAGTCTAGAGTATGATTTTTTAATTCGAATGTGCTAAAATGATAAAGAATACAAATTGAGTTTCGGCTCCTAACTCCTGAAGAAATAGATATTTTGTCTGCACGAACTACGTTCGCTTACGGCAATACCCTAATTTCTACGGAGCTAAGCCGCCTCAACATCTTAAAATTGGAGGTATTATGACTCAAAAGAAAATTGCCGTCTTAGGCCCTGGTTCTTGGGGAACTGCACTCTCACAAGTTCTCAATGATAATGGTCATGAAGTTCGAATTTGGGGAAATGTTCCTGAACAAATTAATGAAATTAACGAAAAACATACCAACAAACGTTATTTTAGCGATGTTGTTTTAGACGATAAAATTACTGGTTACGATGATCTTTCTGCCGCACTTTCGGATATTGATGCCATTTTGTTTGTTGTGCCAACTAAAGTAACCCGACTCGTCGCTAAACAAGTCGCTGAAGTTTTAGATCACAAAGTCGTGGTCATGCACGCTTCTAAAGGATTGGAGCAAGGCACACATGAGCGCATCTCAACGATTTTAGAAGAAGAAATCCCGACTGACTTACGCTCTGAAATTGTTGTTGTTTCAGGTCCTTCTCACGCAGAGGAAACAATAGTTCGTGATTTAACCCTGATTACTGCAGCCTCTAAAAATCTTGAAGATGCCCAATATGTTCAAGGACTTTTCAGCAACGACTACTTCAGACTTTACACGAATGATGATGTCATCGGTGTTGAAACGGCTGCGGCACTTAAAAATGTCATTGCGGTGGGGGCTGGTGCCTTGCACGGTCTCGGTTTTGGTGATAATGCCAAGGCTGCCATCATTACACGCGGTCTTGCCGAAATTACACGTCTCGGGGTTGCAATGGGTGCCAATCCTATGACCTACATCGGTTTATCAGGTGTTGGTGATTTGATTGTTACTGGTACTTCCATCCACTCACGAAACTGGCGTGCTGGTGATGCTTTAGGTCGAGGTGAAAAACTCTCAGATATTGAGGCAAACATGGGGATGGTCATCGAGGGTGTGTCAACTACAAAAGTAGCACATGAATTAGCAGAAATGTTATCTGTTGATATGCCAATCGTTGATACAATTTATAATGTGATATATAAAAATGCGGATATTCGGGAAAGTATCATCAAACTCATGCGTCGTGAGGGTCGTCCCGAAAATGAATATATTATAGAAATAAAAGGATTGAACTAAAATGAATGAAGATTGCTTAACAAAAAAAGTTCGTAAAGCTGTTATCCCGGCAGCAGGACTCGGCACGCGTTTTTTACCAGCTACTAAAGCACTCGCCAAAGAAATGTTACCAATTGTGGATAAACCAACGATTCAATTTATCGTTGAGGAGGCATTAAAATCTGGTATTGAAGATATTCTAATTGTCACTGGTAAAGCAAAACGACCAATTGAAGATCATTTTGACTCAAATATTGAACTTGAAATGGCACTTAAAGAAAAAGGCAAGGAAGATCTACTGAAACTTGTTGAAGAAACGACAGATATTAACCTTCACTTCATTCGTCAAAGTCATCCTAAAGGGTTAGGGCATGCTGTTCTTCAAGCTAAATCATTTATCGGTGAAGAACCATTTGTCGTTATGCTTGGTGATGATTTGATGGAATCTGAGCTACCATTGACAAAACAACTGATTAATGACTATGAAAAAACACACGCTTCTACAATTGCTGTCATGAAAGTACCGCATCAAGACGTTGACAAATATGGTGTGATTGCGCCTGAAGGTGAGGTCGAAAAAGGTCTCTATAATGTTGCTAACTTTGTAGAAAAACCTGCTGTTGCGGATGCCCCTAGCGATTTGGCAATCATCGGACGTTACCTCTTGACACCTGAAATTTTCAATATTTTGGAAAATCAAACACCGGGTGCCGGTAATGAAATTCAATTGACAGATGCCATTGAGACACTTAATAAAACGCAACGCGTTTTTGCTCGTGAATTCACTGGCCGCCGTTATGATGTCGGGGATAAATTTGGTTTTGTTGAAACGACGATTGAATATGGTCTCGGCCATCCACAAATCAAAAAAGACCTACACGATTACATCATTAAAAAAGGAAAAGAGCTCGAAAAATCTGACTTGGCTGCTACTAAAACGACATCAGCCAAAAAATAGTCATTACTACTAAAAAACGTTCTGATACTGGAACGTTTTTCTGATTTTAAAATGTCTAACATCACTAAACCATCTTTTTATTTCGCCAAGTTATGCAAAACATCTTTAAAAATGATAAAATATGATAATGAAAACAACCAAAGGTAAGTTTCAGTATATTTTAACTTCAATCAAAGCCTTTCAGATGAAACCGCTGGATTTTGTCCTCGTCATCATTTTGATGATTGCAAGTTTTACACCATTTCTGCTATTAGGTGGCAAGCAAACCATTAGCCATCAAGCACAATTACGGGTGAATAGTCAGGTCATTAAGACATTTGATTTAACAAAAAATCAAACCTACACTTATCAAGATGATGGTGGTGATATTAATAAAATAGAAGTGCGAGACGGTCGTATTGCTATCGTCTATGCCAACTGTGGCGACCAAATCTGCGTTAGAAAAGGCTTTATTAATAAAACCGGACAGACAATAGTTTGTCTGCCACATAAACTTGTCATTGAGGTTATACATTCTGGTAATGATAATGACAACGGAAATAGGATAATAGATTACTAATGAACACACAACATTTGCATCGACTTGTCTATATTGCTTTATTAACAGCGACAGCAACAATTATAGGAATTGTCGAATCTATATTTCCTTCTCCTTTTGCTTTTGCTCCAGGTGCTAAATTTGGTTTTGCCAATCTAGTCGTCTTAATCGCAATTTTTACATTAAAAAAGTCTGATGTCATTATCTTAATGGTGCTCAAACTACTACTAACTGCTCTCTTCACTGGCTTTTCAGTTTTTCTATATAGCATGGCTGGTGGTTTTCTGTCATTATTGGCGATGTATCTCATCAAATTATTAGGACCGAAACTGATTAGTTTGATTGGTGTATCCTTAGTCGGTGGGTTTTTTCATAATGTTGGGCAATTACTCATGGCGACTTGCTTTGCCCAGACACCTGCTGTTCTGCTTTATTTACCTTGGTTAGCCATTTTCGGCCTCTTAGCTGGTTTTTTCATCGGTGTAGCAGGCAATGCATTACTCTATAAAATTAAACCTATCAATGCTTTATTGGTAAAAGAAAATAAAAGTTGGATGACACACACATGACCTTTTGGACGCCCTATCCCTATCTTTCAAAACAACTTGAAAAAGTTCAGCAAATGATGACTGCTGCCATTCATGTCAAAAATCCTAAAACACAAGCTGCGATTTTAGACTTATTAGCATCTGGTGGCAAACGACTTCGTCCTGCCTATCTTTTACTATTTTCTGAGTTAACGCATTTGGAATCAGATAAAAAAATCGCATTAGCTAGTTCTATCGAAATATTGCATACGGCTACCCTGATTCATGATGATGTGATTGACCTGGCTGAAACACGTCGCGGTGTCCCAACGATTTCACATCTTTACGGTTCTGAAATTGCTGTTTACGCAGGTGATTATCTCTTTATTGCTGTTTTTAAATTGATGATTCAACATGCCCTAGACTTGTCTAATTTATCTCAACGCATTGATGCCATGGAAAAATTACTCAATGGCGAACTTGGTCAAATGAATCTAAAATTTAATACTGAGCAGACGATTGATGACTATATTGATAATATTTCAGGCAAAACCGCTGAACTGTTCGCGCAAGCTTGTGCCGTTGCGCCATTTGCTGATGGCGCCTATAAATTAGCACAACTAGCTTATGATATTGGTCTCAATATCGGGATAGCTTTTCAAATTATGGATGATTATCTTGATTATACAGCTGATAGTGAAACACTTGGTAAGCCAGTTCTAGCAGATATGCAGCAAGGTATTTATTCTGCACCGGTTCTATTTGCCCTAGCAGCGGATAAACGAGTTGCTGACTTTTTAAATCAAGAAAATTTTGATGCTGTTTTTAAGATTATCCAACACACAAATGCCCTACAAAAAACGTATGATTTGGCTCGCCAATACACTGCAACTGCACTCAAACTTATCGAGAAATTACCCAATAAACCTGTCAAATCTGATATTCGTCAGATTACAAAAGACCTACTAGAAAGACAATTATGACACCAGAAGATTTTTATAGCTCGCTAGTAACCTTTAACATTCAATTATCTGATACTCAGAAAGCACAATTTAAGACTTATTTTGAGTTTCTAGTCAGTGAAAATGAAAAGATTAATCTAACAGCTATCACCGATGAAAATGACGTTTATCTCAAACATTTCTATGATTCAATTGCACCAATTTTATATGGCGTGATTGATAATTCACCGATTAAATTACTAGATATTGGAGCCGGGGCTGGCTTTCCAAGCTTTCCAATGAAAATCATCTATCCTGAATTACAGGTGACAATCATTGATTCTTTAAATAAACGGATTAAGTTTTTAGCAGCACTGTCAGATAAACTTGATTTCGATGCGACTTCTGTCACTTTATTACATGGTCGTGCTGAAGATTTTGGTCAAAACCCAATTTACAGAGGACAGTTTGACTATGTTACTGCTCGCGCAGTAGCGCGCCTCAACGTTTTATCCGAGCTGACACTACCATTTTTAAGAAAAGATGGGAAACTTCTGTCGTTAAAGGCGAGTCAAATGCTGGATGAGATTTCAGAAGGTAAGCACGCTATCACAATTTTGGGTGGCAAGTTGGGCGATACGTTAGATTATGCTTTGCCAAATGGCGATGAGCGTCATCTTGTTATTATTGAAAAGAAGAAAGAGACGCCTAAAAAATTCCCTCGTAAGGCTGGTATGCCCAATAAAAAACCACTTTAATTATTTAAAGTTAATACTTTAATTATTTAAAGTTAATACTTTAATTATTTAAAGTTAATAACTGTAGAGCGTTTATAAGAGCGTATCACATCAATTATGATACGTTTTTTCTATGTTCTCAACCTTTCAAAATTGTAAGTTTTAAGTCTATTTTGTAAGATTGGGTTGCTTTATCTTTGGTATAATCAACTTATCTTTATCTCGTCCACTCACAAAAATAGTAGCAATTTAGTAAAATACTTGTTAAAATGGTGAAGTGACACTTCAAAGACAGGAGAATTAAAAATTGATTAAATATATTCAGAGCTTGCCTCAACAAAAGGCATGGCCTGTCATCAAATTTATTTTACAAAGTTTATTTTATTTTATGATTATCATCGCCTTGCTATATCTCTTTAACTACTCAGGAGAAGGACAAGGTCACTTTATATATAACGAATTCTAATCACAAGGAAAGAAGATTACCTATGTTTGTTTCAGACTTTATTGCAACACTTAATCACCATGCTAAACAAAATCCCAATTCACCTGTTTATGATTTATTGGGCCAAACATATTCTTACCAACAACTTAAACAAGACTCAGATACTATTGCAGCCTATATTGAGGGTTTAAACTTACCTGAAAAGAGTCCTGTTATGGTTTTTGGAGGGCAAGAATATGAGATGCTAGCTACTTTTGTTGGTTTGACAAAATCTGGCCATGCTTATATTCCCGTTGATGTCAATTCAGCTAATGAACGTTTGACAAACATTATTGAAATTGCTGAACCTAGCGCTGTGATTGCGATTAATCCTTTGCCAGTTGACATCTCAGAGGTTCCTGTCGTCACTGCTACGCAATTATCTGCCGTTCTTGTAGAACCTACTGAGTATGAGTTGACACATCCTGTCACTGGCGATGAGACTTACTATATTATCTTTACCTCTGGTACAACTGGTAAACCTAAAGGGGTTCAAATTTCACATACAAACCTCCTATCCTTTGTGAATTGGACGCTAGAGTCAAGTGAATTTGACTTACCATCACAAGCTAAAATTTTAGCGCAAGCGCCTTATTCTTTTGACTTATCGGTCATGTCTTGGGCGCCTGCTCTCGCCGCAGGAGGCTGTCTCTATGCACTTCCTAAAGAAAAAACTGAAAATTTCAAAGACTTGTTTGCTGTGTTACCTAGTTTGCCGATTCAAGTTTGGGTATCAACACCTTCTTTTGCTGATATGGTCTTACTTTCTGAAGATTTTTCTGCTAAAAAGATGCCTAGTCTCACTCACTTTTACTTCTGTGGTGAGGAATTAACCGTTGGTACTGCTAGTAAATTACTTCAGCGCTTCCCTAATGCCAGAGTTGTGAATTCTTTTGGTCCTACTGAAAGCACCGTTGCATTTTCTGCTGTTACCATTACAGATGAGATGATTGATAAATCGGATCGTCTGCCAATAGGCTATATTAAGGCTGATTCACCGACTTTTATCCTCAATGAGGCAGGTGAGATTTTGAAACCTGGCGAACAAGGCGAAATCGTCGTGACTGGTCCTGCTGTTTCCAAGGGTTACATCAATAATCCTGAAAAAACAGCGCAGTCTTTCTTTGAGCTTAATGGGCAAAAAGCTTATCATACTGGAGATTTAGGGTTACTTGATGCGTCAGGTATGCTACATTATCGTGGTCGCATGGATTTCCAAATTAAGCTGAATGGGTACCGAATTGAATTGGAAGAAGTGGCGCATGTTCTAAATCTTTCTCAATATGTTACCTCTGCGGTTGCTGTACCTCGTTATAATGAGCAACATAAAGTTCATCAGCTATTGGCTTATATTGTGCTTAAACCTGGGGCTAGAGACGGCTTTGAACGTGACTTGCAATTAACCAAGGCTATCAAAACTGAACTTGAAAATGAGATGATGTCTTACATGATGCCATCCCGTTTCATTTATCGGGAATCACTCCCCATTACACCTAATGGCAAGATTGATATTAAAGCTTTGATTGCTGAGGTGAATGATTAATGAGCGAGTTTATACAATCTCTGCCTAATTGGCAGCCTTATGGGACACCAAAGTATTTTGGAATTCTGATACTTGCTTTGCTACCAATTGTCATTGCGTTGTTTTTCCGTCGGAGATTGCCAATTTATGAAAGTCTTATTTCGGTAGCCTTTATCAGCCTAATATTTGGTGGGGCAAAATATCAACAGTTCTTCGCTTTAATTTTCTATCTTGTCTGGCAAGTGATTATTGTTTTTGCTTATCAAACTTATCGTCAAAAGGCGGATAATAAATGGGTTTTCTATTTCAGCGTCACCATATCACTTTTACCCTTAATGATCGTTAAGGTCATGCCTGCCGTACTGGGTGTCAATTCTCTACTCGGCTTTCTTGGTATTTCTTACTTGACATTTAGGTCTGTTGCCATGATTATGGAAATGCGTGATGGCGAATTAAAGGCTGTTACTTTTTGGCCATTCTTTCGCTTTATGATTTTTATGCCTACGATTTCATCTGGGCCGATTGATCGTTTCCGTCGTTTTAATGATGATTACCTTAACCCTCCTAGCCGGGATGTTTATTTATCCATGATTGAAAAAGCGGTTTGGTCACTGATGTTAGGGGCATTTTACAAGTTTATCATGGCACATATTTTTGGTGATTTACTTTTGCCAAATGCGCAACAATTTGCTTTACATGCTGGTGGAATTTTTAATTGGCAGACACTTTTAGTCATGTATGCCTATGGTTTCTATTTATTCTTTGACTTTGCAGGCTATTCTTTATTTGCGATTGGTGTTTCTTATTTAATGGGGATTAAAACACCTGTCAATTTTAATAAGCCTTTTATCGCTAGAGATTTAAAGGATTTCTGGAATCGTTGGCACATGTCTTTGAGTTTCTGGTTTAGAGATTTCGTTTTCATGAGACTTGTTTATGTCATAATGAAGCGGAAAATCTTTAAAAATAGAAATACAACATCAAGTGTGGCCTATCTATTAAACATGACAATCATGGGATTTTGGCACGGTGTGACTTGGTACTATATTGCTTACGGTATCTTTCATGGCATTGGATTAATCATCAATGACTGGTGGGTTCGTCGTAAGAAAACAATCAATAAGACACGCAAAAAAAATGGGCAGCCACCCTTACCTGATAATAAATGGACGCATGCACTTGGGATCTTTATCACGTTTAATGTCGTGATGTTGAGTCTACTTCTCTTCTCAGGATTTTTAGATCAACTTTGGTTCCACCATTTTCCAAAATAATGGTATGATTATGATAGATTATTTGAGTTGTCAAAACTTGAATAATTTAAGCACTACTCTATTGCAATATTTTTCATGCAATAACGTCATAACTTGACTTAATAACTTATAGGAGAATTTTAAAATGGATATTCAAACAACAGTAATCGAATTAATTGATAACTTATTTATGGAAGATATTTCTGACATGATGGACGAGGATTTATTTGATGCGGGCGTATTAGACTCAATGGGTACTGTCGAACTTGTGATTGAGCTAGAGAGTAAATTCAACATCAAAATTCCAGTCTCTGATATGGGGCGTGATGACTGGAATACTGGCAATAAAATTGTGCAAGGCGTAAAGGATTTACAAAATGCTTAAACGACTTTGGTTCATTTTTGGTCCACTTCTCGTTGCCTTTGTCGGTTTATTCGCCTTACTTCTACTTGCACCTGAAAGAAAATCACATCATTTATCTGATGAAAAGCGTGCAGCGACCGCTTTGACACCGATAGTTTTCAAAAATGCTGCTTTGAAAAAAGAGGCACTTTCTGATCCTAATCATCGGTTCGTTCCTTTTTTCGGTTCAAGTGAATGGCGCCGTCTGGATGAGATGCATCCTTCTATCTTATCAGAGGCTTATAAGCGAGACTATACGCCATTTTTACTCGGTTTAAAGGGTGCTGAATCATTGACCCACTATTTTGGATTGCAACAAATTAAGCCGCAATTGGAAGGTAAACAAGCTGTTTTCGTTATTTCACCTCAGTGGTTTGTTAAAGAAGGACAAGTTCCTGGTGCTTTTAATTACTACTACGCTAGCGATCAGGGGTACAGTTTCTTAAAACAATCGACTGGTTCTGCAGAAGATAAGTATGCTGCTAAACGTTTTCTAGCTTTAGCTCCCGAAAGTCCCATTAGTCGATTTATGAAAAAAATTGCTGATGGCAAACGTCTAACGACATTTGATAAATGGCAAATAAAATTAGCACAACGTTTGGCTAGTCGTGAAGACAATCTTTTTGCGGGCATGCAATTTGGAGATAATTACCAAGATAAGGTGAAACCTCGTGCTGCCAAACTGCCACAGCCTTATAATTTAGAAGTCTTGCAAACGAAAGCCAAACGTCTTGGTGAGGAACATACAAATAATAATCAATTCGGTATTCTGAATAGTTTCTATTATCAACAGATTAAGCATAGACTTAACCAACTCAAGAATAGTCAAACTAACTTTTCCTATCTACATTCGCCTGAATACAATGATTTTCAACTGATTTTAAGTGAATTTGCTAAAGATCATACTGATGTGATGTTTATTATCCCACCAGTCAATGAAAAATGGCAAGCCTATACAGGTTTAGGACAAGAAATGTACGCTAAAACAGTGGATAAAATTCGCTATCAACTTAGCTCACAAGGATTTAATCAAGTTGCTGACTTGTCTAAATGCGGTAATGAGCCTTACTTTATGCAAGACACCATTCATTTAGGATGGAACGGTTGGCTAGCCTTTGATAAGGCTGTGAATCCTTTTCTCACAAACAAGCAGCCAACGCCTAATTATCACTTAAATGACTACTTCTTTAGTCGTGAATGGGCTGAACAAGATTGAAGTACCCAGCATCATTTTCCAATAATAAAATAGACAAACCGCATGATGTTCTCAAAACGAACATCGTGCGGTTTGTCTATTTTGATACTTTCGAGAATGCGTTTAAAAGTCTCTTTTTTTTCGTAAATCACGTTTCAGTTGTTCGCGTCTCTTGACTGCTGCGACAAAGCCTTCTTTGCGATTTGACGTATATTGGTCAAATTTGCCGTCAAAGAGTTTTTGGACAAGACGATTCAGTTCGACTTGTTCGTCGTCAGTCAAAACATCGAAAAATTGACCATAGAAATCATTATCTTGCATAGTGAACTTTTCTGCGGCTTCACGTCCTAATTCAGTCATAGTGACCAGGGTCACACGCTTGTCCTTGGCATCTTTGGTCTTTTCGACCAAGGCTTTTTTCTCTAATTTGCTGACGAGTTCTGAGGCGGATTGCTGGCGAATTTCGAGTTTTTCAGCGATTTCGCCTGTTGTTTTAGCGGCACCACTGGCACTCAAAAATTGAAGCACGCGCGTTTGCGCATTGTTTTCAGCACCTCTTCTGCCGCCGGGGCCGCCCGGTGGGAAGGGTTGTCGAAAAAAGCGCAGCAATTTTCCCAAATTGTCGTATAATTCTTTTGATATATTAGCCATGATTTACCTCAGTTTATGTGTACCATTATTATATCAAAATATCAGATGGTTTTGCTATATTTGATAGTTGTCAAGGGGGCAAAGATGACAACAATGACAAGACTTAGGCCTAAAAGTAGCCAAAAATTTGAGTGAATAGCGCCATTATTGAGCAAGTCGCGAAGTGCCGTTACAAAATGGCTAACTGGATTGAGGTTGACGAAAGCTTGTAAAAATTTTGGCAAGGTTTTAACTGGTATAAAGGCATTTGAGAGGAAGGTCAGGAGCATCATCACAGTCATGGAGATGCCTGTAATCGCTGCTGAACTTGTGATAACTTGCCCAATAAAGGCAAAAATCCAACTGATTGACCAGCTAAAAAAGACAGCGAGAATGATAGCAAGGATGACGGCGACAAAGCTACCACCGATATGCCAGCCTAGGATAAGCCCAGTTACGATGACAAAGCCCGTACATAGCAGATAACGTACAAGGTCAGCAACAAGTGGTCCTGCAAGTGGTGCAATACGTGCGATGGGTAAGGATTTAAATCGATCGAACACGCCTTTTTCAATATCTTCTCGCATTTGTACGCCTGTTGCTGATGTCGCTGTCAGTAGGCTTTGGACGAGAATACCCGGAATCAAAGTCGGCAAGTAATTTTTCATATCTCCTGCTATCGCACCGCCAAAGAGATAGGCGAACATCAGGGTAAACAGGACTGGAGTAAAGGTCACATCAAAAAGTTTTTCTGGGTTGTGATAGATTTTAAGTAGACTACGTTTCGCAAAAGTCAGTGTATCACGACATGCTTTAGTCAAGCGTTTAAGTGTATTTTTCATTTTTTTCGTCCTTTTATTTATTTTCTTCGGTTAACTTAAAGAAGACATCATCAAGTGTTGGTTTTTGCATTGAAAATACTTTGATTTCGATTTTTCTTTGCTCTGCTTTGACAAAGAAATCAGAAATTTGCAGCGTATTCTCTACAGGTACCTGTATTTCGTTGCCATTTATGACAAGTTCTGATGACCGGTCAAAAACTTCTTTGATTAATGCAATCCCTGCATTTGTCGCATTGCCATCAAATTTGACAATGAATTTCAACTCGCCAACTTCACGTTTGAGTTCATCTGGTGTTCCCTCAATGACAAGTTTTCCTTTATCAATCAAGGCAATATGGTCAGCCAACTGATCAGCTTCTTCCAAATATTGCGTCGTGAGTAAGACTGTTGTCCCTTTCGCTATCATCTCACGAATCACATCCCACATTTGTTCACGTGTCCTAGGGTCAAGTCCCGTTGTCGGTTCATCAAGGAAAACTAGTGGCGGATTGGCGATGAGACTGACCGCTAAATCTAGACGACGACGCATACCACCTGAAAAATTTTTGATTTGCTTGTCCTTAGCCTCTAGCAAGGTAAAATCTTCTAGTAGCTGGGTTGCTTTTGCTTTCGCTTCTTGCTTGTTCAAACCATTTAGCGCAGTAAAAATCATCAAGTTTTCCCAAGCTGTTAAATCTTCGTCAACTGAAGCATATTGCCCAGTCAAACCGATATGCTTTCTGACTTCTGCTGCTTCTTTTCGAGCATCGTGACCGAAAATTTCGATTGTCCCACCGTCAGCTTTGAGTAAGGTTGACATCATGCGTACTGTCGTTGTCTTGCCTGCACCGTTCGGACCCAAAATGGCGAATACTTCACCTTTTTGAATCGTCAAGTCGACATGATCAACAGCTTTTTTACCTTTGAAAATTTTAGTTAGTCCCTTGACTTGGATTGCGAGTTCATTAGTAGCCATCATAAGTGTTCTCTTTTCATTTTATTTCCTGTTGAAATTAAACAGGTACCTTTGTAAAAATAATTATACAGGTGCCTGTTTATTTTGTCAAGAAAAAAGATTATTTTTTGAACGACTCAAAAGACTATCCGATTTAAATTTGAGTAATTCTAAAAATGCCAAACAAAAAACACGCTAACTGCGCGTGTTTTCAAATTACTATCAATCTTCATACCCATTCGGATGTTTTTGATGCCATGTCCAAGCATTTTGGATGATGTCTGCTAGTTTTTCTGTAGGTGTCCAAGCGAGGATTTCTTGTGCTTTACTGCTATCTGCCACCAAAGCATCTGGGTCACCAACTCGACGTGGACCCATTTCAGCTGGGATAGCATGGCCAGTCACTTGACGTGCTGTCTCTAGAACTTGTAGGTTTGAATAACCTGTTTTTGTCCCTAAATTAAAGGCATCGGATTGACCGCCTGATTTCAGGTATTCAAGTGCCTTAATATGCGCATCAATTAAATCTGTCATGCCAATATAATCACGAACACAAGTGCCATCTTCAGTCTTGTAATCATCGCCATAAATCATGATTTTGTCGCGTTGACCGAGGGCAACTTGCAAGATAATCGGAATCAAATGTGTTTCGTTTTTATGTGCTTCTCCAATAGAACCGTCATGTTTAGCTCCAGCAACATTGAAATAACGTAGGGCAACATAAGTCATACTAGTCGCAGAAGCTTGCCAAGCCATCATTTTTTCCATGATGAGTTTGCTTTCACCATAAGGATTGATTGGTTTTTGAGGTGTTTTTTCCGTGATCGGCATCTCTTCTGGAATGCCAAATGTTGCTGCCGTACTTGAGAAAACAATATGTTTAACCTCAAAGTTTTGCATCACTTCAAGTAGTGTCATCGCACCACCGACATTGTTTTCGAAATACATGAGCGGTTTTGTCATAGACTCACCCACTAAAGAATAGGCACAGAAGTGCATCACACCTTCGATATTTTTTTCCTTGGTAAAAACATCCGACAAAAAGGCTTTGTCCCGAATGTCCCCCTCATAAAATCTAGCCTTATCTGCTACCGCTGCACGATGACCAGTCGACAAATTATCAACAACTGCAACATCGTAACCACGCGCAAGAAATTCATCCGTTGCATGGCTACCAATATATCCTGCACCTCCTAAAATCAAAACTGTCATGTCAAACCCTCATTCCCAATTTGTTTTACATCAATAGACATCTATCATGTAAGCATTTTAGCCACTTGCTAACCCTTAAATTATATCATAAAAGTGTCATCTTTTCGCCATTCAGCGTGATTTCAAAAGTGTAGGATTTGGCATTAGCCGTTAAAACAGCGACACTTTCTCTAGCTGTATCAAAACGAGTGATGACGATATCAGTCTCACTTGGCGTTTCAATTTCAATACCGCCATCAAGGTCAAAAGCTTGTGCCGTATTTCGGAATTTCAGTAAATTCAGCAATTTTTGAACAACAGGACGTTTAAGTTCTGTTTTGACTTCATCTACTTCATAATAATGTCGGTTAATATTGCGGCCTTCCTTTGAAGACTCAAGCAAGTCAAGGTCGTTTTGCCCTGCTAATAGACCAACGTAGTATACTTGAGGAATGCCTGGTGCAAAAACTTGGAAAGCACGCGCTAGCAAGTAAGCATCATCATTGTCACCTAAAGCTGAATAGTAAGTTGAATTAATTTGATAAATATCCAAGTTATTATAGGCTTCCGATGAGAATATTTTCTTGACGTTGGCACCGACCTTGTACAGTTCCTCAGAAGTATATGAGGTCTCTTCATCTGTGAGAATATCCTTGGCATCAACAACACCAATCCCATCATGCGTATCAAGGGTTGTAAATTGTTTCATTGGCGACATCTTTAACCATTTAGCAAGTTGCTTGGTTTGACCAGAATAGAGCGTATAAAGACTAACCATTGGCAAGGCGAAATCATAAATATAAAAATCATGGTCAGCAATTTTATGTTGAATGCTATAATGTTCATGAATTTCTGGTAGAATTTCACACCCCTTTGCTATAGTGATTTTTCTGACATCGTTTAATAAGTCCCAAATTTCTGGCTCAACAAAGAAATCATTGGTATCTAATTTCTTAATCGCATAAGCAAAGGCGTCTAGACGTACAATATCACATCCATGGTCAATCAACTGTTCCAAGGTTTCTTTGATGAATTTTCGTGTCACATTTTGAGTCACATCAAGGTCAATTTGCTCTTCTCCAAAAGTATTCCATACTAACTCAGTCGTACCATCTCTAAAGCTCACCTCTTGGAAAGGTGCTTTATCTTTACGTTTATAGATTAAGTCAATATCTGCTTGAGTTGGTCGATTTTCAGGCCAGAAATTTTGATTGCGTAAGAAGAGATTGGCAAATTCAGATGCCTCTTTCTTTTCTTTAAAATCAATAAATTCAGGACTCTGACGCGATAAATGATTAATCATAAAATCAAACATTAAATAATAATCTTCACCAATGGCTTCGACATCTTGCCAATTACCAAAAGCGCTATCGACTTGTCGATAATCTTGGGGCGCAAACCCCCTATCACCTGTAGAGGGAAAGAAAGGCAACAAGTGAACACCACCAATCGCACCTTTTAAATCTTCCGCAAGAATTTTTTGAAGGTCTTTTAGATTTTTTCCAAGACTATCAGCATAAGTAATCAACATGACTTTGTTTTGAATTGGCATATTTTCTCCTTTTGATTTTTGTCAATCGTTTGATATTTATAGTATAGCAGAACACTTTTAAAATGTAAACGTTTTCTTTTTTATTTTATTTGACTGCACCATTACTCATGCCGGAGATAATGCTCTTTTGGAAAAAGAGATAGACAATGGTAATCGTGATAATCCCAACGATATAGGAGGCAAAACTTGGCCCGAAATCGCTCATATATTGCCCTTGATAATTATATTGGAATAGGGGTAAAGTCCAGAATGAATCATCTCGATTCAAGATGAGTAATGGCAAAAGGAAATCATTCCAAATCCATAGGGCATTGAGAATTAAAGTCGTTGCGTGCATGGGTTTCATCAGGGGAAAAGCGACTTTGATAAACATGGTCAGCTTATTAGCGCCATCAATCTCCGCTGCTTCATCCAAGCTTTCAGGAATGGATAACTTAATATAGCCAACATACAAAAACAAAGTTTGCGGAATGGCATAGGTCAGATAAAGGATCATCAAACCTGGTAAATTCATGAGTCCCATTGCCGTCATTTGATTGGTAATCGGTAGCATAATAACTTGAAAAGGGACAAAAATACCAAGAATCAAAAGTGAGTACATGATGGTAAATGCTGTTTTCCGACCAATATTTCTTGCAATGGAGAAAGCTGCCATTGGCACGACTAAAACAATCAAGAAAATTGACACGACTGAAATGATAACAGAATTTAAGAAATATTTACCAATCCCATCTTCAATCAAACGTGTATAATTTTCCATGGTAAAAGGTTTGGGTAAGCTAAAGAAATGTTGCATAATTTGTGGTGTATCTTTAAATGAACTGACCACTGTCAAATAAATGGGTACCAAAATCAGAATGGCACCTATAACGAGCAATAATAAATGTGGTAATTTATTTTCTTTATTTTTCATTTTCTCCACCTCTTTAGACTTCAAACTTCTTAGAAACAGCTTGTTGCATCAATGAAATCACAATAATGATGATAAATAAAACAATCGCAAGCGCATTGGCATAACCAAAGCTATTGTTTTTGAAGGCTGTGTTATAGACCAACATCCCTAATGTGGCGGTCATATCATTAGGGCCACCACCTGTCAGGACAAATATATTATCAAAGGCTGTTAAACCACCTTTTAAGGCTAAAATAAAGACCATAGAAATAGATGGGATTAAGAAAGGTATTTCAATACGCTTGAAAATTTGGCTTTTGCTTGCCCCATCAATGGCTGCTGCTTCTAAAATTTCCTCTGGAATACTTTGCAAGCCTGCCAAAAAGATAATCGTTGGTGTTGCCACGCCTTGCCATAAAGCAACAAATAAGATGGCATAGACAACTGTCTTAGGATTTGACAGTAAATTCTCTTTTAAAAACTCGATATGCAGTGTTTCACCAATCAAGGGAATCCCGTAAGCAAAAATTTGTTTAAAAATCATCCCAATTGTAACAGTTGCAATAACTGCTGGGAAAAAGAAAATTCCACGGAAGAAATTAGATGTTTTGAGTTTGGCATTCAGGGCACGTGCCACTAAAATCCCAAGACTGACCTGTCCGAGAATCATCCCTAGCGTGAAAATAATGGTAAATTTGATTGTTTTAATCAATTTGGGGTCACTGAAAATAGCTGTGTAATTTTTAAAGCCGATAAAATCGTAATTGTCTGTTAAGCCAGTCCAGTTAGTAAAGGAGAAAATGACGCCACGAATCGTTGGCAAATAAAAGAAGATCATTTGCAGCGCAATCGGCACCAAGAGGAAGAGATATCCCCAATATTTGCTGATAAATTTGTCTTTCATAACGAGAATTCCTTTCTTTTTTGTACCTTTAGTCTATGAAGACTCGAAACTTTCGCTCCGTCCAAGCGGGGTAATTCGCGAACTGCGTCCGCTCAAAGGCTTTGCTAAATTTGATTTAATTTATGAACTTTAGCCTGAACTCATATGCTATTTACAAGATGACGAGTTCAGAAAAAATTCACAAATCAGAAATCAAGTCTATTTCATTGCGTCAAAGAAAACGTTGAGTTCTTTTGCCATGGCGTCAGCATCACCAGTCCGTGCATAATTGGCTGTTAAGGTATGGAAATCAGCCTCGCTGTCCCATTTAGATTGTAGCCAAACGAATTGTTTGTCTGTAAAGGTTAGACGTGTAATCCCCTCAATCTCTGGTGTTTTGCCTTCAGTTTGAACGCCTTTGACTGATGTGGGTTCACCATTGGCATCATAGTATTTTTGGAAGACTTTGGCAGTCGAGAAATATTTAACAAATTTTTCTGCTGCTGCTTTATTTTTAGAGGTACTAGCAATTGAAAGCGCCATATCTGCCGCACCAACACTCATTGCATCAGCTGCTGTTTGACCTGGATAAGCAAATGATCGAATTTCAAAATCTGGCTTTTGTTGTTGGACAGCTGCAAGTGCCCAAATTCCTTGTGGCAAGATCAGTGCTTTACCAGTCGCAAAAGCTGCGATGGCATCATCATAAGTTGCGCCATCAGCACCTTTTTGACCATTCCCTTTGAGGATATCCAGTTGTTTCGCAACTGCTTGAAAATCTGAATTTGAGGTTTTAATGGCACCTTTTGGTGAAAAACGCAGGGCATTTTGGGCGCCGTCAAAGCCACCATCAGCCTCAGCCCAAGCCAATTGCCCAAATCCATTGAGTGACCAAGCGTCTGCTTGCGTCAAAGATAAGGCGAATGGTGCTTGATCTTTACCTTTAGACTTGATGTCGCTGACAAGCATTTCAAATTCATCCCAAGTTTTTGGCGCTTCAAGCCCTAGTTTCTTAAAGGCATCCGCATTGTAAAAGAACCCCCAAGCGTTGGAATCCAACGGAACGCTATAAACTTTATCCTTGATGGCATATTGTTCCGCCACTCCCTCTTTGATATTGCTCATGAAATCCTTGCCTGTCAAATCTTCAAAGACACCATTAGCTGCCCATTCTTGAAAATCGGCATTTTGTGGGAAAACATTAATAATATCTGGCGCATCTTTGGAAGAAATACGTGTTTTTAAGACGTTACCTGGATCGGGAACAGAAACGACTTTCACTTTAATGTCTTTGTTTTCTTTTTCAAAATCTTTGGCGATTTCTTTTGTCACTGCTAAAGTTTCTTTCTTCTGAGTGAAAAATTCAATTTCAGTTTTTTTGCTGCCTGAGCTACCACATGCTGTCAGTAGGGCAACTGACGCTAAACTCAAGAGGGACAGGGTCAATTTTGTTCTTTTCTTCATAAAAAGGCTCCTTCTATTTAAAAAAACAAGTCTGTAAACGTTTTCTATATTTTTATTATAGGCTAGAATGATAGGATTGAGTATAGATAAAAGTTCTTAATTTATGGTAAAATGTATGCAGTAAACGTTTACGAAAGGATTTTAGTAAAAGTATGAATTATAGAGAATTTTATCAGAACTTTTTAGATTTAAACCTTGATTTTGTAGGGAGTGAAGTGACCATTCCGGATTTCAGTTTCGGACCTGCCATACGTGAAAATTATGTCATTCATTATATTTTGTCTGGTCGTGGCTGTTTTTACATTGATGGGAATCCTTATCCATTAGAGACCGGCGATTGTTTTATCTTGCCTGCCGATGTCGAAACTTTCTACCAATCTGATGGCCTTGACCCTTGGAGCTATGCTTGGCTCGGTATTAGTGGCCATGTTATCAGTGAATTGTTTGAACGAACATTACTTTCTGACAATAAATGGTTGTTAAAGCAAGTGAGTGACACAAGATTTATAAAACATTTTCGACGTATTCAAGCACTGGCTTATGAAGATTCACCTTATATGGATGTGGCAATTCAATCCGAGCTATACGCCCTAATGCAAGCCTTAATTATAGACTTTCCAGCCTTATCAACAAAACGTCAGAGTCAGTCTGATTACTATGCTGAAAAAGCCTATATTTTTATCAATAATCATTTTAACCGTGGTATCAAGATTAAAGATGTCCTTGACCATGTCATGGTTTCTCGTGCCTATCTCTTTACCATTTTTAAGAAAAAGTATGGTTTATCTCCAAAAAAATATTTAATCGATTTGCGTATGAATCATGCTGCTAGATTACTTGTACATTCAGAAAATATGATTTCACAAATTTCTGAGGCAACTGGTTTTTCGGATTCTCTTAGTTTTTCAACTGCTTTCAAAAAACGCTATGGTGTTAGCCCAACTAAATTTCGAGCTGTCAATCATGATAAGCTAGTCCTTAAAACAATGAATACGCTAAATCGAATCAAAAAATAAGCTGAAAATTGACTTTCCAGCTTATTTTTTGAGTGTTTATACTATACTCAAATCACTATAAAACCAGAACACTTTTGAAGGCAACTACGTTGCCTCTATTGGTTGCTTGAAAGCAGTGCTTTCAACTATTTTCTATCACTTCGTCGTTGATAAGTCTTGACGTACCCCAGTACGCCTGAGCCTTATCGCCTAGAAGTGATAGAAAATATCTCAAAAGTTGCGTTCTTGTTTTATACCGACTTGAGTATAATTCGCCTTAAAAATGATAAGTATCTTTTCGGATTAAATGTCGTCAAGACAAGGCAATATTTTGAAGGCATAGCGGGCTATGTCGAAAAATATTGTCCCACGCCTAAGCGGTAAAACCGCTAAGGCACGTGGTACATAGCTATTTATCTAAGCGCTAAAGCGCTAAGATAATAGCCAAACGATGGATTGACGGTATTTAATCGAAAAGTTTAGCCTTTTTAAGGCGAATTAGTATTATCTTAATGACGGAAATGCCGTGCCCCCGTGAAGACCATGGCAATACCGTGTTTATCTGCCTCGTCAATCGCATCTTGATCACGTACCGAACCACCGGGTTGGATAATCGCTTTGATTCCTGCTTTGGCAATTTCTTCGACATTATCTGCAAAGGGGAAGAAAGCATCTGAGGCAAGGACGGCACCATCAAGTCGGTCTGCTGCCTGTTCAATGGCAATTTTAACAGAGGCAACGCGGTTAGTCTGACCAGGTCCAACGCCTAAAGTTTGGTGATTGTTTGTAATGATAATACCGTTAGATTTAACATATTTGACAGAGCGCCAAGCAAACTCAAGTGCCTCAATTTCTACTGCTGTAGGTTGACGTTTGGTCACAATTTCCCAACTGTCTTGTAGTTCAACTGTCGTATCTTGGTCTTGAACAAGTAAACCGCCTAAAACACCAGTAACTTCTTTTTGACTTTCAGACACTTTTTGTTGCTCAAAATTCAAAGCTAGAATCCGCAAATTTTTCTTCTTATTAGTCAAGATAGCTAAGGCTGAATCAGAATAGCTAGGTGCGATAATAATTTCAAGGAAAATCGAATGCATTTTTTCAGCAGTTGCAGCATCAACTTCACGATTGAGGACAACAATCCCACCAAAAATTGAAACTTGGTCTGCTTCATAAGCATAGTCCCAAGCTTTTTCAATCGTCTCAGCGGTTCCGATACCACAAGGATTCATATGTTTCAAAGCGACAACAGTCGGCGCTGTAAAGTCACGAATGATGCGAATCGCTGCATCGGCATCACGGATATTATTAAAGGAAAGTTCCTTACCGTTAAGTTGTTTGGCTTGAGCAATTGAGTAGTCCGTCGGCAATGCTGATTCGTAAAAATCAGCATTTTGTTGTGGATTTTCGCCATAACGCATAGGCTGTTTTAGGTCGTAAGTCAAGGTTAATTTTTCTGGCTTATCAACGCCAACTTGCGCTGTGAAATATTCTGCAATCAAGGCATCATAAGCAGCTGTGTGACGGAAGACTTTCGCTGCTAATTTTTGACGCGTTTCATAAGTCGTATCACCATTTTCAGCAAACTCTGTCAGAACGATATCATAGTCGGTCGGGTCAACAACAACCGTTACGCTAGCATGGTTTTTCGCAGCAGAGCGTAGCATTGAGGGACCACCAATATCGATGTTTTCAACTGCATCAGCATAGGTTACATCTGGTTTGAGAATCGTTTCTTTGAAAGGATAGAGGTTGACAACAACAAGGTCAATCGGCGAGATGTCGTGATTTTTCATGGCTGAAACGTGTGTATCGAGGTCGCGGCGTGCCAAAAGGCCACCATGAATTTTAGGGTGCAAGGTTTTCACGCGCCCATCCATCATCTCTGGGAAACCTGTTACGTCATCAATAGCAATGGTTGCAACACCTGCAGCATCTAGCGCTGTTTTCGTGCCGCCAGTTGAGATAATTTCCCAACCCAGTTCCCGTAGTTTTTCGGCAAATGCTACAATACCTGTTTTATCACTTACGCTGATTAGTGCTCGTTTTGTCAATGTCTCACTCCTTAAATATTAGTTGATAAGTTAATTTTAACGATTTTTAATGGTTTTTGATAGCAAAAAAACGTATATCTTTACAAAATATACGTTTATCGTTCGGAAATTGATACTATTGTGAAAAATTTTTTTAAACTTTATCTATAAAGTCTAAAATTTTTGCTTGGATTTTGTTTTTTGATAGACCAAATTCATCTTGTAAGTAGTCAGGACTACCAACTTGACCAAACCTTTCGTTAACGCCAATTTTTAACAGTTTAGCATTAAGACCGGCTTCTGCTATGACATCAGCAATTGCACTTCCAAGACCGCCTGTGACTGAATGATTTTCAATACTAATGATCAAGTCATGCGTTTTAGAAAGTTCAATCACTAAATTGCTATCAAGTGGTTTAATCGTAAACATATCTACGACTGTTACATCAACCCCTTTTAATGCTAATTCTTCTGCAATATCTAACGTTTCACTGACGAGTTGTCCTGATGCAAATAAAGCGATATGTCTCCCTTGTTTGAGGATATTGCCTTTACCCAATTCAAACCTTGCATCTGTTTCATAAACCTCGCGAACAGCTTTACGATTGGCACGAATATAATGAATACCTGCTTTATCTGCCAATTCGCGAATCAGCCAAGCGAGCTGGATGCCATCTGCGGGGTCACAAACGATACTGTTTGGAATCATACGCATCAAGGCGACATCTTCCCATGATGTATGTGTGCCACCATTTGGTCCGACAGCAAATCCTGGGTCAGATCCGAAAATATTAATTGTCGTCTGCGCATAGCCACCAGAAATGAATAGTTGGTCAAAGGCACGTCGTGTCGCAAAAGGTGCAAAGGTATGACAGAAAGGAATATGTCCAGTTAAACTGAGGCCACTCGCAACCCCCATCATATTTGCCTCAGAAATGCCGACATTAATGAGTTGTTGACTATGTCTTTGCGTCAGATTTGCAAAACCACTCGCACTGCCAAGGTCTGCCTCTAAAGCTATCACTTTTTGATTTTTAGTCATTAACTCGTCTAATGTTGCAACAAATACAGCGCGAAGTTCTTGACCCATTTTTGTTCTATCTCGTTTAACTTGATTAAGCATGACTTCCTCCCCCCTTAACAACTTGTTCTTCTAAGGTGGTGATAGCTTTATCCAACTCTTCTTGATAATTAGCAAGACCAAATTTAACAGAATGATTATCCTCAACTTTTTCGAAGAATGGTACACCTTGAGCTTTTACCATATCTAGGACAATGGCAACAGCACTATCTTTTTGGTCTTTCAAGAAATTAATCGCATCATCGATAGCTTTCAAGTCATCGCCTTTAACTTTTAACGTGATAAAACCAAAACTCTCCATTTTTTTCTGAATATCGAAAGGATTCAGAATATCAGCAGTGTAGCCATCAAGTTGTTTCTTATTATCATCAATAAAGACAATACAGCGGTTCAGTTTATTGTGTGCAATATATTGAAAGGCTTCCCAACACTGTCCTTCGTTTAATTCACCATCTCCGACAATGAGATAGGTATAGGCGTCACTTCCGGATAATTTCAGACCTGTCGCTATTCCGGCAGCAATAGATGTGCCTTGACCGAGAGAGCCTGTTGTGGCATCTACACCTGGGATTTTCAAGCGGTCTGGATGACTGGGTAAATGCGTACCACCTTCATTCAGTGTCAATAACCAGTCTTGTGGGAAAAATCCTTGTATGGCTAAGGTTGCGTACAAAGCAGGACCAGCATGACCTTTAGACAAGACAAGTCTATCTCGACCTTCCCAATTCGGATGATTTGGGTCTATCGCCATCTGCTTACCATAAAGGACAGCTAACAGCTCAACAATAGACATCGAGCCACCTAGGTGACCATAGCCCATGTGTCCTAGCATTTTAAGTGTCTCTAATCGAATTTTATCTCGTAAATTTTCTAAGTCACTTAATTCTGGTCTATCATCTTTTTTCATTTTTTCTCCTTGAATGACATCTGTCTTATGCTTCTGTTGATTTTTTAGCAACACGAACTGTTGTCACTTTGCTTGCAACTAAAACAAGTCCTAATACGACTAAAATGCCAATCATCACAAGCATCTTGCCACCGCCATTTGTCATGTTACCAAGTAAAAGACCGACAACACCATAGTCAGTATCAGAGAATGTAGAGCCAGCAAAACCTAAGTCACCCATAACAGGCATGAGGAAAATCGGCATGAAACTAATTAAAATACCTTGTAAAAATGATCCAAGCACTGCTCCTCTCACGCCACCAGTCGCATTACCATAGACACCTGCAGTTGCACCGCAGAAGAAATGCGGTACGACGCCTGGAATGATAATCGGTAAACCAGTCACTGCCATAATAATGAGCGAAAGAATACCGCCAACAAATGATGAGAAGAAACCAATTAATACAGCGTTTGGTGCATAAGGGAAAACAATTGGGCAATCTAGTGCTGGTTTGGCATTCGGTACTAGTTTTTCCGAGATACCTTTGAAGGCAGGTACAATTTCTGCCAAAATCAAGCGAACACCAGCTAGGATAATAAAGACACCCGCTGCAAAGCTACCTGCTTGTTGCAAGGCATAGACGATATAGTTTGTGCCACCAGACAATTCTTTTGTCACGTAGTCATTCCCCGTAAAAATGGCAACAATCATATAGACAATACCCATTGTGATTGTAATCGAAACAGTTGAATCACGAAGGAATGCTAGACCTTTAGGGAAATTAATATCTTCAGTTGATTTTTCTTTATTGCCGAAATATTTGCCAATAATGGCTGAAAAGGCATAGCCGAAATTACCCGTATGTGCTAAGGCGACCGAATCGTTTTTCGTCACTTGAACGGTAAAGGGTTGTAAAATTGCTGGGAAAACTGTATTTGCGATCCCTAAAGAGATGCCGCCAAAGAGGACAAGCAAGAAACCATCCAAGCCAGAAACACTTAGAATGACAGCGATCATACAAGCCATATATAAGGTCGCATGTCCTGTCAGATAAATATATTTGTAGCGCGTGATCCGTGCAAATAAGATGTTAAAGAGCATCCCTGCTAACATAATTAATGCCGTATACGTCCCAAATTTTTCTAAGGCAACGGCAACAATCGCTTCATTGTTTGGCACAACACCAGTCACATGGAAGGCTTTTTGGAACATAATCCCAAACGGTTCCAAAGAAGAGACAACAAAGTTTGCACCAGCCGTCACAATCAAGAAACCAACGAACGTCTTAATCCCACCTCGAATAATATCTGCAATCCCTTTTTTCTGCAGTAACAAACCGACAACTGCAATAAATGCGACTAAAATGGCGGGCGTACTCACAATATCAATTAATACATCTAAAACATTTTTCATGTTGATTATTCTCCTAATCTAGTTTATCAGTCATCTCTAAGCAAGCAAACCAGCATCTTTGACAACTGCTGTCACTTTTTCTCTTAATTCATCCATGTCAATGATAGAATCTAAGACCGTAACATTCCCTAAATGTGTTGTACTGTCAGCTAAGTCACCGCCCACAAAAAACATATCTGCTAATTCAGGCGCTGCACTCCCCACATCGTAATGTTGTACGTCTATATCTTCCAAACCCAATTCTTTTAAAATCGTTTTGATGTTCATTTCTACCATAAAGCTTGACCCTAGTCCTGAGCCACATACTGCTGCTAATTTCATATTTTATTCCCTTCTTTTCTGCAACTTTCACACATCGTGAAATATTGAACCTTGACTTGCGTAAGCAAGATTATTCGCCCTCTTGAATTAATGTCACAATTTCTTCTGTCGTTTCAGCTTCTAAAAGCCGTTGTACTGCGGTTTTATCTGTCAATATCTTTGTTAAACTACTCAAAGCACGCAGATGTGTTTCATTGTCAACTGCCGCTAAGCAAATAAAGATACGAATGGGATGTTTGTCGTCATCTAAAAGATAAACAGGTTCCGAAAATTTCAATAGAGACATGGCTAAATCTTTGACACCATCCTCCGGCCTAGCATGCGGTAAAGCAATCCCAAAACCTAAATGAATAAACGGACCAAAATCAAGCACTTTTTGAACCATCGCATCTAAATACCGCGGCTCTATATCATCATTTTGGACAAGTGGCGCTCCAGCCATATGAATCGCATCCTGCCAGTTCGGCGTCGGCGTTTCATGGTTAAAGCGAATTTTATCAGGTATTAATAATTCTGAAAGCATTGGGGATTCATCACCTTTCTTTTTTAACTGCTTCATCATTTTTTTAGTGACTAGTTTTTTTATTTTGTCCTGCGTCACCCCTTCTTTTAAGGTCACATAAGGTAAAATAGTTTCTAGTATGTCAGTAACGGACGGTACGACCACGCTAGGCAATAACAACTCTCGCTGTACCTGCCGTAATAGTTCAACCTTATCAGTTGTGCTCAAAATAGGTGGCATCACATAAAGTGGTTTTTGTGTCTCCAAATCAACGCTTGAAAAGATTAAATCATAATCATCCAAAGGCATTTGGTCTAATTCAAAGAAGGACCTCGCTTCAATAAAATCAATCATTGGGAAAAGCGTTGCTAACTCTGAACGCATAATCAAGGAACTACTCATTCCACTAGGACAAACGACCAAAGCTCTATATCGTTTATCTTCCGACCGTTCTGCCATATTAGCAATTTCTCCACCAAACAATATCGTAAAATACCCAATTTCACTATCTGGTAATCTCTCATCAAGCAAATCTTCTAAGACTGTCAAACTATAGTGTGTGATTTGAAAGAGATGATTGTACTGTTTTTGAATTTGCTCAATCAAGACATTTTGAATGGTAAATTTTCCCAAGATACGAAAATACGCTGGTACAAGATGTGCATAAATATGATCAACGACATTAGTAAATGCTTTAAATTCAATACCAGTCGAATGTTCAACTTTTCGACAAACCTCGTAAGAACAGTCATAGAGAAATTCAGTCCCATATTCTCGAACCTTGGCTTGAATCATACCCATCAAAACCATTGCCCAGTAACTCGTTTCAGCCTCTTGATTGATGACGCTAGGAAAATGATGTACTAACGCAACCACTTTTTTCTTGATGATTAAGTGATTTAGGACACTCATTTCTTTTTCAGTCAGGACAATCGGGTGTGCACTAGAACGAATGATAACAAAAGCTAAGAAATAGATTGTTTCTTCTATCCTGCTTGGTACAACAGTCAGACGATGATTTTTTAAAAATTGTCGAATATCTGTCATCACGCGCAAATGAAAGTCAGTCGAAAATTGATTTAAAAGTTTCACCATCAATTCTTTAGTGGTAGGTTGATAAAGTAAGGCAAGAATACTCTGTTGAATGAGTTGTCGAACCATTCTCTCATCACCATAAAAACGGTAACCAGATTGTCGGCTATATTTAAGGACAACACCATTTTCTTGGGCATATTTCTGTATTTTTTTGATGTCTGTTAAAACAGTTCCTCGAGAAACTAGCAGAGCATCTTGTAAATGGTAAACAGAAATTTCTTCTAATTCAGCTGATATCATCAGAATTGCCAGAGCTTGTCTGTCAGTTTCAGTCAAATTGATTGTTTGCCTTATCATCTTTTATCTCCTTCTCACACTTTAATTGTAAATGATAACGCTTTCAAAGTAAAGAAACGTTGAGTTCAAATTACTAAACTAAATTTGAGAATGACTATACTTTATTTTAAGGCTAAAAAATAAATCATCCTTCGTTAGCTTGTCATGCCAACAAAAGATGATTTAATCTCAATCTCCATTATCTCGAATCAATTACTTTAACTCACCAACAAATCGGGCAAAGGCAGCATTGCCAGCTGCAGTGTCCTTAAACACGCCAGCATGTTCCAATACTGTCAAAAAGACTTGACCTAGCGCATTTTGCATATAACCGTCGATTGCTTCATTTTTGTAGACTTGCTTCAACGCTTCTGCCCATGGTTGATGATAGACAGCAACGGTGTTGGCTTCGCCAAGGATATAACGTTTGACCTCCTCAAGCTCTGTTTTCAGGCGACCTGGCAAAATCGCAAGTCCCATGACTTCAATCAAGCCAATATTTTCACGCTTGATATGTTGGACATCATGATGTGGGTGAAAAATACCGTCTGGATATTGCTCACTTATATTGTTATCACGTAAAACGAGATCAATCTCAAAGTCTGTTCCGCGTCGACGTGCGATAGGTGTGATAGTATGATGTTGCGTACCATCTGCTGTCCTTGCAACAACATCTACCGTTTTATCTGTGTACTGCTGCCATTTTTCAAGGATAAAAGTGCTCGCTGCGACTAAATCTTGGCTGTTATCAGCCCTCAAGCGAATGACACTCATCGGCCAATTGACAATGCCAGCGCGAATTTTCGGAAAAATCGGTATGACGAACTCACTCTTGAGTTCAGCCTTAGCCATGGGGAAATCATGGCGGCCAGCCTGATAATGATCATGACTGAGAATCGAGCCACCAACAATCGGCAAATCAGCATTTGACCCAGCAAAGTAGGTTGGCAAACTGTCAACAATCGCCAACAAACGCGAAAAGGTCGCTTGAGAAATCATCATCGGACTGTGCTTTTCAGCAAGAACAATTGAATGCTCGTTGAAATAGGCATAGGGTGAATACTGAAATCCCCAAGTCTCGCCAGCAACATCAAGCTGCACAATTCTATGATTGGTGCGCGCTGGGTGGTTGATCCGTCCCGCATAGCCTTCATTTTCCATGCAGAGCAAACATTTGGGATAGTCTGACTTGACGGCATGGCGCTCGATTGCGATTTGCTTGGGGTCTTTCTCAGGCTTTGATAAATTAATCGTGATTTCAAGTTCACCATAGGGACTTGCCGTGTAAAAGTGCTCGTTTTTGGCAATGGCGCGTGTTTTGATGTAGTCGTTTTGCTTGGATAAGTTGAAGAAATAGTCAGTCGCTGCACTTGGTGAATCAGCGTATTTTGCTTTGAAAAGGCGGTTGATTGCTGCTGGTGTTGGTGTCAACAAATTCATGAGCTTGGCCTGAAAAACCTCTTCACTTGCGACAGTGTCGTCAAAACGGCCGTTGGCTTTCGCAATTGAACAGAGAATATCTGTCAAGACCAATGAATCGGTAGTGCCAGACGGTTTAATTTGTGTTTCTAACGTGCCTTCACCAATCAAGTCTAATATCAAGTTTTGGAGATAAATACGATCGGCCACTTCATATGCGCCAGTCTTGATGGCAAGATTGGCAAAATCAATCACTGCTTGTGAAATGTTCATAATTTTTGAGCTCCATCTGCAATCGTCGCAACGTAAAAACTGGCGTCATAGCCGATTTTTTCAAGATAAACTGCTGATATTTTTGTAATAAAAGAAGCAATTTCTGACGTTGCAACTAGGGCAATGCCACAGCCACCAAATCCAGCTCCCGTCATTCGTGCACCAAGGACACCTGGTAATTTTTGCGCTGTTTCAGCCAATGTATCAAGTTCGATACCTGTCACTTCATAGTCATTTTTCAAAGACTCATGTGAGGCATTAAGCAATTGACCGAATGCTTGTAACTCGCCCGCCTCTAGACATGTCTTAGCTAATGTTGTTCGTTCATTCTCATAGATTGCATGCTTAGCACGTTTTTCTAGCATCGCATCTCCGATTAAAGTACGATTTTCTTCAAATACTGTTGGCGTTAATTGACAGAGCGCTGTCACCTCAAGTTTTGTTTGCAGACGCTTAAGTGCTTCTTCACATTCGGCTCGACGTTCATTATATTTAGAATCTGCTAGTTCTCGATGTTTATTGGTATTCATGATGACAATTTTATAATCACCAAATTCAGCAGGTACAAGTTCATATTTGAGAGTATTGGTATCCAACAAAATCGCTTTGCCAATTTCACCAAAACCAATGGCAAATTGATCCATAATTCCAGAATTAACGCCAATGAATTCATTTTCAACTTTTTGACCAAGCTGTACTAAGGTTAATTTATCAAGTTCTAAATGATATAAATCATTGACAACTGTTCCAACTAATAATTCAAGAGACGCTGATGATGATAGACCTGAACCGTTGGGAATTGTACCTTCAATGACTAACTCAAAACCTGTTTGAATGTTATGACCTACTTCTTTTAATTTAAGCAAATAGCCCTTGACAAAATTACCCCAGTTGTCTTCAGGAATATTCGTCAGCTCATCTTCCAGTGAAAACTCAATCACACCAACTGTTTCAAAATTTAGGGAATAAACTTTAACCAAACTGTCTGTTCGTTTTCTAGCGACTCCAAATGTTCCTATGCTAATTGCTGCTGGAAAGACATACCCTCCATTATAATCCGTATGTTCTCCAATTAAGTTGATGCGACCTGGCGAAAAATAGTTGGCTAGATTGCCATTACCAAATAGGGCTATAAATTTTTCTGTGACTTCTTGTTTCATTTCTGCTTTTGACACGACTATTCCTCACTTGACTTCGTTTATGACAAATTTACGACTTTGGTAATCTCCTTCTAAAAAGGGATAAATGTAAAGACCGATAGACATTAATTCATCACCACCGTAGATGGCATCATCGTTGACTTGATAAGTTTTATCGGGCGCAAGTCCTGTAAATTTAATCACCCGAAGAGGACCAGCTGATTCTGCATATTTTCTAAAATAGAAACCGATGGCTTGTGACTGATCATCATTGACAAAAATCCATGCAGTTTGATTAGATTCAAATGGTGATAAGAGGCGATAAAATTTACCGTACTGCAAGAGTTTACGATGTATTTTGTAGAAAGCAACTTGTTCAAGAACAACTGTTTTTTCTGTTTGGCTCATACCTTGAAGATTCAGTTCGTAACCAAATATGCCGCTCATGGCAACATCGCCACGAATCTCTAAGCCTGTTTCGCGATATGTTTGATGATTGGGGACGGCGGATACGTGGGCACCCATCGAGGAAATTGGGTAGAGTAAACTCGTACCGTACTGAATATCCAAGCGTTCAATCGCATCTGTATTATCGCTCGTCCAGCTTTGTGGCATATAATGTAGGAAACCGGCATCGAACCTGCCACCACCCCCTGAACATCCTTCCCACAGGATATGGTCATACTCCGTCGTAAGTTCTTCTAACATTTCATAAAGTCCAAGAACGTATCGATGAAAGATTTCACCTTGATGTGCTGCACCTGCCGTCGATGAATGAACTTCTGTCAAATGACGATTCATATCCCATTTGATGTAATCAATGTCGATTGTATCAAGAATAGCGCGCATTTGCTTTGTAATCTCTGCTCTAACTTCTTGGCGTGAAAAATCAAGTACATATTGATCACGAGAAGTACTCATACCACGACCAGGTGTTTGCAGGGCATAGTCAGGATGCTCTCGAAATAGATTGCTGTCTGCATTGACCATTTCAGGCTCAAACCAAAGACCAAAGCTCATATTTTTTTGATGCACGTAGTCAGCAATGCCTTGCAAGCCATCTTTCAGCTTCTCCGTGTTTTCAATCCAGTCTCCCAAACCTGATATATCCTCATCACGTTTACCAAACCACCCATCATCTAACACGAACAGTTCAATCCCGAGATCTGCTGCACTATCAACAATGCTTTTGATCTTATCTGCATCAAAATCAAAATAAGTCGCTTCCCAGTTATTAATCAAGATTGGGCGCTCTGCCTGACGATATCGACCACGCGCTAATCGGGTTTGAAGCAAGTCATGAAACGTTTGGCTCATGCCGTTAATTCCTTGATCCGAGTAAACTAGTAGAGCTTCAGGGGATTGGAAACACGCATTGCTGCCAAGTTCCCATTCAAAGCCAAAGGGATTAATACCAGCCATGACACGCGTTTGTGAAAATTGGTCTTGCTCAATTAGCATCTCGTGGTTACCACTGTAGACTAAAGTTAAACCAATCGCTATCCCTGTCAATTCGTCTGTTTTAGGGGCAACAAGCGCAATAAAAGGATTGGCTTGGTGACTTGATGTCCCACGTTTACTGTCAATGATTCGTGTCCCACGTTGAATAGGCTGACGTTCAATTTCACGCTCTTTAATATGACGACCGGGTAAACTGATCAGCTCTAAGTCTTGCGCTGGTAAATCAACTGACAAACTTGCTAATTTTTCAATCACAACTGGTACTACACCGTTATTTTCAAGTAAAGCATTACGGGCAATTACATCACGATTGGCATAAATCGTATAAGAAAGTTTTAACTTGAGTCCAAGTAATTTATCGACCAAAGTGATAACAAGCGTCTCAGCTTCTTTTTTGTCTTCTACATAGGTCGCTGGTAGTCCATCAAGTTCAGGCTTGCCAAAAATAATCTCATAGCTATCGTAAACAAACTCAGTGATAGACGAGCCATTCACTTGTTTAATCTGGACAGCAGGATTTCTAAAATCACCATGACCATAACTTGGCATTTCTTGCAGAATGGTATCAAGTGAAAAATCACGTGTCTTAAGCGGTATTCCATCTGGATTTGGCGAGAAACTACGATTTATTGCAGGATATTTCCGACCATCATGATAGGTTTTAATCGCTTTACCAAAATAAAGATGACTGAGATAAGCTTCTTTTTCAATACCGATAAGATAGGAAATAGATGCGTTTGAAAGATGAAAAATCTGTTTATTTTCATCAAAAGTAATTAGTGTCATAGTCGTCCTACTTTCTTTTTACTAAACGTTTACTAGATGAATTATATCCTTTTTTGGAAGCGTTGTCAACATTTTAATCAAAAAAAGAATTTGACAGGGTATCAGACCTTTCAAATTCTTCCATGATATTATAAAAGTTTATTTTTTCTAACACTATCACGCACAATCATTTCTGAGGCAACTTCGACACGTAAGGCTGTTTGTCGCCCATCCGAAATACGTTCTTTAGCTAACCTAACAGCAACCCGCCCAATTTCCAGACTATCGATATGAGCCGTACTAAGTGGCGGTGACATATAGCCCGCCATTTCAATATCATCAAAACTAAAAATCGAAATCGTTTCTGGAATCGCAATATTTTTCAGCTGAAGCGCACGATAAATACCAATACTGATAGGATCACTAGCGGAAATAATAGCTGTGGGTAAATGTTCGCCAGATGCTTCAATCAACTCGTTGGCAGCATTTACGCCAAATGCCATCGTCCAGTCACCTGTTTTAATTTGAATATTATCAGCTAAACCGTGAATCATCATCCACTTTTCATAGGCAGTCGTCCTAACATCTGCTAACATATCCCGTTTCTGCCCGTTCAAATCAACAGTCCTAATTTCTCCACCAATAAAGGCGATATGACGATGATTTTGTTCATAAAGATAATCCAAAACTTGTTCTGTCTGTTTGGCAAAATCGGTATTCACGAGGTCATAACGCGAACTTGCAAAGTGATGATCGACGACAATTAAATTTTGATTGACTTTGTGGATATCTGCCAATGTTTCATCTGTAAAAGCACCAATCACAAGTACTGCACCAAATTGTGCAAGCTGCTCAAGTTTCACTTCTCCTAGCTTCAGCGTTTCAAGTCTAAAATTCCAGTTACCTGCTTCAAGCTCAATCCCTTCCTGAATCATCCGAAAATAAGGATCATCATTTTCACGTTTGGATGAATGTGTCTTTATCACAGCAATTGATAATTTATTAGATTGTTTAGGAGATTTAGGCCCTAAATTTTCTACTTTGTGATAATTAAGCTGATTAGCTACTTTAATAATTCTAGTACGAGTTGCCGGTGAAACACTCATGGTTTCATCAGCATTTAAGACTCGTGAAACAGTTGCGGGCGATACACCTGCTAATTTTGCAATTTCTCTAATACTCGCCATAACTTATCTATCCTTACTTACTTATGTTGAGATGTCTTAATAGTTCATCATCTACTATTATTTTACCTTATTTTATACGTTTAGTAAACAAAAAAGCAAGCTTTACGCTTACTTCTCTTCATCATTACGGCATATAAGCCATCAAATCTGTCAGGTCGATAATATCAGCGCGTAATTTATCACCAATGGTTGTGTCTTTAATCAAACGACGTTTGGGTTTTTCTTCTAAGAAATATTTTAAGGATTCGTTGCCTTTACCCTTAGCCAAAATTTCTTCAATAGAGGTGAAAGGCGCGTGTGTCACGATTTTAAAACCATAGGAGTCATTTAAAAGCGAGTAACCTGCGATACCTGTCGTTTTCTGATAGGCTTTACTCATACCGCCATCTATCACCATGAGTTTCCCATTGGCTTTGATTGGACTTTCGCCACTTGCGACTTTGACTGGTGTATGCCCGTTAATTACAACTGATTGTGGGTCATTCAAGCCAAATTCTGCCAAAATCATCTCTATCGTTTCTGGTCTTTCTCGATAGGCAAAATAGGGATTTTCGCCTTCCTTATGCGTGCGCTTATCTGCTATAAAATAGCGCTCAAATGTTGTCATGGACGAGCGGCCGAATAAAGGTGAACATTTACCCGCCCAGGCGTACCACATCAAATCAGTCGAGTAATCATCATAAATCTCAGTATGGCGAATCCCACGCCTAATATGCTCTTCAAATTTATCAAGCAATGCTCTCCCTGAATAAAGATTACCGCCAATCCTCATCGCTAAAAAAGTACCATCCTTTTTCAAAGGAATGCAACCATGGTACAGCAAATGACGGTTATAAACAAGATAGGCAGAGCCTTTTTCGACTAGAAACTGCATATGGCGCTGGAATTTTTCGGATTTTTGTAGGGACGACAAGATAGCAGCCATGACGTAGGCCTCGCTTTCAGTCAACTCATTAGGATGAGCCTGTGAGACGGTTTGAAAGCATGTGTTCTCAAGTGGATATTCTTTGTCATTTAAGGTAATGGTTTTGTGCGCAAAGTCAATCTGTTCTAATAAATTACGGTCTGCCATTTCAAACTCAGGCCGGCGCGCGATGATTTGCCCCTCTAGCTTGAACTGAATCATGGTCAAAGCCTGATGCACTTTCGTCAAGCGTGCTTGATTTTCGACGCCTAGCAACTCATCGTCCGGTCTTGCTGTCGGTTTGAAAGCTGGATTCAGTTCATAATGTTCCTCAGCAAACAAGAATAATGGCCGCAAGTTCAGAGAATAGGCAGTTTCTAACTCATAAAGATAGTTATATTTCACCGCAATTCTGAGTAGCGTCGCAAGACTCGCCATATTCCCAGCATAAGCCCCCATCCACAGCACATCATGGTTGCCCCACTGAAAATCCACGTTATGAAACTGAATGAGACGGTCCATCACCTTATCCGCGCCCGCACCACGGTCAAAGACATCCCCAACCACATGCAGATGATCAACCGTCAACTGCTGAATCGTCATACACAAACTGCGGATAAATTTATCCGCCTGATTCAGTTCAATCAAACGCTTAATGATTTGCTGATAATAATCTGCTTTCTCAGATTGATTCGTCTCTAAACTGAGCATTAATTCTTCCGTAAAATAACGGAAATCTTCGTTAACCGCCTTACGAACTTTAGAACGAGAGTATTTAGTCCCCAGAAAACGTAACAGCTTGATCAGACGATTAATCGTTTGACTCGACCACTCATTGGCTGCCTCCAAATCCTTTGGCTTACGTTGCAACATATCCGTCGGATAGGCAATGAGCATCGCCAAACGCTCCATTTCCTCTGGCGCTTCATCGACAAAAATCTCATCAATTTTTTCCTTAATATTTCCTGCACCCGACCGAATGATGTGGTTGAAAGCCTTGTATTCTGCATGAATATCACTAATATAAAGCTCTGTCCCTTTTGGTAAGTTAAGGATAGCCTCCAAGTTAATCAACTCACTCGCAACCTTGTCCTTGGTTTCATACTTTTCAGCTAATAAAGAAAGATATTTATTTTCTTGCATGCTTGTCTTCTTTCCTGATAGGATTTTGATAGGTCTATTATAGCATGGAAATAGTGTGTTTAGGATTGAGGAAGATGAAATTATTGACTATCAAGCTCTAGTCTCTGTTGATAGTCTAGATAGAGGTCGAACTTCTTCTTTGAATAAAGACAATTAATTTTCCGAGTAGCATGATTGTGATTGTCAAGAAAAGTCCTAAGGGGTACCAATTACTCATCATAATTTCCAAATACGTTGCATTTGAATTTGTAGTAAACGGCATAGGGAAAATAACATAAAATCCAAGCAAGTCGCGGTTCGCGACTTATGGAAGAACTAATGACAACGTGGCTTAGCGATTTGGCGTTGGCACTTTGCGCTTTAGCGCATTATGTGCCACGCTATGTACAGTAGACTTGATTTTTGAAAAAAATCTTAGTCTCTGGACTATCGCTTAGCCGTTGACTAGAAGTGATAAAAAATAGCTCAAAAGTTGTGTTCTTGTTTTATAGCGAACCGAGTATATGTCGTTCTAACTCTGCTTTCGCTTTTTCTTTATCAGACGATGCAAACACCAGAGCCCCCCTAGACTGTCTGCCACATAACCTTTCAAAATTATTTTTAACGGTTCAAGTCCATTTAAACCTAGCTCAACTAATTCTTCATATGACTGCATCATACCGCCCCCAATTTTTTGATTGTCTTTTGATTTGCTCACATCAGTCACTTTTCTGCTGTTAGAGTCACTCTAACATTTTTGATGAACACTCACATGTACAAAAATAAAAATCATCTTCTTCAACTAAAAACGCCCTACAACATGATTCCTAGGGCGTTTTCATCTAGACTGATCTTAAGGCTTCTAATGCCAAGGCAAAATTGCCTAATGTCGCTGAACCGTTGTTAGCGATTGATGTCAGCTGGAGATAATCTTCAAGCGGTGGTGTCGGGATATAATCATTTAGCAATACTTGAAAATGCTTACGAACACGAGCAATCATGTGGTCATGGGACATAACGCCACCACCAAAAATGATTTTTTCTGGTGCTAAAGTGAGCGTTGCTGAAATCGCAGCCTGTGCAATATAATAAGCTTGAATATTCCAAATTTCCGAATCCAATGCTATATTTTCACCACGTTTGCCAGTTCGTGCTTCTAAACTGGGGCCTGCCGCAAGACCTTCCAAGCAATCCCCGTGAAAGGGGCAGATACCTTTGAAATCTAAATCTTGTGGATGACGTTTAACAAATTGGTGTCCCATTTCTGCATGAGAAATGCCACCGATAAATTGACCTTGCTGAATAGCGCCAGCACCTATACCTGTGCCAATTGTGAAATAGACCAAATTTTGAATATCTTGCGCAAGCGTCTCACCATAAGCCGAGGCATTAACATCTGTTGTAAAGTACATAGGCACATCTAATTGGGCTTTCAAGAAACCAATCATATCCACATTAGACCAATAGGGTTTAGGGGTTGCCATCACGTAACCGTAAGTTTTAGAGCCTTGAAAAACGTCAATCGGACCAAATGACCCAACCCCAATCGCTGCGACATCATACTGCTTAAAATAATCAATCGCTTGTTGCAACGTTTTTTTAGGTGTTGTTGTCGGAAAACTGATTGAATTTTTAACTTCAAATTGTTCATTTCCCACCGAGCAAACAAATTTTGTACCACCTGCTTCAATACTGCCAAATAACATTGGATTCACTTTCCCTTCCAGATTGTTTTCATTTTCCAATAGTTTAATTGTGAGAGATAAAGGGCTTGCTCTGAAATAATCTTAAATAGATTATCTTCCCCAAGTGGATAGACCCTGTTTGTCATTACCTGTTGCCCGTCATTAATGAATAGCTCAATTGAATTGGTATCTACTAAAATTCTCAATTTTAATTTCGCAAGTTCATGATTAAATGGTGCAGTGGATCCAGTTTTTTCTCCTGCCCCAGATTTTTCACGAATACATGTCAGCTTACCTTTTGTAAGATCTACAAGAAGTTCAATATATTCATCAACTGTTTCAGAAGCTTTCAAATAAATACTAAAGACCTCAGCCTTAGATTTTTCCAAATCAATCTCAATTTCAATATCAGCAGCTTCATGAAGCTGAGTTGAAAAGTCATTTTGATTTGAAATCATTATCTCTGACGTGCTTACGCCGTCATAACGAAGCTCCTCTATTTCTTTCACGGGATATTGATATAACTGGTTGTTCTGATAGCTTAATTTTCTGGAGACTGTCATAGCACCTACCCAGCCATCTTTTTTCTCTGGCATTTCTGCAAACCAGATATTCATCCAGCCAATCATAATTCTGCGGTTTTGATCGTCAATTAAAGTCTGTGGGGCATAAAAATCATGACCGTAATCAATAAAATCGTAAGCATCTTGTACAAATTTTCCTGTTTCAGAATCAAAAGTACCTGAAATCGCAAGGGGACTACTATTTTTCAATCCATACATCGGAGACACAAGCAAAATATCTTGGTCATCCACCTTAAACAAATCTGGGCATTCCCACATATCTCCCTGCTCACCATTACTCTGAGCACAGATACCTAGATAATTCCAGTTCACTAGATTTTGTGACCGATATAAGGCAGCCTTTCCTAGACCGTCTTTTTTAGTACCAATAACGGCGTAGTACTGACCATTTTCTTCCCAAATTTTAGGATCTCTAAAATCTTCTGTCCCTTCTTCTGGAAAAGAAGCGATAACAGGATTTTCGGTACACTTTTCAAAATGTAGACCATCAGAAGAGACAGCAATATTTTGCGTTTGCTTAGGATGTCTACCATCAACATTTCCTGTATACATCAAGATTAATTGCTTATCTTTAACGACGGCACTACCGGAAAAACAACCATGACCATGTTCTATTTCAGAAAATTCATAGTCTTCAGATGGTACTAAGGCAACAGGTAAATATTCCCAATGCACGGCATCTTTACTCTTAGCATGCCCCCAGTGCATCGGTCCCCATTCAACTCCGTAAGGATCATATTGATAAAACAAATGATACTCATGGTTGAAATAAACTAAACCATTTGGGTCGTTCATCCAGCCAATTGGTGGCATAAAGTGATAGTGTAAACGTGATGGGCTTTTGACCACAGCAACGCTATTTTTAGCAATGTAAGCATTTGCTTGTGTCAACTTTTTTTGCTCAGTACTAATTTCCATAGTTATTACAACCTTTCTATGTTTTGTTATGATATTTTATAGTACTTATACTTGCGGCGTAGGTCTAAAAGCATTGACACTCTTATCCATCATAACATGTTCATCGCTTCCAGAATCAAGAACTGTATTTTTAATTGATTCTTTTTCTATCAAGACTGTTATAACAGCTAGTGAGCTGGTAACTTCTGTCGTCAATAAAGCATCTACTTGGGCAGCATAGCAAGAATCACTTATCTTGGCATGTGATGCTGTTGCAACGGCATGGTTATTAGCAATATAGTTTTCACTACCTGAAACAAGATGAATGATAGTCGGTTTTGCACCGAGTGGTCGGATATATTGTGCATCAATAATTTCCGAAAAGTGGTTGCCAATGATAGAATTGTGATCACCACTGATATAAAGCAAGCCATATAAATCATCTAAGCCGTTGTTCTTTTCTTGCAAGGGTGCCCAAGGTTCATGATCATGTAAAAAATGATTAGCAGTAATCAAGTTTTCCGAACTGTTTTTCTCTAGCACTACCATACCTGGATAAAAAGCATGAAGGCGATTGTTAGTCACAAGAGAGCGTGTTACGCCTTCAAAATGGATACTGCTTGCCCCTCGTGGAAAAATATTATTTGCGGTAATCAGAAGGCCACCAAAATTCTGTGCATAAATTGAATAGCCTTTAAAACCTGCACCCATCAAATTATCGGTTACTTTTGAAGCTTGTCCCCAACCTCGCAACTCAAGACAATTCCCACATTCAGCAATGAAATTATCATGAACGGTTAAGGCATCCGCATGATAAATCGTGAGACCATGTTCTAAATAAATCAATCCCATGCCTGTTATCCTGAAAGAATCACAAGCACTCGCAATATAAATCCCTGTTTTACCATTGACATAAGTATTTTCTGGATTGGGTTCTCCTGAGCCGTCGTCTACAAAATGCAGACCGTCAATACAAAAATCAGCAAATTCTACCGAACTGATACGAGGGTCGCCCTCGCGTCTGACCAAAATCGCCGCACCTGCTTCTTCTGCACCATCTATTGCAACCGGTAAATCATTCAGAATCCGACTGCCTCCGGGCCATAATTCATGCAAATCTGCCCATTCATTTTCAGGAACATTAAAACGAATACTTGACGACGTAAAGCCATGTCCAGAACCCTCGATTTTTAAGTAACTGATGTCAATCACCGCTTGAGTGATCAGATGATAATCACCAGGCGGCAGATAGATTACCGCACCAGGTTTTCCGCCATCGTTTACATCTGTGTTTGCCTGTCTACTTTTAATATCCGCAATCATGCTATTGATGACTTCCCCAATATCAGTATAGGGATTGCCTATCGGCCATTTTGTTACATCATAAACATTATTATTAGTCATATACTTCACTCCCATTAACCTTTAACTGCCCCAGCAGTAATCCCTTTTACAATGAATTTTTGTGCCACAATTGACAGGACCATTACTGGTAAGCTAAAGATAAGCGCGCCTGCGCACATTGGTCCCAAGTCCATGCTGTAAGCTGATAAAAACTCAGATAAGCCGACAGTAAACGTCTTGGCACTCGTACTGGTCAAGAGTAACGACAGTAGAAACTCATTCCAAGACAGGAATAGGGTGAATACAAATGCTGTCGCAAGTCCTGGCGTACAAATCGGCAAGATGATATAGATAAAGGTTTTAAGACTAGAAGCCCCATCCATACAAGCTGCTTCATCTAAGGTCACCGGAATCCCTTCATAAAACCCAAGCATCACCCACATGACAAAAGGCATATTGATTGCTGCATACACAATAATCAAGGCCACCTTGGTATCATATAAGCCCAGATTTGTGATCAGTTCATATATGGGAACGGCAATACTTGATGTCGGTATCATTTTCAGGCAGAGCACAATGACGACGAGTAAGGTCGCTAGCTTGGCACCCGAACGTTGAATAGCGTAGGCAGACAAGGCTCCTAAAATGATGGCAATCAGTGTGCTGACTATTGCGACTAAAAAACTATTGAAAATATAGTGTAGTACTGGCATCCGCTCAAACAAACTTGTAAAATTCTCTACCGATAGCACTTTTGGAAAAAATTTAGCGGGTATGGATACAACCTCTGCACCCGGTTTGAATGATGAACTGATGAGATACAGATAGGGAAACAACCAAATAACAGCGCATATTGCCGATATGATTATCATGAGTTTTCCCTGTAAATTATTTTTCTTCTCCATTTTTCACTCCTTTCTATACAGTTTGTTTCTTTTTAGGATTCCATAACCCTTGCATGGCGACAAGAGTGAAGATAACAAGTACCACAATTAGTATCAGTGCCATTGCGCTGGCGTAACCGACTTTATTATAACGGGTCAGTGTCTTATATATCACGACACTAATAAGCTCAGACGAACCGTTTGGCCCACCTTGTGTCATTGCCCAAACAATATCGAAGGTTCTTGCCGCATCAATAATTCTGATAGATAAAGCTGTTAGTAAAATCGGTTTGATATTTGGTAATTTGATACTAAATATCTTCTGCCACCAAGTGGCACCATCAATGGTTGCTGCCTCAAGCATAGCACCGTCTAGTCCCTGCAATCCTGCTAGAATCATCAACATCATAAAGGGTGTTGTCAGCCAAATATCAGCTAAAGTACAGGAAAGCAAGGCCCATTTTTCATCAGCAAGCCAAAGAATTTGACTGGTATTTTTTAAAATTCCCACATTTACCAATAACTGATTAATAATCCCAAACTGAGAACTGAGCATCAATTTCCAGATGAGTCCTGCCACAAGAGGTGCAATCATCAATGGCGTTAGAATCAGTGAGCGAATTGTTTTATTGCCTTTAAAATTTGCTTCAAAAACAAGGGCAAGGACTGTCCCCAGTATCAATTCCACGACAACTGCGATTACAACGTAAAATAATGTATTTTTAAGGGGTTGCAAGAAACTTTCATTCGTAAATGCCTTGATATAATTATCAAATCCAACAAATTCCCTCAAACCGTTTGGATTGAAATTGAATAAGCTGTCTAAGCCCATTTTAAAAATTGGGTAAATCATAAACAGTCCCATAAACAAGGCACCCGGCAAAAAGAATGCAAGGATTGTTTTTCTGGATATTAACTGCATCATATTTCTCCTCAAAACTATTCCACAATAGCCTCTATCTTAGTTTTCGCATCTTTGAGTGCCTTTTCAGGAGTAGCTTTTCCTGAAAGAGCAGACTGAATCGAACTAGCGAGCACTTCTTCAATTTCTGTCCAATAAGGGGTAGCGGGTCTGTTTTGTGAATATTTATGATCAAGTGTTTGCAAAACAGCATTTAAATGCTCATTACCCGGTTCAGTGCCATATTTCTCATATACTGAAGTTCGGCCTGCAATTTTAAGTGAACCCTCAGTCATATATTTTTCATTATTGTTATACATGAATTTAATATATTCTACTGCAACATCTTGATGCGCTGAGTTTTTCATAACGCTTTGATACCAAGGACCTGTCGTTGCAGCAACACCAGCAGAACCACCAATCATTGGTGCTACACCAACATTCTGATTATCTAAGGCATAGGCTGCAGGATATTGGTGACTCCAATTAAGTTGCATGGCGAGTTTGCCATTATTGAACATCTCTTGAGACTCTGTTGAGGCAACTGATAAGGTCTCTTCTGGAACATCTCCAGATTTATAAAGGTCAACTAGGTATTGTAAGGCCTCAACATATGGTTTTTCATCAATTAAGACTTTGTTTTTATCGTCAAGGACAAGAGGCATCGCACCTGCTTGTGACGCATGGTCAAGGAAACTGCAGACCGTATCACCAGAAGCCATGCCAAATACTGTGGTACCGTACATCCCATCTTTGGTGAAGAATGCGGCACATTCTTCATATTCTTGCCATGTTGTTGGAACTTTCAAATCGTGACCGTATTTTTGCTTGAAAGCACTTTTATTGGCTTCGTCTGCAAAAAGGTCTTTTCTATAAATCAATACTTTACTATTGAGCCACATTGGCAAGCCCAGCAAGTTCTGATTTAAAGTACCTCCAGCTTCTAAGGTTGGTAGGAAATCTGATGTGATTTGCTTATCAACTTGATTGTTAAGTGGCAGCAAGTTTTGTTCAAATGCAGAAAGCCACAGCACATCTAAACCGACGACATCATGAGTTGCTGCCTTTGCCTTGATTTCAGTTGAAACCTTGTCATACATCCCTGTATACGGCACCGCGTCTACGATGACTTCATAACCTGTTTTCGCTTTAAATGCCGCAGCTGTGCTTTTGGCTACCGTTTCAGCAGGTCCACCACTCTCTACAAGGACGGTAATTTTTTTGTCTTTACCAGTTTTTTCACCACTGGAATTTTTGCCACATCCTGTAAGGGTTAAGACGCTCGTAGCTGTCAAGGTTGCTAAGGCAAGTACACCAATTTTTTTAAGACTTATTTTTCTCATTTTTCTGCTCCATTTCTTTTATGTCGATTCAAGACTAACTAATGGCTGAAGATAATCCAGATATTGTATGCGCTTACAAACGTATCCTCATAATTAATTACAGCATGATTATTTCCTCCTGCATTGACTGTTGGATGACCGACGTGCTGAATCTTGTCCTCTCTTCCATGATTTGTAATTCTTTTATACCCCAATTATAGAATATGAAATAAATAATGTCAAGCGGTTTCATAAATGATTTCAAAAAATGTTCAAAAAATTTTTTAGGATTTTGGCAAAAACATCTCAAAAATTTGCTATATAACTGTTCTGACAGCTATTATTCAAGAGTAAAATAAATTTACTAACTCTATCAGATTTAAAAATGACAAAAATTGAACTATTTTCAATGTTTATTATGAAAATATTTTCATTTTATCTTGTAAAATTGTTGATGACATTGTATGATAGTAGTATAACTTATAAATTGCTATCCTTTAGGATAGCAATTGTTAGCAATACAGAAAGGTAACAGACCATGACGATAGATAAAACGGGAATAAAGGATATTGCTGAAAAAAGTGGCGTATCATTGACCACCGTTTCCAGATATTTCAACAAGCCAAATCTTTTATCCCTCAAAACAAAAGATAAAATCCAAGCCGCTATTCAAGAACTTAATTACAGCCAAGATAATGTTGCGAGAACCCTTGCAACTGGCAAGTCTAATCTTGTTGGCATCATTTTCCCTTCATTACATCTTGGTTTTTACACAGAATTAATGAATCAACTCATTAAACAGGGTAAAGAAAAGCATTATAGCTTTATTGTTTACACCTCACGCGATACGAAGGAAGAGGAGTTAAGCTTAATTGACACCTTGAAATCTTATCGCGTCAAAGGGATTATTTTGCTCAGTCATATTTTAAGTCCTGAAGAGATTGAACAACTTGAAGTGCCAATTATTTCTATCGAACGAGCTGGTGGCAACTACTGTCAGATCAATAACGATAATTATACTGGTGGCAAACTTGCTGGCGAAAAATTGATAGCAGATAACTGTGAAGTATTCCTACACATCAACAATGGCTACTATGAAAATTGGCCGTCATTTAAGCGTATTGTCGGCTTTGAATTCTCGGTCAAAGGCATGCCTCATGAAACAATTATCAATGAGGATTTAACTGATCCCTACTCTAAGATTGCTTCAACTGCTATGTCTGCTATTGTGGATAGTTTGCTTGAAAAATATGTAGGCAAAAAATTAGGCATCTTCTGCTCCAATGATGATATTGCTAATATGCTGCAAAGAGAATGTATCCGTAAAGGACTTAAAATGCTAGAAGATGTTGAAATCATTGGCTACGATAATTCTCCAGTGTCTGATTATGCGATTTATCCGATTACGTCAATTGACCAAAATATTCCCTTAATGGCGCAAATCGCAATCAATTCACTGGAATCTTATATTCCCCACGAAAATGTGGTGCCTGCGACACTTATGGATAAAAGTACGACTGTATAGCATTATTCCAAATACATCAATTAATAAAAAATAACTTACCTATTTACCGACAATAGGTAAGTTATTTTTTGTAGTATGTTGTCTGAGTTTCAGCTAACGTCGAAACATTAAACAGGCTCTACCGGCTCAAACAGCCGTGGCAGTATTTTAGACTACTTTTCAAATGACCACCAACTAATAATCTTTCTTGATTATTTTGCCAGCTGACACAAGTGAATAAAGTTATCTTAGCTTGCTTGCCTTTGACGGGATTTTGAAGGATTTTATCTTCGGGTACCTCGTCTCTCGTCATAAAATAGATGTCATCTTGGACAATTTCGTCAGCTGTATATACCTACTCTTTTTTATCAACTGTTTCTTACGATAATCTCATCACCTTTTTTGACTTGGTTTAAGTCCGTGAACAAGACACCTTTATATGGCGTAGAGTGCCCAGACAAGATCAAGTTGCCTTGACCAGCAGGTGTGTCCGTCAGATATGTACTCGTACCCAAGCTTAATGTGTAATCGGTTGTCCTCTTAAAGAGATGATGATTGCTACTACTACTGCTAGTATGATGTATTTTATGTTTCTTTTTTTGGTTTTGCCATCTATCTTGTCACAGTAATAAAAGACATATAGATGCACCCAATGGAGTACAATTATATGCCTTCTATTTTCTATGCTTCATTTCTTTCTTGATGAAGTTTTAATATATTATTTAACTTCTCAATTGGATACTCTTCTAGGTACTCAAATTCTTCTTGATTTTTAGAACCAGAGTCCTTTTTTATTTTTGATATAATCAGCTCTTTCAAAACAGGTTGCGTTAAGCCACTCGGTAACATCTCAATTGATGTTTCGTATAAAAAATTTTTAAATGAGCGATTATCATTTGTTTCGTAGAACCTGATTAATTCATCAGTGAAGTCCTCTTGAACATCTAGCGGTATCGCCAGTACAGCACAATTATTTTGCAACAAAATGTGATTTGTTATCATTTAAGCTGTACGTTTGTTACCATTATTGAACCACTGTCCTCTGGAAATCGATGCCAACATCTCCATCCCTCTATCAATTGGGTTTTGAAGGATATTTATTCGTTCAATTTCCTCCTTGACACTTTCATAATTCGGAATATCTGGCTTATAATTTGTACCAGAAATAAAAACAAACTCACTTTTCAGCTTACCAGGATTTGAATAGTGTCCTGCTCCGACAATATTATTATACTCAGAAATGAGTTGATAATCGATCGGATAATCAATATTCTCAAACAAAAATTGCCAAGCATATTTCAGATTTTTAATCACAACAACTGTTTCAACGTCAACATTCTTTGGTGAACGCCCTTCGTAGATTTCCTGAGTTTGTGGGAGCGTTACACCACGTGTCAACTCGATATTCGCAATTTTCCATATACTATCAACAACCAAACGTTTGGATGCTTCTATTGCAACTTCTCTATCAACTTTTATATAGTCGTAAGTCACGATTAATTCTTCATTTCCTTCTTTAATGATGAGCTATGCTTCAGCCCAATCATATTTGATTAACTCAGGTCTTTCAACCTTTTTCATTTGTTCAAGTTGCTCCAATTGATAGTTGAAATCCAACGTCAACAATAGTTTAGCGTTAAGACCAGTAACAATCTCAATCCGAATAGCAATCTCAGGCGACATAAACTTCTTTCGATGAGAATGTCAGAAACATGCGGTTGGCTGATACCGATACGCTTTGCGAACTCCTTCTGCGTAACGTTGTGGTACCCTAAAATTTCCTTAAGGGTATCACTTGCAGAAGTCATTGCCTGAACATTTATAGGCCAACTCCGATCTAATTTCTTGTTCATGCTTTATCTCCCTTAATGATAATACTCAAAACTAATATATAGCTATTTAGCTATATTACTATGTCTTGTCAATCATCGACTACACATTTCAAATATCTTTTTTGCTATACAAAAAACCACTATTCACAATAAATAGTGGTTTAATCTTAGCAGACTTTTTGGCATACAATCATATGATTTTTAACAAATAATCCATATTTCTAATCCGTCAAAACGTTGAAAATAAGGCTTTTCACTTTAAACAAACTTGTGGGGTCATTCCCACTCAACAGTAGCAGGTGGCTTAGCCGTAATATCATAAACCACGCGATTAACACCCTTAACTTCATTGGTAATACGACGTGAAACCTCAGCGAGGACTTGCCAGTCAATCTCAGCGAAGTCTGCGGTCATGCCGTCGATAGATGTAATAGCACGAATGGCGATAACTGTATCGTAGCTACGAAAATCACCTGTGACACCAACTGAGCTAACACCTGTATCAACGGTGAAGTATTGCCAGATTTTTTCGTTAAGACCTGCTTTAGCGATTTCTTCGCGGAGAATCAAGTCTGAGTCACGTACTTTTTCAAGGCGTGGCTCTGTAATTTCACCCATGATACGGATAGCAAGACCTGGACCAGGGAAGGGTTGACGCCATACTAAATCATGTGGCATACCAAGGACTTCACCAAGTTCACGAACTTCATCTTTGAAGAGTTTGTTCAAGGGCTCAATCAGCTCAAACTGCATGTCCTCAGGCAGTCCACCAACATTATGGTGGCTCTTAATCGTTTGTGCTGTATCTGTACCCGATTCGATGACATCAGTGTAAAGCGTGCCTTGGGCAAGGTAGTCAACACCGTCAAGTTTTGAGGCTTCATCGTCAAAAACTTCGATAAATTCATTACCAATGATTTTACGTTTTTTCTCAGGGTCAGAAACGCCAGTTAGTTTGCTCATAAAGCGGTCTTTGCTGTCTACTTTAATAATGTTAAGGCCGAATTTGCCGCCCAAGTCGTTCATGACTTGTTCTGCCTCACCTTTACGCAGTAAACCATGGTCAACAAAGATAGACGTTAATTGGTCGCCAATCGCACGTTGCAAAAGCACGCCAACGACAGATGAGTCAACACCGCCTGAAAGACCAAGCAAGACTTTTTTATCGCCAACTTTTTCGCGAATTTCTTTGATTTGGTGCTCAACGAAACCTGCCATTGACCAGTCACCTGATGCCTTAGCGATTTTTTTAACGAAATTTTCAATAATGTTATGACCATATTCGCTGATTGTTGTTTCAGCATGGAATTGAACGCCGTAAAGCCCTTTTTCATCATTTGCAATCGCTGCAATTGGTGTTTGCACGGTATGAGCGGCAACTTTAAAACCTTCTGGTAGAACAGTGACATTATCAGAATGGCTCATCAAAACTGTCTGTTCAGCGGGTGTCCCTTCAAGCAATTTAGATGTGGCATCGAGATTAATTTTAGTTGCACCAAATTCCCCATTCCCTGGGTTAGCTTCTACTTTACCCCCAAGTTTTTGTGTCATAAGCTGCATGCCATAACAGATGCCCAAAACGGGAACGCCAAGCTCGAAAACACCTGGGTCAATATCAAAAGCGTCTGCCTCATAAACTGAGTTAGGACCACCCGAGATAATAATAGCTTTAGGATTGTAGGCCTTGATTTCAGCCAAGGTCATTTTATGGCTTTTCAGCTCAGAAAAGACACCAAACTCACGAATACGGCGAGTAATCAGTTGATTGTACTGGCTACCGTAGTCGAGGACGATGATTTTCTGCATTTCTTGCATATCAGTGGTTGTCAAAGTAGAACTCCTTCTTTTGTGTTATTGCAAAAATTAGATTATATCTATTTTACCAAAAAAAATGCCCTTTTGCATTTATATTTTTAGTATCAGTTGTTAGTCTTTTCTTAATTTGTCTAATGTGGCTTGGAACAATTTCGGTGGATCAAGTTCGAACTCTAACCACTGATGCGAAGTAGGATGCTCAAATCCTAGCATCTGCGCATGTAAAAATTGCCCATGATTAGGTTTCAATGCATTTTTCGGACCATACAAGGGGTCTCCAGCGATCGGATGCCCGATATATGCCATATGCACACGAATTTGATGCGTACGCCCCGTCTCAAGCGTCAAACTCACCAAAGTGAAATCACCAAAGCGCTCCAACACCTCGAAATGCGTCAAAGCAGGCTTACCACCCGCAATAACAGCTTGCTTTTTACGATCCTTGGCATTGCGACCTATCGGCGCCTCAATCATACCACGGTCATTGAGTAAATTCCCATGGACAATGGCAACATAACGACGTTTCGATGTGTGTTCTTTAAGTTGAGCGGCTAGAAATTCATGCGCTTGATCATTTTTAGCGACCATTAACAGACCACTGGTATCCTTATCAATACGGTGCACAATGCCTGGTCTGATCACACCATTGATGCTAGACAAATTCGTCATATGATACATCAGAGCATTAACGAGTGTACCTGTTTGATGACCAGCTGACGGATGGACCACCATACCCTGAGGTTTATTAATCACTGCGACATCATCATCTTCATAGACAATGTCAAGTGGTATATTTTCAGCCTCATAGGACAGAACTTCTGGCTCAGGGATATCAAATGACACGATATCATTTTCTAGCACCTTATACTTAGCTTTTTTGACTTGCCCATTAACCAAAACAGCGTCTGCTTTAATCAGATCATTAGCCTGAGTCCGTGAGACATCTGAGTTGTCTGAGATAGCCTTGTCAAGTCGCAATCCAGCGGACTGGGCTTTCATTTTTATTTTCAATTTATCTTAACCTTCATCTTTTTCTATCAAAATACCAATAAAGAGCACTACGAATCCTATTGATAGCAAAATATCTGCTACATTGAAAATAGGAAAGTTGATAAAGTCTAACTGAAACATATCAACAACATAGCCTTGGCGCACTCGGTCAATAAAGTTACCCAAGGCACCTGAAATAATCAAGGTCAGCCCAATAGCATACCAATTTTTCGACAGATTTTTGAGCCAAAACCAGGTAGCTACTGCCAAGACAAGTATTGTTGTCAAGAAAAAGAACCACTGCTGTCCCTCTAAAATCGACCAAGCTGCACCATTATTTTGGAGATGCGTCAGTGATAAGATACCCCTAATAACTGGCTTTTGCTCTGATAGTCTAATATTTTTTGCAATGGCTATCTTAACCACTTGGTCAAAAACAATGCCTAATATCATCACGATTAATAAACTTATTTTTTTAATCTTCATCGTTCTATTATATCAAAAAAAGCAAGCCTCTGCTTGCTAAATTTGCCTATAAGGACTTAGACTATTTCAACTGTGTGGATTTAACACCACCTTCAATCGCCTCATCAAAGATAAAGGAACCATTTGATGTCCGGTCAAGTAGATTTAAGTCTGGTAAATTGATTTCAAATAATTTATCCGTTTGTGATAGGACTTGTAGTATTTGTAATTCTTGATCAGTTTCAGAGAACAAGTCACCACCATAAACGTTTTTCACGGTACCTGAAGCAAAGACTTTATGTGGTGCTTTTTTGAGATCACGAAGTATTTGTAAGCCACGACCAGCACGGTTTTTAGCTGGAATTTCAGTGAAATTCACACGTTTCAGAGACCCACGTTGCGTCAAAATATAGAATGAATCGGTATCAGCAAAATAACTTGCAACGACAAAATCATCGTCTTTTAAGTTAATAGATTTAACACCTGCTGCTTTTGCACCCACAACTGGCACATCCTGAGATGGAAATCTCAAGGCATATCCATTGTATGTCACTAACATCATGTCTGTATTTTTATCAAAGGCAATTGAAACAACGCGATCATCAGCTTGTTTAAATTTCGCATATTGCGCAGATTTAGAGCGGTAAGTCCGCCAAGGCTTGAAGTCAGCAAGCGCTACTTTTTTGATTAACCCAAATTTAGTTGCAACTATCAGCTCGCGCGTCTCTGCATCAAAATCGTCTAATATTTGGACGAATAATATCTCTTCCTCTTGAGAAAAGTTATTGACCAAAGAAGAGCTGTGCGTGCCAATATCTTTCCATTTAATGTCATCCAGTTCATGTATTGGTCGATAGATGACATTGCCAAAGGTCGTGAACACTAGCAGATGCTGTGTTGTTAAAGCCGGTTGATGGAAAATGAGACGATCATCTTCACGTTTGCCAATCTCATCCAGTTTAGAGGCTGAAAAACTACGTGGCGTTGTGCGTTTGACATAACCAGAACGTGTCACACTGACAATCGTTTCTTCTTTAACGATGAGTGAGGCAGCTTCAACTTCAACTGCGACTACTTCATCCACCAGAATACTTTTACGAGGTTGACCGAATTTCTTCTTAACTTCTCGAAGTTCACGTTTCATCACATTAAACATTGTTTTCTCGTCATTGATGATAGCTGACAATGTTGTGATACGCTCTTTGAGCTCGGCTTCTTCACTTTGCAAAGTAACCACATCCGTATTTGTCAAACGATACAGTTGTAACGTCACAATAGCTTCGGCTTGTGGCTCGCTAAAGTTGTAAGATGCCATCAAGTTCTCTCTGGCATCCGCTTTATTATCGCTGGCACGGATGAGGGCAATGACTTCATCCAAAATACTCAGGACACGAATCAGACCTTCAACGATATGCAGACGTTTTTCAGCCTTATCACGGTCAAAGATTGAGCGAGAACGAATAATATCACGTTTATGGCTGATATAGCTTGATAAAATCGGGAGAATCCCGACTTGACGTGGTGTCGCATTGTCGATTGCAACCATATTAAAGTTATAATTGACCTGTAAATCTGTGTATTTGAGTAAATAATTCAGAATTAATTCAGCATCTGCATCTTTTCTCAGCTCTATGGCAATCCGTAAGCCGTCGCGGTCAGATTCATCGCGAACTTCAGCAATGCCAGCTACTTTAGCGTTAACACGAACATCATCAATTTTTTTAACTAAGCTAGCTTTGTTAAGCTCGTAAGGAATTTCAGTGACAACAATTTCTTTTTTGCCACCCTTAAGTTCTTCAATTTTAGTTTGAGAACGAACGACTACTTTACCTTTACCGGTTTCATAGGCTTTTTTAATTTCAGACTTGCCTTGAATAATCGCACCCGTTGGAAAGTCTGGGCCAGGTAGGAAGGCCATCAGTTTATCAACACCCGCGTTCGGATGGTCAATCATATAAACTATGGCATCAATAACTTCACTCAAATTATGCGTCGGTATGTCCGTCGCATACCCTGCTGAAATCCCTGTTGAACCATTGACCAAGAGATTGGGAAAGCTGGCTGGTAAAACAGTTGGTTCTTTTTCGGTATCATCAAAATTCCATGCAAAGGGCACGGTATTTTTGTCAATATCTTGCAAGAGGTAGGCAGAAATTTCAGATAGACGTGCCTCTGTATAACGCATAGCAGCGGGTGGATCACCGTCCATTGAACCGTTGTTACCGTGCATTTCCACGAGGACTTGACCCATTTTCCAGTCCTGAGAGAGGCGGACCATGGCATCGTAAATCGAACTATCACCATGTGGGTGGTAGTTACCCATGATATTGCCGACTGACTTGGCGGATTTTCGGTAGCCCTTGTCAAAGGTGTTGCCATCTTTATTCATCGAATAAAGAATTCGCCGTTGAACGGGTTTTAGCCCATCCCGAATATCAGGTAACGCTCGCTCCTGGATGATATATTTAGAGTAGCGACCAAATCGGTCGCCCATAATCTCTTCGAGAGAAAGTTTTTGTACATTGCTCATAATTTCTTCTTTTTCTTTTTAAATGATTTCAGAGAATTTTTCGATATCTGCTTTGGTACCAACAACATAAAGGACATCGTCCAAAACGATTTTGGTATTATGTCTTCCGATACTGGCAGAACCATCTGCTTTCTTAACAAAAGCGACATTAACATGATAGTCTTGTGTTAGGTTTGCTTGAAATAAGGTCAGGCCGTTAAACTTACTGTTCTTAACGATAATTTTAGCAAATGAATAATCATCCGATAAATCTAGGTATTCGGAGATATCTGGGTGTGCTAAATTATCAGCAACACGTTCACCAGCATCTTTTTCTGGCTGAATGATTTTGTCCGCACCAATTTTTGTCAAAACTTTAATTTGTACATCGGTCGTTGCTTTAGCCACAACGTTTTTAGCACCAGCCTCAATCACAATCATCGTCGTCAAAATACTCGCCTGTACATTTTTGCCAATGGCGACAACCACACCGTCAAATTTATCAATTTCGACATTTTTAAGCACACGTTCATCCGTCGCATCCGCAATCATGACGTGTGTCGCAATGTCCTTGTAGTCATCAATTTTTTTGGCATCAGTATCAATCGCCACCACTTCATGACCGTTTTTGACTAAACTTAGCACCACACTAGAGCCAAATCGCCCCAAGCCAATCACACAAAAACTTTTCATCTCATATTCTTTCTTTAAAGTCCCAGGTAGGTTAAGTCAATCCCTAACCCACAACAATTTCTTCTTCTGGATATTGAATCAATTCTTCATCTATCTTAGCATGGCTACCAAGCGCATAAATGACTGTCATAATCCCAATTCGCCCAATAAACATTAGTACCATAATTAAGAGTTTACCAATTGCAGTCAAATCTGGCGTCAACCCCAATGATAGACCGACCGTCGCTAGTGCTGAAATGACTTCAAAAAAGACATATTCAATCCCATTATTTAGTGGTAAGTCCTCCGTTATCAATAATACAAAAGAGAAGGTAAAGATAATCGCTAAATAAATAAAGATGATTTCATAAACACGTCGAATAATTCGACGCGGAATTTGTCTTTCATGATAAATTGTTTTGAATCGATTACTAAAAATGTAACGAATATTCATCACCAGAACACCAAAAGTCGTCGTCTTAACTCCTCCAGCAGTCGAACCTGATGTGCCACCGATAAACATTAGCACCATAGTCAAAACAAGACTGGCATAGCTCGTCGCATTATAATTACTAAAGGTAAAGCCACCAGAACGCGGTGTGATACTCAGGAAAAAGTTTTGAGCCAAGTAAGTAACTGGACGACCGTCAAAGCTTTTTATATTAAGTAAACTATATAAAATCGTACCAGCGACAACTAAAATAGCTGTCATCGTCAATGCCAAACGAGAATGCAAGGTGATTTTTTTAACTTCGCGAAAATTAATCAAGTCAAACCAGACAATAAAACCAAAAGAACCTGACAGAATCAGTAAACTCATAATCATCAAGACATAAGGACTATCCTTAAATTGAAACAGTGATGTCTCAAATAAATCAAAACCAGCATTAGAATGAGCTGAAACCGAATGGAATACACTAAACCAAATACCTTTTCCCCAACCAAATTTAGGGATAAAATCTACACTCAGCATCACCGCACCAATAAGTTGTGTCACCAAGGATAATTTGACAATGGACTTGACCAATTTATCACCGTTATTGAAACTTGTAAAGTTATAGGCATCACGAATTAGCATTTTGGATTTGAAAGACGGATGTTGCCCTGTCATGTTCAACAAGAGCACTAAGAAACTCATAAACCCCAGACCACCCACTTCAACCATAATGAGAATAATCACCTGACCAAAAGTATTCCAGTGGTCGGCAGTATTCACAACAGCTAAACCTGTCACACAAGTCGCTGAAACAGCCATAAAAAGACTGTCCAAGTAAGAAGTCGCTTGCCCATTTTGGTCCGACATTGGTAAGGCTAAAAAAATTGAGCCAATCATAATTACAAATAAAAATCCGAAAATAATCATCTGTGGCGGTTTCATATTTTTTATCAATTGGGGAGCACGCATCTTATGGCATCACTTCACTTTTCTCTTCAAGCGTAAATTCAACATTATTTTCAATCCATTTACGACGCGGCTCAACCTTATCCCCCATGAGAACAGATACACGCTTTTCAGCTTGTGCCACATCATCTAGGGTCACTTGAATCAAAGTTCTCGACTCAGGATTCATAGTCGTTTCCCAAAGCTGGTCAGCATTCATCTCACCCAGTCCTTTATAACGCTGGAGAATAGCACCCTTGCTAAAGTGCTTGCGAATCTCGTTTAATTCGCCGTCAGTCCAAGCATAGGCAATCTTCTCATTTTTCCCCTTACCTTGACTCATTTTATAAAGCGGTGGCAGGGCAATGTAGACATGACCGTTTTCAATTAGAGGTTTCATGTAGCGATAAAAGAATGTCAGTAACAAGGTTTGAATATGCGCACCATCGGTATCGGCATCGGTCATGATGATGACTTTATCGTAGTTAATATCCGAAATGTCAAAATCTGCGCCAACT
>Ga0334895_1000177_pt1 | contig 104625 bp, 99 predicted proteins | sample GraSluR3_MG_7_FD_207229 | JGI IMG/M metagenome (GOLD analysis project Ga0334895, IMG submission 207229) | Sludge microbial communities from methane-producing bioreactor in Wageningen University, Netherlands - Granular Sludge_31_05-R3 | ecosystem: Engineered > Bioreactor > Anaerobic >... | reverse complement strand
GGTACTTGGGTGGTAACGCCCCGGGAGAGTAGGTCGTTGCGGGATAATGTTCCTCAGTAGCTCAATGGTGGAGCAACCGGCTGTTAACCGGTAGGCTACTGGTTCGAGTCCAGTCTGAGGAGCCATTGTGGCCCCTTGGTCAAGCGGTTAAGACACCGCCCTTTCACGGCGGTAACAGGAGTTCGAGTCTCCTAGGGGTCACCAAATTAAATTAGCAAACAAAAAATATATGGCCCGGTAGTTCAGTTGGTTAGAATGCCAGCCTGTCACGCTGGAGGTCGACGGTTCGAGCCCGTTCCGGGTCGCCATTTATTTTTATACAAAACAGGGAACAGAAAGATCTAAAGATTAAATCCTAAGAATTTTACTGGTAACTAGAAACTAATATGCTGGCGTGGCTCAACGGTAGAGCAGCTGACTTGTAATCAGCAGGTTGTAGGTTCGATTCCTATCGCCAGCTCCATTTAAATTTTATATTGTGGAGGGGTTCCCGAGTGGCCAAAGGGGGCAGACTGTAAATCTGTTGGCGGAGCCTTCGAAGGTTCGAATCCTTCTCCCTCCACCATTACTATCAAGAATAGACAATAGGGAACAGGGAACAGGGAACAGAAAACCCCTGAAACCTATACCAATATAGAATTTATTGATTTTACTGATAACTATCAATTAATATGACTCATTAGCTCAGCTGGTAGAGCACCTGACTCTTAATCAGGGCGTCCAGGGTTCGAGTCCCTGATGGGTCACCAATTTTTAAATAAATCGATGGAAGCCTAGAAAATCCAAGTCTACACAAATTTCTATATTTGCTTTCTCGTTTTTTTTTCGGCATTTTTTGTAAGTAAGTCAGACGAACAAAATCTTACATCAATTCTATCAAATATATCAAAAAAAGAAAAGAGCCATTAAAGGCTCTTTATTATATTAAGGTATCATTTTTTTATTACAGATATATTTTTTATTAGTGATATATTTTCTATTATAGATCTATTTTCTAATTTTCTACAGAATCTAATTCTTAAGAGATATGGGATTTATCAAATTCATATTAATACACTATCCTACTTTCAGTAAGATATATCAATAAATCTTCTAGATGTTCTCTGATTAATGATTTCTTTAGTTTTTGTTTCCACAACGCATCTTCTTTATTTATTTCGGTGTATGTTAACTAGGAATGCTTTTCTTATATCTTGTCTAATACGGTCCAGTATTTCTTTGTTTCTTTGTTCTCCTCGTTTATCTTCTTCATTCTCGTAGTTTTCCATCGTTACTTTTATTGTGTTTTTTATTGAATCTACTATTTGATCTTGTTCTTTTCTTGTGGTTAACTCTCCCCAATCATCTCTAAAACATGGAGGGAAAACAAAGGTTATATTTTCAAATCCTCTCTCCTTTAATCTCTTCGCAGCATGAATTGTTCCTTTTTTGCCATTATCATCTACATCAAAAGCTAGGCATATTTCTACCTTTTTGTTAAACACTTTTGATAGTAAATAAAATTGTGCTTGGGACATAAAACAGCCTAAACTACTAATAATAGCTATATTATTAAGGTTGTTTTTTTCTACGCTTTCTTTTATTCTCAAGGCATCTTTAGGTCCTTCAGTGATTATTACTTTATTTATTTTTTTATTATTCACAAATTGATGCAATAAATAAAAATGGGTACCTGATTTTGAGTCCCAAGTGTTCATAACCTTTTCTTTTTTCGTTATGTTACTTAAAACAGATCTACCCTGTATCCCTACTATATCTCCTTCTATATTTCTAATAATGTAACAAATCCTATTTATAAATTTATTAATTTCGCTTATTTCATGTTTCTTGTCATCTTTAAATGCTACATCATTCCTAGCTAAAAAGTCTGTATAGTGAAAGCCTTCTTCTTTCAGATAAAAATAATCAGTATTATCACGAGAAAGGGATTTATTTAAATTTTTTAAATTTTTATTTCTACTTTGCTTTGAAATTTCTTCTTCCATTTTTAAAGCCACTTCTATTTCCCATACTCTTATTATTTTTTTAAATTCATTCATATTATTTCTTTTTTGTTTTAAAATGTTGTATGCCTTGTTTATTGATGTAGATGGATTTTCATCTATTAAATCAATTAAGTTAAAATAAAGTTGCATATATCATCCAGACTAATTGTGTTATTCCCAATCTCTTTAAGATCATCATTTATATATACCTGATGTTCCTTTTTTAATTTATAATCTACTTCTATATTGCTTTTATAAAGAAATTTTAGGGGTTCCATATGCTTATAATCAAGCTTGTTCTTATATTCTAGAATGAACTCAAAGGCTTCATCAAAAAAATCCTTTACAGTCATTGGCATGTCGGTTTCTATACAATAGCGATTATAGTACCCAACATATTCCTCAATTTGCTTATATAAGCTTTTTAGAATAATCATCCTTCCACTTTCTTTAATGTGTGAACTTTGCATTTTACTTCATCTCCTTTTATTTTAATAATTTCACTTGCTATAAAATTTAACAAATGATATGTAATGATACTTTAGGAGATTTTTCTTCTATGTAAAATCTATATAATAATGAAAACCTGACAATCTCTATATCGATAAAGAAGTATAATAATCATAGATTGTCTTCTGTTTAAAGATATAAAACATCATTTTCAATAATTTCAAATCCTTATTATAAATATTCTATAGTTAGATAGTTGATATTAACTTTCTATTAGCTATGCTACTTTTTAGTTAGTCGTACATTCATTAGAGAACCTTTTTTATAATAGATGAAAATAATCTATATTCTCATATCCTTTATAGTATATAGTAACCTTTAGTTAGCCCTACAAGTAGTGAATGTTTCTTTAAATTTAGTATTGTTTTATTATAATATTTTGTATTATGAATGTAGTAAGTGGTTAACTTAAGTTAGCCGATATAGGGGAAAAAATGTTGTTTAAAGAGCTTTTATTATAGCAAATTATATTCAAGAAGTTTTATCTTTTATTTATTTTATTAGCTCATTCATTTTATAATAATATTACTTTATTTAAACTTATATGCCCGATTATTAAAAAAATGAAGGAAATATGTAGTATATATGGAATTATAAATAAAATGACTTAATTAAGTTTTTATTGGCAAATTATAATACGAGCTTATTAAATTTGTTGAGTAGGTGTTTTTAATTGGAAGAATTATTATCAATGTCAGAAGAAGAATTTAAAGATTTAATAACTAAAAAAAGCATTGCAGAACTATAAAGATGATGATGATAGCCAGGAGGGAAATTATCGTGCTAATGGGCGTAAAATATTTAAAAACACATTATCCAACTAAAACTAAAACAATGTACAGATTGAAAAAAAGATAGGTTTATAAAAGGGAATTTTAATTAAGAAATATGACTTTAGAAGATCATAAAATTTTTTTGAAGCATCTATATATGGAGGGTAATGAATATTACTTATTTCTATTTTTTATATCTTTAGAAATCGCCCTAAACATTTAGTAATTGGGGGAATAATTGTATTAAGTATTATGTCATTAGGGTTTATGTGGATTCAATTATTTGGGTTAATAGCATTTATTCTAATTAGGTATTATAATGGAACTGTTGGAAAAGGAAATAGATATCTATTCTATGTATTCTACCCTGTTCATTTATTGATTCTTGGCATCTTATCAATATATATCTTTAGCTAATTGAAGTTGAAGTTTATAAGCAGTAGCCTAAATAAATTATATTCTATAAGAATTAGCATAGTTAAAGATGACTTCATAATAAAGAGCTACAGGGTGAAATGGGTGTTTTATTTATATATTAGAACAACAGATTTAAACAGGCTCATTGAGGTTGATTATGAATGTTAACTTTGAGATATATAATGGGAAAAGTCTATTGAAATCAATAGATTTATGCAAATCAATATATTCTTCTAGATTAAATTTAATCTTCACATATAAAAATAGCGAGGCAAGTCCCCGCTACTTTTATACTATACATTGTTTTAAGCATCTTGAAGTATCCAACGAATTCCAGTTTTTATATTACTCCCCCTTGAATTTTCTATTTCATAATCTTTATAAATAATATCAAAATCTAGTTCTTTACCAAGGGTTACCAATTGCGCTTTTGTAGCGATTACAGTTTTTGTGGCAATATAATTAGCTGTAACGCTAATACAATCAAGATATACAATCTTACCACTTTTCATATAACCCAGAATGGCTGTTTTTAAAGATGTAACACTATTGTTGCCTCCCACCATTAATGCAACTTTGCAACTTCATTTTTATCCATCTATATTCCTCCTTAAACAAATAAGGTTGTAAAAAATGATGTGGATTGCATATTCATAGTTTTTGAGTTTGTTTCGAGGGAGTTTTTTAAATTTACGATATTATAATATTATCCAAAGAAGAAAACGCAGATATCCAAAAAAGATCGTGCTGTGAATCTCCTCCTCGAGGCATTTTCTTATACCATTTCCTGGTTTTAGGGGATAGGTTTAAAGCAAATATTATTTATCCATAGAGTAATATAGTTAGCTCTTTTTTTATTTATGTAGGAATTTTAGAAGTAATATAGAATAGATAAGTATATAGTCTATAAACTTAACGCTGACTTTCAATAATATAAATAGGCATAAAAATAAATTAATTTATAGAAGGTGAGGAGAGAACATTATGGAGTATTTTTTTGGAATTGTAATTTTTGGCGCTATATTTCTAATTGCATGGATAATTGGGAATATAAGAGAATCTAATATAGAATGGATAATTATATAGTTTATATTTATAATTTCCAAATACATAATTAAGTAAGTTATAGAAATAATGAAAACCTACATACTTCCTATAGAAAAATAATTATCATGGGGGAAAGTGATGAAAAAAGTATTATTTATTCTATTAATAACTAGTATTATTTTAACTATAGCAGCTTGTGGTGTTGCCAATAAGGAAATGACACTATTGGATCACATGTCATCCATTTCTTTTTCTAAATCCCAAGGATTTGGAGCCCTAAATAAGAATTTTTCTACCATTTATCATGAAAAAGGAGTTGTATCTGTCTTTGAAGGAGTCATCAAAAATGCAAAGGGAAAAAGGGAGAATTCCATAGAAAATATCAATGAGGATAAACCAGATTATGATATATTGGTTGAATATGTAAACGGAGATTATCATCTTTTACATTTAATTCTAGGACAGGAAGGCCAGGAAAGTATATTGATGTATGTTGGTAACGAGTATAACCTCTATTATGTAACACCAGAAGATACAAAAAAGTTAAGGAAAATAGTAAAAGAACATTGATGTTCAGGATTTGTGATATGAATATAATGCACACTAGTATATTAATGTTTAGTTGAAAAGTAAGATGTAATGATTTATGGAAATTAGTAAGGCAGAGAAAGGAGAGATACAATTGCTTCTACAAGAATTAAAAAAAGGGAAGAATATTATCGCAATTTTATTACTTATATTTCTATTGACAATTCCACTTTATAATAATATCTATCACTCGGGTTTGTATTATATAATAGTTGGTATTATCCTTGCTCCCCCTACATTCTATAGAATTATGAGAAGTAATCTTTTAGAAAAGAGATTTTATCATAAATGGAGTGAAAAGAGGAAAAAAGGACGTTTAATTAATACGTTAAGTGAAGGCATGAAAGCCATTATTTCTATGGCAGCTATGGTATTTGGTGGTCAGTACATTGTAACTGGTCGTACACCTAGTTATATATTATCAGAGGTACCTATAAATGTGAGCATAGGTTTAATGTTTTTTCTTCTTATTTGGGGTGCCATATGCGGAATTATCGCTTGGTACGAAAAGGAGAAAAGATTCAGTAAGATTTCTTTAAATAAAATTAGGAAGTAATATTCATTTTGTGTGATAGATATAGACTTATGTATTAAACAGGAGGTGTTAAGTATGCTGAAAAAAGTTTTAATTCTATTAATTATTTGTCCATTATTTGTTATTTCAGGATGTAACAATGAGATAGATAGTGAAAAAGAATTGAACAGTTCAAAACCTACTAGTACAATTGGAGGAGTAAACGGATCAGAAAATATAGGTATAACTACATTTGATAACGGAATAGACGCCGATAATAAGAAAGGTGCTTTGCCTGAAAACATTAATATGTTAGATACCATGGAATGGCCACAAAACGAATATACTACCAATATACCCCCGCCTGAATCAGGGGAATTGTTGTTTGGTTGGATTGAACCTGATCAAGAATACTGTCATCTACAATTGTCCGATATAACAAAAAAAGAATCTCAACAATATGTTAAAGACTTAAAAGAGGTCGGATTTATGGAAATAGAAAAAGTTTCAGAGGAAATAGATGATGATTATCTTTCTGTGGGGATTCTATTAAGATATGATAATACTTTTATTAGCATGGCTTATATGGATGATTCGTTAAGTATGTATATAAAATTAGATTGATTTTGGAACATTTCACCAAATAAATTATATTTATAAATACGATACTTATTCATAAGGTGAAGCCAAGAAAATTTATATGCTAGGGGTGTAAAATTGAAAAAAGAAGCAGCATCAATTGGAATTATTGGAATACCTGATGAGGAAACCATTTATAAATTGGAACAAGTATGGGGTAAACCCGTAAAGAAAATAGAAAAAAAAGGTAAAATTGTTTTATTGGTGGGCAAGGGATTATTTAAAAAGAAAATTATAATTCCTATGGAAAATTAATTATAATGGGGGAAAGTGATGAAAAAGAAGAAGTTTATTTTTGGTCTGATTATCATACTTGTTTTAATAATTATTTACGGTGGTGGTGGCAAAACTACCTTTGGTTGGGTTCATGTAACTGATAAGAACAAAGACATGGATACATATTATATTAATGGTTATCATGGAAATTTTAAACTTATGGATGAAAGAATAAAAGAAACAATTAAACAAGAAGAGGAAGAACTCGAAATTGAAGTAAAAAACAATTATACTTTCAAGTTATTTATTGATGAAAACCAAGAACCAGAAGAGAGAACTATAAGCGAGGTTTGGAATAATATACAATCAGGGAATACCTATTTTATGCAATTGAAGAAAAATAGTTTTCCAAAGAATTTATTCAGAACATATACTATTGAGGATATATATCTTTACTAAACCTATAATAGAAATCTGATTTTATAAAATAAGAAGATATTACATATAAGTAGGAAAAATGTGAAGCAGGTTAAAATATTTTTAAAGGGGTGTACTATGTTCAATTCATTTTTTTATGGTTGGTTTAATGTTGGCAGCTTATTACTTGGATTAATCTCTTGGCTATTTCCTATTATTAGCATAATTAGTTACAGAAGGGGTAATCAAAAGAATTGGATTACTTTATCCATATTGAGTATGAGTGCTTGCATTATTTCCTTATGGTTTCAAATAATTTATAATAATTATTTAGTCAAGATTGAAGACTGGTCTGCCCTCATGGATACAACGGGAGCTTTAGTTTTTGTATCAGCAGTGCTAATAATTATAACTATTATATTAAATATAATTAATCTATTTTTATATAAAAATAGATTATCAAAGTAAAAGTTTAAGACGAATTTTTATCTTTTTATCATAATTGTAGAATTGTGTGCAACATAGTTTAAAAAGTAGAAAAAATAAAGAGGTGTTAATAATGAGTGAAGTTTTTGATTATGCTGTAGTTTTAATTCTAATTATTGGTTTTACTTACGGATTAGTTAAACAAATTCAACATACTTTATCTATCCAAAAATCCAATAATACAGACAATTATAAAAGGTCATTGCTTGGGAATTACTTGTTGAGTATTTCATTGGCAGGATTTATATTATCCTATGTATTTAACGGATTAGTTGCCTTACAAATTATTCAGTCAAATATTATTACAAGCAACAGTACCAGTCTTATCTGTATCGCATTTCTGGTATTTTCTTTTATATTTAAATTTGCAATTATTCCTAAAAATTCAAAGCAGACTCCTTTTCTAAATAATAATAAATGAGCAATACACAAAACATTATTAGGAGCCTAGATATATTATTGTTTAGAGATACTATATACGAAGGAGGTCCAGTATGAAATCTTACAGAAAGGAATTAACCTTTAATACAAAAACAAGAAGAGCATTTACAAATATTACTCCACAAATAGAAGAATGTTTGCGAGAAAGTGGCATTAAAGAGGGTTTACTCTTATGCAATCCTATGCATATAACATCTAGTATTTTTATAAATGATAATGAATCTGGATTACATAGGGATTTTGAAGTCCTTTTAGAAAAACTTGCTCCTGAAAAGCCTTATGACCAATATTTTCATAATGGATATGAAGATAATGCTGATGCACATTTAAAGAGAACAATTATGGGAAGGGAAGCTGTCGTAGCTATAACTGAAGGGAAGTTAGACTTTGGTACATGGGAGCAGATATTCTATGGTGAATTTGACGGGAAAAGAGCAAAAAGAGTATTGGTAAAAATCATAGGTGAATAGCATCGGAAATGACAACCATGGTTACGGGATATTAATTTAAAAAATTCGAACTAGAAAATCATTTATATAAAGATTTTGTTATAGCCAAGCAAGTAATCGAAAAAATCTACATGTTAAAAGATAGGGAAAATGGATTTTGTAGAATGATCTTTTCCCCTTTTTTTATATATCTCACAATTTATCTAATAATAAAACCTTATTACTTTTTAAAGGAAATTAAGAGGGTTTTTAAAGAACAAATAGAAAAATAGAAAAAAGAACTTAATTAATATACTAATTTATTGAGGGGGATTAGTATGGAAAAAGGTGAATGGAGTCTGAAAAATTTAACCATTTACATAATAGTCATGACACTATTTTTCATGGCATTAGCATTTGGAGTGACAGACTATATTACAGACTACATTAAAGAGAAGTATCACAATTATCAGTTAACTAAAGTGGAACAAATATACATTGAAAATGATTCATTAATAGGAAACACTGTAAATAATATAAACAATTATGGTTTAGTAGCAGAAACAGTTGATTCCTATTATTATATAAAACAAATTCAAATATATCAGTCAGATAAAGATTTTACCAATGAAGTACTTTTAGTAGGTGAGCCAATTAATCCAGGAAAAGATACCATAAATGTTTTGGAGAACTGGATTTTCTATAGGCAGGGAGCTAAAATTAATCGGTTGGATATAAGAGACGGTAATATAAAAACGATTTTCAGAGGACATTCCTTACAAATGCAAGTCTTGGGAAAACATATCTATTTTATTAATCTTGACGATGATTATAAACTTTATAGAATGGATGTAAACGGTCAAAATAAAGAGATCTTGCATGAGGAAAAGATCATTGATATGGCTATATACGATAGCAAAATATATTATAGTTATGAAAATAATGGAGAAGATTTCCTAGAGAGAATGGATATTGATGGTAGGGAAAAAGAATTTTTAACAGATGTGAAAGCCAAAAATATGGTTAAAGATAATGAATACATCTATTATTTAGATGTAGATAAAGATCAATTATGCAGGATGAAATTAGAGGATTATACCATAGAGAGCTTATCCAATGAAAAAATATTTACTTTTGTAAAGGATAATGAGTATATATTCTACACATTAAAGAAACCACAAAAAAACTATTTTGAAATCAAAGGGCTTTATAAAATGGATATAGACGGAGGGAATAAAATTACAATTGATGGTGAAAGTTATCTAGATACTTTAGGACTTGGTTTAACAGAAGAATGGATTTTTTATAACGTTATGCATGGGTCGGTACCATATGGTTTAAAAAGAGTAAGCAAAGATGGGCTTCATATAATAGATATGGATATATATGAATAATTCTAATTTAATCTTTACTATCTTAAAAATATGTATCCAGTTTTAGAGAATTTATAGTTATAAGTAGGGGAGAATGGCAAATGGGCGTTCAACAAGCAATATACGGATTAATATTCTTATTAGGCTTTATCTCTATAAGCATCTATCATTTTCGAATACGAAGACAGTGTATTTATCTAGTGAAACTAACAAAACCAAGGGCTATTATTCTAATAGTTATAACTTTGATATTTTGTAGTATGGCTTATATTGGCGGTAATTTATGGTATTACTATATACTTGCACTTGCGGGAGCTATATCTATAATATCTGGTGTGGTAAGTGAAGGAATTCATGAAAAGGGAATATATTATCGTGGAAGAAAGGGCTTAAACATATTGGCTAAATGGGAAGATATAAAAGACATTAAAATTGATACAAATAAAAATAAACTACATAGCTTTAAACTCAAGACCACAAGAATTTATCCAGGTCAGTATTATAGGCAAGAGGATATTACTGAAATAAAAAAATTTGTAGAAGGATAAATGCTTATTGAAACAAATTCGTTAATATACTAATTGAGAAGTGTTATTTTGAGATTCATTCTTTATATAGTGTACGTCAATAGATTAATGTAAAGTATTTATATATTGTAGAAGGGGGGTAAAAAATGATAGAAAGAAAACATTCAATAATACAAATAGTTTTAGCTTTCTTTCTTATCACTTGCTTTGCAACAGGATGCAGTTCAGAGAAGAATATATCAAATAAAAATATAGAGTCAATACAATCAATGGAAAACTTCTCGACCGATGGCTTAACACTGCTTGAAAGAACTTATGACGATACAGATAGTGACGGTGATAAGGAAAGCATAGAAGTGTATACCTCTGCGCAAATCGCCCCTGATGGTCAGATGGGATGGGATACAGGCCACCAATGGGTTTTGCTTGTAAGGAAAGGAGAAGAAGTCTTCCCTCTTTTTGATGACTATGTGCAGCACGGGGAGCTGCAATTTTGGATATCAAGCTTTAACCAAGATAAAATTGAGAGTCCTGAAAGCACAGAACTACGAAGAAAGATATATGTAGCAATAACAACGAGTGTTGACTTCAAATTAGTGGATTATTACTGGGATGAACAAAATCATTGTTATCAAAAAGAAGTTGCCCTCGCTCCCCCGGCTCAATGGAGCATGACTCATTCCAATAAGTACAATATTCCTGACCCCGCTAAAATTGAACCTATTGCATATTAGTAAACAACGTGCAGTAATGATTATTTAATAATAGGAGGTGGATATACTTGAAAACAATTGATCTTAAAAATAGCCTCGTGCGGGCAATTAGTATGGTTGGACTATTTGGTATTTCATATTGGCTATGCAGATTTATATTTTTTGATATGCATGGTATGAAATCGTGGCCAAATACGCTGGCTATGGTTGGTCTGACTATAATAGTTGTCGCTACAATATATAGAAATCATATAATTCCAGTAGCTACTCTTGTAGGTTATATGGGAGGATTTATTCTTGCTATGATATTCAATACTGATGGGATAGACCCAGGTGGAGGGGGAACAAATAACGCTTGGATAATATGGGGAACTGTTTTCATTTTCTCAATTCTAATTGGTATTATTTTAGGTTTAATTTCTAAACAAAGATATAAAAATACAAAGGTTTAATTATTATTTTAAGACGCAGTTTTTATCTCTTCTGTCACAATAGCAGAAAAATACATAAATGTATGAATTTTTAAAATTGAAGATATGAGAGGATGTGATATAATGCGTTGCCCTTATTGTAATGATGAGATGCATAAGGGAGTTATTCATGGAGATAGGTATGCAATAAAATGGGTACCAAAGGAGAAAGATAGAGGAGGTATATTGCAATGGTTTTCTAGAGGTATAATTCTTGCAGGGTTTTCTGAAAGTGTTGAAGATGTATTTTATTGCGTAAAATGTGAGAAAATTATCATTGATACAAAAGGGAAAAGGGATACAAGAAATAAATAATATGGGAAATAAGATAATTGAAATCTCATCAGTAAAAATGTAGAACGACATATATTTTATATTTAATGACACACAGGGGAAGCAATAACTCCGTCCCTATGCTTATTATTTATGTTTAGATGCATATTCTTTATCTATTGCGCAATAGTTAGTTTATATGAATTAGTTTTATTGTAAAGGAGATTGATTATAAATGGACTTAATTATTGGAATAATATTATTACTCATTTCTATGGCACTAGGATTATTGATAAGAAAAAAGGTAATACCTCCTATTAGCATGGAATATTTGACTGCTACTACGAAAATAAAAGAGAGACTTAAGAATGACTGGAGAGAGATTTCTTTCGTATCTAATGTATTTTTTATAATAGCCTTTTTTTCTATATTAATTCTAATGATTGCAATTTTCCCAAGTATAAAAGCGTTTAAATTCATTGCATATATATTGATAGGGTTATTATTGATATATGTGATATATAAAGGTATCTCACATGAAATTAATAAGGATATATAGATTCCATAATCTTATCTTAAGTCCTTACACATTTTTTATCTAATCAGAATTTTCAATAGTGTGCAACGCACGATGTGTTTTTGAAGGCTGAATAAGGTAAGATAAAACTGTGTGATTTCTACATCACCAGGGCAAACCTTAAATACTACTTTAAGAACTTCGAGACGAGTGCGAGAGAGACGCTATCTGAAATCCAATCACTATAATTAACAGAAGGGGGAACGCATATGTATGGAGTAATAGCTTTACTTATTGTTGTAGCATTAGGTCTGCACTGGAATCCAAATAACAAAGATCTCTCGTTAAGTATACAAACTAGACTTATGAGGCTGGTGTTTTGTATCAGTATAGCAATATTTATACCCGCAGTAATTCAATATACATTTGGGGAAGTATCGAAGTATGATCTATTCATATTCCATCCAGTTTTCATGTATGTAATAGGCACAGTTTTTTCGATTGGCTTACAATTACTGGTTTATGGGAAGTTGTCAATTGATTGAGCGGGATATGCTTACAAATTGATAAATAAGATTAATGGGTAGAGCTTTAGTTAATGTAAGTTGTAGAATTATGCGACATAGGAGGGATATGGTATTGGAAAAGGAAGTTGAGAGAAATGTATATTTTTGATTTTATAATTACTGTTATATTCGTAATTTTAGGAATAATTTTTTATATGGATAAAGGGTCTTTTTTAATAGCAGGATATAATACAATGAAAAGCGAAAAGAAATCTAAAGTTGATGAAAAGGCATTATGTAGGTTTATGAGCAAAGCGATGTTCGTATTCGCTTTTAGTACTTTTCTATGGAGTTTAAGTAATATTGTTAACAAGCCAATCCTTCATACTACCGGCATAATTATATTCTTTATTACAGCACTATTTAATATTATATATTCAAATACTAAAAATAGGTTTATTAAATAAATAGTTTTTAAACTACTTGTGATTATAGAAATAATAGAAAGTATGTTTCACAAGGGTGAGGTTTTGTTTCTTTTCTTACTTATAGGTTTTCACCTATAGACTAGAATTGCTTCGAGGGATTTCTGCTTATAAACCTAAAAAAGCTACGAGGAATTTTGTTTAATCTCGTAGCCTTTATTTATAATTCCTCCCTCGAAGTAGTTATTTTAGGACTAGTTATTTTAGCCTTATTGCTTTCCTTGATGTGTTTCTAAAATTAGTGATATTGTCCAGTGGTGAGAACTTTGCAAACTCTCTTTTCACATCTTCAGGCAGCAAATTTACATATCGAGTGGTTATAGAAATAGATTTGTGTCCTAAAAGTTTTTGGAGAGTTAACAGATCTCCTCCATTTCTCATATAAAGAATAGCAAAAGTATGGCGAAAAGTATGAGGGGAACACCTATATTCTTTTGATTTTTCTTTTCCTAATCTTTTTTTGCAATATAGTCTTACTCTATCCTCTACATTTTTCCCTTTCATTTGTTCTCCATAGACATTACAAAATAAAAAATCTTCTGGTTCTCTTCCTCTAATTTGTAAATACTCGTTAAGTGTCTTTGCTAGTGAAAAAGATAAGGGTATTCTAATTTGTTCCCGTCCCTTCATTTTTCTTAAATAAACCTCTCTATTTTCGAAATCAATATCACTTATTTTAATATTAATAAATGTGTTAAGCCTTACACCGGTTCCTAACAAAAAACATACAATAACATAATCTCTTAAGTCTGCAAAATTCTTTAAGTTCTTTTTCTTTGGTTTTTCTATTAATTTTCTAATATCTTCTTCCTTAAAAGCTTTTATTGGTTCCTTATCTTCTTTGAGCAATTTTACCTTTGGAAGATTTTTTAAACCCTCTTCTTCACGCAAGTATCCGAAAAAGGCTCTAATAGAACGCAAATATGTATTTATAGAGGTTATTTTAAGACCATCTTTTTTCATATTTTCGATTAAATATTCTAAATTTATTTTTGTAAATTTTTGTGGTTCAACATGAACTTTTTTTAATAATCTCCCTCGAAGTGATTCTTCATACCATTCTATGGTTTTTGGCGCCAAATTTCTAGTTATTCCATCATTCAAGAATACTTTTAGGCAGAGTTCCCAGTCTTTTGCTGTTGCTCCTATATTTTTTTTAAATCTTTCATCCATATTTAATTTTTTATTTAATTTTTCCATAATTTTCTCCTTTCTATTTCTCGTTTGTTGTGATATAATACATCTTGTTCGGTTATCATATTTCGGCAGGTCTTGTTCTACAAAATGATGTTTTACCGTTCAAAAAACAAGCAATAGCAAAGGGAACCCTAGAGAATCAATAAGGATAAGTTAGACTAGTTAATTAAAGGACTCTTAATCAGGGTGTCCAGGGTTCGAGTCCCTGATGGGTCACCAAGAAAGAACATGCGGGAGTGGCGGAATTGGCAGACGCGCTAGACTTAGGATCTAGTGTCAATAGACGTGGGGGTTCAAGTCCCTTCTCCCGCACCACAAAAAAACCTGGTAGAAGGTAGATTCTAACAAGTATTCCTTTGGTCTGGTAGAAGGTAGAGAAATCTTTTTATACCATATACCATATACCTTATACCTGAATTATAATATTCCGTGACGATAGCGAAGGGGTCACACCTGTTCCCATCCCGAACACAGAAGTTAAGCCCTTCAGCGCTGATGGTACTTGGGTGGTAACGCCCCGGGAGAGTAGGTCGTTGCGGGATTTTTTTATTTTTTGTAAAAAAATTAAGAAACAAACTAACATATATTATTATGGATTAATTTTTTATAATGGAGATGAAATATAAATGATAACTATAACAGGATTAGGATTAAGATACGGAGATCAAAAGCTGTTTGAAGATGTTAATTTAAAGTTTACACCTGGTCATTGCTATGGGATTATTGGAGCAAATGGTGCAGGAAAATCAACCTTTCTAAGGATATTATCTGGTGAAATTGAACCTAGTCAAGGGGATGTATCTATTACACCTGGAGAAAGATTAGGTATACTAAGACAGGATCATTTCGAGTTTGATGAGTACACAGTAATTGATACTGTTATTATGGGACATAGAAATCTTTATGATATTATGAAGGAAAAGGATGCCCTTTATTTAAAAGAAGATTTTAACGAAGAAGATGGGATTAAGGCAGCCGATCTCGAGGCAGAATTTGCTGAATTAGATGGTTGGTCAGCAGAAACCAATGCAGAAAAGCTTTTACTTGGCCTAGGAATAGGGAAAGAACTTCATTTAGCTGATATGAAGGAGCTAATGGGAAGCGAAAAGGTAAAGGTGTTATTAGCACAATCTCTATTTGGCAATCCAGATATTCTCCTATTAGATGAGCCTACTAACCATTTAGATTTTAAAGCTATAAAGTGGTTGGAAGAATTTCTTATTAATTATCAAAACACTGTTATAGTTGTTTCCCATGATAGACATTTTCTAAATAATGTTTGTACCCACATGGTTGATATTGATTTTGGAAAGGCAAAACTCTATGTTGGAAACTATGATTTCTGGTATGAATCAAGTCAACTAGCAACAAAATTAATGAAGGATCAAAATAAGAAGAAGGAAGAAAAGATAAAGGAATTACAAACCTTTATTGCAAGATTTAGCTCTAATGCTTCTAAGGCAAAACAAGCGACTTCTAGAAAAAAACTTTTGGACAAAATTACTTTGGATGATATACAACCATCCACACGAAGATATCCCTTTGTTGGATTTACCCCTGAAAGGGAAGCAGGCAAAGATATATTATTAATAGATGGAATAAGCAAATCTATTGAGGATGTAAATTTATTAAATAATATTTCATTTACCCTAAATAAGGGTGATAAGGTAATTATATTAGGGAGAAATGAAAATGCAAAAACCCAATTTTTTAAGATTTTAATGGAAAAAGAAAAAGCAGATAAGGGAACATTTAAATGGGGAGTTACCACAAAAAGAGCATATTTACCTAAGGACAATGGGGAATATTTTGAAGGAATAGATTTAACCCTAATTGATTGGTTAAGACAATATTCAGAGGAAAAATCTGAATCCTTTATTAGAGGCTTCTTAGGAAAAATGCTATTCTCAGGAGAAGAAGCTCTAAAGCAAGTAAATGTATTGTCTGGAGGAGAAAAGGTAAGATGTATGTTCTCAAAGTTAATGCTATCTGGAGCTAATGTTATGCTCCTAGATGAGCCTACTAACCATTTGGACTTAGAATCAATTCAGGCGGTAAATGATGGGCTTGTAAGCTTTAAGGGAACACTAATGTTTACTTCCCATGACTACGAATTTATCCAAACTATAGCAAATCGTGTTATTGAAATTACTCCTAAGGGTATAGTAGATTATATAGGAACCTTTGAAGAATTTCTAGACAATGAACAAATACAATCAAAAATTCAAGAAATGTATAAATAAAATTAGTTATTATATACCCAAATTAAAAGGTGAAAGAGCTTATTATAGTTTAATAAGTTCTTTCATTTTATTAAATCAAATAACAATATAGTTAACAATACACCTGTAAAGTTATTGTGTAAAAGGTATGATAATGGTGTATATAATATCTATGAATAGATAGGGTAAATCTTATGTATGTATTCCTATAAATTAGGCATATACGATGATATACCTAATTAAATCAAGCCAATATAGGAAGTATGCATATGTAATCGATATCCATTTCAATTTTTTAAATTCACTCTCCTTTTATGTAATTACTTGAAATGTTATAATAATAGAAATATCAGAGTTCATAGATTAGGAGGTTGTTTTTTTGAGACCAAGAGATTTAATAGAGGTTAAAAAAACCATATTAAATAATGTACCATGTTTGTTGATTAGGCCAAAAACCTATAAAGATGATTTACCTACATTATTTCATTATCATGGTTGGAGTTCGAAAAAAGAAAATCATGTATTTTTTGCTACAACCATCGCACAATATGGTTATCAGGTTATTCTACCGGATTCAAACTTACATGGTGAAAGAAATCCATTGGATAATTATAGTCCTGAAAATCTAAAGGAGTATTTTTGGGAAATTGCAACTAAATCGGTAAAGGAGTTTCAAGGAATTAGAGAGGATGCCCAAAGCTTTTATAATGTAGATAAAGAAGCCATTGCTGTATCAGGCAGCTCTATGGGAGGATATATTTCCTCTAGTATATTTGCTCAGAACATAGATATAAAATGTTTAATATGTTTTAATGGAGGCTGTGCTTGGATTAAAACAGAAGAAATTTTAAGAGAAAAATTTGGTATTGAGGTTACAAAAAAGATAGATATAGAGGAAGCTAAGGTTTTCGACCCACTTACATATAAAAACAATCTTTACCCTCGTTCGATTTTAATGCTGCATGGTGATGCAGATACTTCTGTGCCAATTGAAATTCAAAAATATTTCCATCAGGAGGTAGCACCTTATTATAAAAATGATACTAAAAGACTTAAACTTGAGATTTATCCTAATATGAACCATCATGTAAGTATTAGAATGGTAGAATCAGCAGTGAATTGGTTAGAAAGATATTTAAACTAAAAAGAGAGGTGATATAAATGGATAAAACACTAAGAATAAATGTAAGAACAAAAGAAGCTACCTATGAAAATACACCAGATGAGTATTTAAAAACCGGTGGAAGAGGTTTAATTGCAAAAATATTATTAAAGGAAGTTAAACCAACTTGTGAACCCTTAGGGAGAAACAACAAATTAATTTTTGCCATGGGATTATTAACAGGAACAAATGCTTCCAGTGCAAGTAGAGTCTGCATAGGAAGCAAAAGTCCTCTTACTGGAGGGATTAAGGAAAGTAATGCAGGAGGTATAACAGCTATGCGTCTTGCTCAATTGGGATTAAAAGCTATAATAATAGAAGATATCCCTGAGGATGATAAATGGTATTATATTAAAGTTGAGAAAGATAAGTGTACTTTAGAGCCAGCTGATCAATATGTTGGCATGGGAACATTTGAATTTTGCCAAGAGATGTTAGAAAAGTATCCAGATTCGGCAGTAACTTGCATAGGTCCTGCAGGAGAAAGACAATATTCTGCAGCAGGTATTGCTACCATGGATAAGGATAAAAAGCCCAATAGATATAGTGGGAGAGGCGGTCTTGGAGCTGTTATGGGCTCTAAGAAGATAAAGGGTATTGTTGTTATAGATAAGGAACCCATTAAGATAGCTGACAAGAAAAAATATAAGGAAGCCTTAAAAGAATATACCTCAATTATTAATGAAGCACCGAGTACCCTTGGCTATAAGACATTAGGGACTGCTGCTACGGCAAGATTATCCAATAGTTTAGGAGGATTGCCGGTCAATAATTTCAGTAGTGGGGAATTTAAAGAAATAGAGCAAATAAGCGGAGAAAATTTATATAAAGTAATTCAAGAGCGTGGAGGAGAAGGAAAGACTTCCCATGCATGTATGCCAGGATGTATTATTCAATGTTCAAATATTTATCCTGATAAGGAGGGAAAAACAATTGTTTCTCCCCTAGAGTATGAAACAATAGGATTACTTGGGTCAAATCTAGGAATAGCTGATTTTGATACCATTGCAAAGATGAATTCCCTTTGTAATGATATAGGTATTGATACCATTGAAACAGGTGCAGCTATAGGAGTAGCAATGGAAGGAGGAATCGCCAAATTTGGAGATGGTGAAGCAGCCCTAAGATTAGTAAAAGAGATTGGAGAGGGAACTATTCTAGGGAGAGTATTAGGAAATGGAGCAGTAATTACAGGGAAGGTATTAGGTGTAATTAATGTTCCAGCGGTGAATGGTCAAGCAATGCCGGCATATGACCCAAGAGCTATAAAGGGGATGGGCGTTACCTATGCAACCTCACCTATGGGAGCTGATCATACCTATGGTTCAACCTTAAAGGCTAAGATTGAACAGACCAGTACTGAGGGGCAAGCAGAACTTTCTAAAAATACTCAGAAGAATGTAGCAATCATAGATAGCTTAGGGCTATGTTTATTTGCCAGTGGTGCAATAGGGAATAATCATCAACTTCTTGTTGACCTAATAAATGCGAGACACGGATGGGATATGGATGTTAAAGAGCTTAAAAGAATATCTGAAGAAACCATAAGGGATGAACATAGATTTAATGAATTAGCAGGCTTCTCCATAGAAAATTACCGAATACCTGAAGCCTTTACTGAAAGAGAACTTCCAAATTTAAAATCTAAATTTGATGTAAGGGATGAAGATCTCGGACAAGTAATTGTAGACTTTAAGAATTAAGAGGTTATTATGATTAAGATTAAAATAGCTATGGGAGTTATTGATGAAAAGCAATATGATATTGACTATGATTTAATTGATAAGGATATAACCCTTGAGGATTTAATAGCTGATTTAAAAATTAATAAAACTCATATAGGTGGAATACTATTAGAAGGAAAACCAAAGAGGCTAGATGAGAAGATTAAAGATAATAGTGAGATCTATATATTGCCACTTCTAGGTGGAGGTTAATTAAATAAAGACCCCGAGGGGTCTTTTTCTATGTTTTATTTTTTAGCTTATATTGTAATTTTCCATCCATCTATATAGGGTTTTTCTAGAAATTCCTAGAAACTTTGCTGTGTTGGTCTTATTATATTTGTTAATTTTAAGGGCATTGATTACTTGTTCCCTTGTTTTATCTTTTTTTTCAAGGGGATTTTCTTTGTGAATGATATTCTTCTCGTTATCAAATTCTGCTGGATATATATTTTCTCTAATAAATTCTTGCTCTATTGGAATGCCAAGGTATTTTTTTATATGAATAGGCTGGATTTCATTTACAGAATATAATTGAATGATACCTTCAACTAAATTTTGTAATTCCCTTACATTACCCTTCCAGGGCAGAAATTTTAAATAATCCTTTGTTACTTCAGCTAATATAGGAGTAGGTTTATTTAAACGCATTGTAATAGAGTGAATAAAGTGTTCTGCTAGAAGTATAATATCATCTGGTCTTGCTCTCAAGGGTGGAATATTAAGAGGCAAGGTTGTTAACCTATAATATAGGTCCTCCCGGAATTTCTTCTGATGAATTTTATCAATTAGATTTGCATTTGTTGCAGCTATAATTCTTACATCCACATTGGTTTCACTATTACTACCAAGCTTCATAAAGGATTTCTGTTCAATAACCCTAAGTAGGGTAGCTTGAAGCTCAAGGGGCATATCTCCGATTTCATCTAGAAAAATTGTTCCTGTATCTGCTAATTCAAATTTACCCATATTTCCACCTTTTTTAGAACCTGTAAAGGCGCCAGTTTCATACCCAAAAAGTTCACTTACAATTAAATCCCTCGGTAGGGCAGCACAATTAACAGCAATAAATGGATTATTTCTTCTATTACTGGAATTATGGATAGATTGAGCAAAAATATCCTTTCCAACGCCACTTTCTCCAAGAATTAATACATTACTATCTGTATTTGCTATTGATTTTGCATGTTCAATGGTGTTAGTAAAATTAATATCAGAGCCAATTATATCATCGAATGTTAGACGGGCATTATTACCAATCTTCTTTGAAACATAAGAGTTTATCTGCTTTGAGGAATCTATAAAAAGCTCAATTCCCTGAAAACCTAGATTACTTTGATTATAGGGATTTGAGGTCATTGTATAATAATTTTCATTGCCCATTATACTAATTTTAATTTTAATATTCTTTACTCTTTTCTTATTCATGATTATATCCCAAAAATCTTTATTTTTAGGAAGGGGATCAAAAATATCCTGTGCAGCCTTAAAATATAAATTATCATAAGGCATTTCAAAGATTTTAAATATGTTGGAGTTATGATACAGAATATGAGGTTTTTGAGTCCGTATATTAATATCAATGCATAAAAAGCCCTTTGGGTATTCCTCATATAAGTCCTTTATTTTATTTGCCATATGTAGATGTAGGCAAATGTTATGGGATATGCTAGTAGCTGTCATTATATGATTTTCATTATTGCAGGAATTTGGGACAATAACAGCGATACCTCCATATAATTTTGAAGTCTCCTTGTTTTCCCCATCTTCGATTTGTAAAGATAAGGGTGCAAAGGAAATAGAGATATCCTTAAGATTTTTACAAAAATTATAATTATTCTCGAGAAAATAAGGCATATTTAATGATAAACCAATGGAAACAGCGTTTGTTCCTGCTGATTCTTCATTCCAATTTGTCTTTGGTATTATATTTTTAGATTTTGCCCATTGTAAGAATGAGTTACTTCCATAAATCTTTAGAAGCCAACCTTCTTTATCAAATAAGGCAAATCCCATACTATGATTATTTTGGTATTCCTTTAAATTTGATATGAATTGATTTGAGTATGCATATATAGTAAGGGAATTTTTTTTAATAATTTTAAATTGTTCATCTGTACACGCATTGAGATGGTTAGTTTCTGGATTTATATTTCTGGAATAACATCGTTCCCAGGAATCTACAATATCTTTATTTGATAAATTTCGATAATTTCCTAAATGTAAATTTTCCCATTCATTAATTAATCTATTAGGCAAGTGTCATCCCTCCAAGGTTTTTTTGCAGTTTTTATGTTCTATCACTCTTCTTTTCAGGTCCTATTAAAATATAAATTCATTGTAACATATTAATAATTTTTTAACAATGCAACATGCAACAAATTGTGTCACATAAAGTTGTTAAGGTAACAAATTGTATATTAAATGTCACATTTTTCATGCCCTTGGAATTATTAATATATGTTATAATCTATAGAATTGTTAGATATATATCAAACAATTTTTTATAATAGAATCTCGTAGAATCCATTATCATAAGGGGAAAAACGCTCTTATTTTATAAAAATTCTACTGGTTTTTATAAAAGTTTATAACTTTGGCATATAAATTGCTTAATAGATAGGTGAGATACCTTGTAAGTAATAATTTCTATTGTATAAAAATTAACGGAGGTGAATTTTGTAGGTACCATTGTTATTTCATAATTAATATTGTAATTAATATTGAATAAAATTTATCTTTTGAAGGAGGTACGCACATCATGGATTATAAAGATATCCTATTTAAAGTAGAAGATAACATAGCTTTTATTACAATTAATAGACCTAAGGTTTTAAATGCTCTAAGAATGAACACAAAAAAAGAATTAGAGAATGCAATGGATAGAATTGCAGAAGATGACAATGTATTAGGTGTAATTATAACAGGTGAAGGAAGAGGATTTATTGCTGGTTCTGATATTTCAGAGATTTCAGTTGATAAAAAAGGAGAAGAAACCGCTGAGATGTCAAAGCATGCCCATGCTCTTTTCGATAAATTTGAAGCCTTAGGTAAACCAATTATTGCGGCCGTAAATGGATATGCATTAGGTGGAGGTACTGAGCTTGCTCTAGCTTGTGACATAAGATTAGCCAGTTCAAAGGCAGTGTTTGGTCTTCCTGAGGTGGATTTAGGTGTTGCACCATGTTATGGAGGAACACAAAGGCTACCTAGACTTGTAGGAAAAGGAATTGCCATGGAGTTGCTTCTTACAGGTAAAAAGTTAAAAGCTGATGAGGCTAAGGAAATTGGCTTAGTAAACAAGGTTGTAGAACATGCAGAATTAATGAAAGAAGCCGTTGATATGATGCAGTCTATTATAAAAAATGGTCCTATAGCAGTTAAATATTGCAAGTATATGGTAAACAAAGGTATGGAAATGAGTCTAACAGATGGATTAGATTATGAAAGTGAGGTTGCAGGTATCTTAGTTGAGACTGAGGATGCAAAAGAAGGAGTAAGGGCATTTTTTGAAAAGCGAAAACCTGTATTCAATAATAGATAAGGAGGTATAATATGGATTTTTCATTTTCACCAGCACAAGAAATGATAAGAAACATAGCAAGACAATTTGCACAAGAAGTGTGTGAACCAATAGCAGCAGAGGTAGATAGAAATGCCGAATTCCCAATGGATACTTGGAAAAAAATGGCAGAATATGGTTTATTAGAAATAAATCACGGCAAGGAATTTGGTGGAGCAGGACATGACAAGATTGCAGAAATGATTGTGGTTGAGGAATTATCAAAAGTATGCTTAACATCTGGTGCCACATTTGCATTATTAGGTGGAGGAGTACCAACCTTTATTGAAAAATTTGGTACAAAAGAGCAAAGAGAAAAGTATGTTGAAAGAATGATAAAGGAAGGCCTAATTGGCTGTTTCTGTCTAACTGAACCAGATGCAGGATCAGATGCTGCAAATGTTAGTACAACAGCTGAAAAGGATGGAGATTATTATGTATTAAATGGTACAAAACGATTTATTACAGCCGGAGGTTTAGGCGATGTTTATCTAATCGTAGCACAGGTAGATAAAAGTAAGGGAGTAAAAGGTTTTACAGGATTTATAATCGATGATGTGGATAATACTCCTGGTTTCTCCATTGGAAAAATTGAAAGTAAGATGGGTATTAGGGGCTCTCAGACAGCTGAGGTAATCTTGGAAAATGCAAGAGTTCATAAGGATCAAATCTTAGGTGGTAAGGAAGGCAAGATGTTTAAACAAGCATTATCAACCTTAGATAGTGCGAGAATTGGTACCGGTGCTCAGGCTCTAGGATTAGCTCAAGGTGCCTTTGAACAAGCATTAAAATATTCAGGAGAAAGAGTACAATTTGGTAAGCCAATAAATGCAAACCAAGGTATTCAGTGGTATCTAGCAGAAATGGCTACGAAAATCGAAACGGCTAGATGGATGGTCTATCATGCAGCATGGATGGATAACCAAGGACAGAGAGTAACTAAGGAAGCAGCAATGGCTAAGCTTTATGCGTCACAAATAGCAAGAGAAGTTACTAATACAGCCTTACAAATCTTTGGGGGTTATGGATTTATGAACGACTATCCATTGGAAAGAATGTATCGTGATGCAAAAATAACAGAAATATATGAAGGCTCTTCAGAAATTATGAAAGTGGTTATAGCAGCAAGTTTGATAGGTAAGAAGAAAAAGAAATAGGAGGTAACTTCATGAATATAATTGTTTGTGTTAAACAGGTTCCAGATACCAACGAAGTAAAGATAAATCAAGAAACAGGCACTCTTATTAGAGATGGTGTGCCAAGTATTATAAATCCAGATGATAAGAATGCCATAGAAGAAGCATTAAAAATAAAAGATAAATTTGCTGATACTCATGTTACAGTTTTGAGCATGGGACCTCCCCAGGCTAAGGTTGCCTTAGCAGAAGCTCTAGCTATGGGTGCCGACGAAGCTATACTGTTAAGCGATAGAGCTTTCGGAGGTTCAGATACTTGGGCAACGGCTACTGTATTAGCCGCTGGAATAAAGAAAATTGCCAACTATGATTTAATCTTCTGTGGTAGACAAGCTATTGATGGGGATACAGCACAAGTTGGACCTGAAATAGCTGAATTCTTAGACATTCCACAGATAACCTATGTGGAGAGTTTGGAAATATTAGATAAAAAGATTAAGGCAAAAAGAGCGACTGAGGATGGTTATTTTGTAATAGAATCCCCAATGCCAGTGATGCTTACTGCTATAAAGGAGTTAAATACTCCAAGATATCCTAGACCAAGATTAATATACGAAGCTTTTGGCCCTGATGCAAATATTAAAACATGGGGTGTTGATGATATAGAGATTGATTTAACCCAAATAGGAGTTAAAAATTCACCAACAAATGTTTATAGAAGTTTTGTTCCTGTAAAGGATATTAAATCCGAAAGGTTAGAGGGAGATAGCAAGGAAGTATCTGAACAATTACTAATAAAATTAAATGAATTAAATTTAGTATAGAAAAAAGAATAAATCAAAGCTCTCACATCAAAGCAAAGGAGGCAAAGGATTGAATGGCTAAAGTAAATAGAAATATCAACATAGATGAATGGAAAGGTGTACTCGTTATAGCAGAACAAAGGGAAGGAAAGTTACAAAATATCACCTTAGAACTGCTTGGAGAAGGAAAGAAGCTTGCTGAAAAGTTGGAAACTGAACTAATGGTGATTCTGTTGGGTAATGAAATGGATGGAGAGATTGAAAAATTATCTTATTATGGAGTAGATAAGATAGTTTACTATGAAAGTCCATTACTAAAGACTTACACCACAGATGCATACGCAAAGGTGATTAGCAACTTTATTTTAGAAAGACAACCGGAAGTGGTATTAGTTGGCGCTACTTCCATAGGAAGAGATTTAGCACCAAGAGTAGCAGCGAAAGTAGGAACAGGTTTAACTGCAGATTGTACAAAATTAGATATTGCTGAAGATGGTAAGCTATTGCAGACAAGACCTGCCTTTGGCGGAAACCTTATGGCAACCATAGTTTGTAAAAACAATAGACCGCAAATGTCTACAGTAAGACCTGGAGTTATGGAAAAGGCACAACTTGTTGAAGAACAATCCCTGGTAGAAAGAATTAAAGCAGATGTAAAAGAGGATGATATTGTAGCCAAGGTTGTTGATGTTGTGTTAGAAATGAAGGACGCACCATCCTTGACCGATGCAGAGATTATCATCTCAGGGGGAAGAGGTTTAAAGACGCCGGAAGGATTTAATGTATTACAGGAATTAGCAGATAAGATTGGTGGAGTAGTTGGAGCTTCAAGAGCTGCAGTGGATTCAGGTTGGATTGACCATGACAGACAGGTAGGTCAGACAGGAACAACGGTAAGACCTAAGTTATATATCGCCTGTGGCATCTCGGGAGCCATACAGCATATAGCTGGTATGGGGGAATCTGATGTAATTGTTGCTATAAACAAAGATGAAAATGCACCAATACATGAACTAGCTGATTATAGTATAGTTGGAGATTTATATGATGTTGTTCCAGCTCTTATGCAGGCAATTGATGATAAGGACCAAATTTTAAAATAAGTTTTTAATATTGATTAGGAACTAATAAATTAGCAAATGGAGGGATTATCATGATGAATCAACCATTAAAGGGAGTAAAGGTTATTGCATTTACAGCCTATGGTGCAGGCCCTGGGGCAGGAAAAATATTAGCAGATTGGGGCGCTGATGTAGTTAGAATTGATCCACCTAAGGGAGAACCAGGAAGAACAACTGGGTTAATTTTAGGCATGAGAGCAGATGAGGAAGTTAATCCACATTTTGAAATGATCAATGGAAATACAAGATCGGTTTCTGTGAACTTAAAAACACCTGAAGGTATTGAGATATTGGAAAGGTTATTAAAGGATGCAAATATTTTCATATCAAATTATAGACTAAAGGCGTTAGTAAAGTTAGGACTTGATTATGAAAGTATGTCGGCAAGACATCCCCATATTATTTGGGGTCATCTTGATGGATTTGGTCATTTAGGACCAGCCGCAGACAATCCAGGATTTGATACCGTTGCATTCTGGGCTCGTACTGGTGCCATGATAGACTTTTCTGAGAATGGTGAATATCCACTTACACCACCCTTTGGATTAGGGGATTTGGGAACTGCTTGTAGTCTTGCAGGAGGAGTATGCGCTGCCTTATATAATCAAATGAAAACTGGTAAAGGCGAAAAGGTTATGACATCTTTGTTTGCGCAAAATATATGGAATGAAGGGTCTTTAATTCAATCTACAATGTATGGAGATGAATTCCCTAAGTCAAGAAAGAAAGCTAATTCACCATTAATTAACTCATTTAAATGTAAAGATGGAGAGTGGATTTTCGTATCAGTATTAGTATATGAGAGATATTTTGGTACAATGTGTAAGCTTATAGGCAGGGAAGACTTAATCGATGATGTAAGATTTAATACTTTAGATGCAGCAAAGCAACATAGGGAAGAGCTAATAGCTATTTTTGATGAGGCGTTCTTAAACCATACTCAAGATGAATGGGATGACATTTTAACTGAGGCTGATATAGCCCATGACAGAATTAAGCATATAAAGGATGTTGCATCTGATCCACAGGCTATTGCAAATAGCTATGTATATGAGTACGAAAATAGAAATGGAGAAAAATCTATTTTACCTTCAACTCCAGTTAAATTTGGGAAAATAGAAGCTCCAGTTCATAGAAATGCACCTCTACTAGGGGAACATTCAAAAGAAGTATTGAAAGAATGTGGATACGCTGATGAAGAAATACAAGAATTAATAGAAAAAGGCATACTGATATCTAAATAGTTACAAAGATTTAAATATGGTTTTAGAGGGTGTAGAAATACACCCCCTATATAAAGATACAAGAAGCATAAATATACATTAAAAAGTTAAATATTTAACAGGAAGAGAGGTCATAACATGGAAATCATTAGCATTATTGGTATGATAGCTGCATTAATATTATTATCTTATTTGGTTATGAAGGGTGTTAATATCTTTATTGTTGCAATATCTTGTTCTCTTGTTGTAGCATTAACGGGTGGTTTAGGTGCATATGAATCCTTGAAAGTTAATTATATGTCAGGATTTGTAGGATTTATACAAGGGAACTTTCTAATATTTTTAGCAGGTGCCTTAATGGGTAAAGCCTATGAAATTACAAATGGGGCAAAGGCAGTTGCAAAGTTTATTATTAATAAATTAGGCAAGAATTTAGCTGTAATCTCAGTCCCAGTTGCTACTGGCGCTTTAACCTATGGTGGAATTGCAGGATTCGTTATTGTATTTGCAATCTTTCCTATCGCTCTTGAGATATTTAGAGAAGCGGACATTCCTAGAAGATTTATCCCTGTTTCTTTAATATTTGGATGCTGTACATTCTCTGGATTAGGACCAGGTTCTCCACAGGTTGCCAATGTTGTATTGATTAATGCATTGGGAACAACATTAATGGCAGGTGCAGTTGTTGGATTTATCGCTGCTGCAGTAATTTTAGTACTTGGACTATTTATGTTAGTAAAGATGGTTAATAAGGCAAAGGCAAATGGGGAACATTTTGTAGCTAAGCCTATGGATAAATTTAATGATGAAGTTGAATTGCCAAATGGATTGGTTGCACTTATACCCCTATTGGTAACAATTATTACAATAAATATAAAAATAAACGGTGCTACATTAATTCCTGTAGAGTTTGGTGTAACCGGGGGAGCCGTTCTAGCGTATATTCTCTTAAGAAAATATGTTCAAGATAATACACCACTAATGGATCATATTGGCGGCGGTGTTAGAAATGCCATTACATCAGTATCAAATACCAGTAGTGTTGTTGGTTTTGGGGCTGTTGTACAAGGAGCAGTTGGTTTTCCTGTAGTAGTAGATGCTATGCTTAGTATTCCAGGACCAGACTTAATAGCAATAGCACTTGCAACAACTGTAATTGCAGGGGTTTGTGGTTCCGGTTCAGGTGGCTTAGGTATCGCAGCACCAATATTACAACCTATTTTTAATGCTCGAGGCGTAACCTCAGAGATTCTCCATAGAACTATGGCGGTTGCATCATCAGGTTTAGATACATTACCACATAATGGTTTTGTTGTTACAGTATTAAATGGAGTATGTAATGAGTCCCATAAGGATGCTTATATGCCTGTATTCTGGATGACGGTAGTTACTCCTTTATTAACAACTGCATTAACTATTGTGCTATTTACCCTATTCCCACATTGGCCATAGGATGGATGTAGGATATGGAAATTAATATGAAGAAGACAAATTATTTCTGGCGGAGAATGGCAATATATATTATTGGACTATGTATCTATGCTTTTGGAGCATGCCTAACTACTAAAGCCAATGTAGGCATATCACCTATTACAAGTGTATCGTATATATTTACAATAATAACTAATCTAAGCTTAGGAATCACAACATTTATTATGAACATAGTTTTGATAGGTATTCAGATGCTCTTAATGGGAAAAGAATTTGATAAAAAGCAATATATGCAGATTGTGATAAGTGTTATATTTAGTATATTTGTAGATGGGACCATGCTGATTGCAAATCTATTTGCACCTGTATCCCTTATAAATAGAACTATGGTCTTTGTACTTGCCATTTTTATAATGTCTATTGGAATAAGTTTAATCCTTATGACAAAGATGTTTGTGCTTCCAGCAGATGGGGTTGCAACAACCCTAGCATATAAATTTAAATGGGATTTTGGAAAGAGCAAGGTTATAACAGATTGTTGTATGGTTATTATTACCATAATAGTATCTCTTGCTGCCCTTGGAAGAATTGAAGGTATTCAAGTGGGTACGGTTGTAACAGCTCTGATGCTAGGGAATATCGCAAGAGTAATCTTAAAAATCATTAGAAACCCCATTAATAAATTTATTAATAACGAAGAAGTACAATTGGATACAAGTAACTGAAATTGATTTATAAAATAAAGACCCCGAGGGGTCTTTATTTGTGTATTGGTTTATCTATTGCTCCATGGGCTGCTTCCATTACTATTTCTGAAAGGGTAGGATGGGGATGAATAGCCTTAGCCACATCATAAATAGTTCCTTCTATTTGCATAGACATGATAGCTTCAGAAATCATGTCAGTGGCATGGCCTGCCATTATATGGGTTCCAAGAATTTCTCCATATTGTGTTTCAGATATAATCTTTACAAAGCCTAGGGTTTCTCCCTCGGCTAAAGCTTTGCCATTGGCACTTAAGGGGAATTTACTAACATTAACATCATATCCAGCTGACTTTGCTTGGCTCTCGGTTAAACCTACACTTGCTATTTCTGGAAAGCTATATATACAAAATGGGATTATATCATAATTTAGGGTACTATCAATTCCCATTATATTTTCTACTGCAACAATACCTTCAGCAGAAGCAACATGAGCTAGGGGGAATTTACCATTCATATCGCCTAGGGCATATACTCCCTCTATATTTGTTTCTAATCGTTCATTAGTATCCACAAATCCATTTTTAGTTAATTTTAAATTTAAGTTTTCAAGCCCATTTAATTGTGCCTTTACTCCAAGGGATATAAGGTATTTATCTGCAGTGAAGGTCTTTTCCTTTTCCTCATGTTGTATTACTATACTATCTTCATTTATTGATATGATTTTAGTTGAGGTTAATATATTTACTCCTTCTTCAATAAGGTGTTTTTCTAATGTTTCTGCCATCTCACTTTCAACCCCGCTTAAAATATGCTTTGAGCGTTGTAAAAGAGTAACCTTTGTTCCTAATGCATTAAACAGGGTGGCAAACTCAACAGCAATAACACCTCCTCCTACTATAATTAAATTCTTAGGGATACCCTCTAGTTGTAAAGCACCTTTACTAGTAACTGCCTTACCCGAAGAAAGTGTATCCTCTAAGCCTGGTATATTCGGAAAGTTGGAGATGGACCCAGTGGCAACTATTAAATTTTTAGCATTTATTGTTTCTCCATTGACCTCTATTTCATTTTTATTTTTTACCTTTGCCATTCCTTCATATAGGTCAATTTTATTTTTCTTAAAGAGTACATAAACCCCGTTTACTAATCTTTCTACTACTTCATCCTTGCGTTTTGTCAGAGCTGACCAATCTAGAGAAACCTTAGAGGTATCAATGCCTTTTAAGCCAAACTCCTCACCCCGTAGTACATCCTGGTAGAGCTTGGCACTTTTAAGCAAGGTTTTAGTAGGTATACAGCCCCAATTAAGACATAAACCACCTAGGCGTTCCATTTCTATAAGAGCGACCTTTGCTCCTAAATGTGCAGCTTTAATGGCTGCTACATATCCTCCAGGACCACCTCCTATAATGACGATATCATAGGATTTCATTTAATCACCTTCTTTTTTAAGTTGTTTATCCTTTTATTAATAGCATTTCAGGATCTTCTAAAAGATCTGCTAAGGTATTTAAAAATCTCGATCCACCAGCTCCGTCTATAAAACGATGATCAAAGGTTAGGGATACTGGCAGTATCTTAGCAATAACGATTCTATCATCCTTTACTATTGGTTTTTCTACAATTCGTCCTAATCCTAAAATAGCAATCTCTGGATAGTTTATTACAGGAGTTGCAAATAATCCGCCCACGGAACCATAATTTGTTACACTAAAGGTGCTTCCTTTTAACTCTTGCAAGTTCACATTATTTTCTTTAGCTCTTGTAGTCACATCTAAGATATCCTTTGCTAAGCTTACTATACTCTTTTTATCTACATCCCTTACCACTGGGACCATTAAGCCTCTTTCTGTATCAGTGGCAATCCCCATATGGTAAAAATGCTTTAAGATAAGCTCCTGGTTTTCACTATCAAAGGAAGCGTTAAATATGGGAAATTTCTTTAGGGTAAACACAAGTGCCTTTATAATAAAGGGTAAATAGGTTAGATAAATATCTTCCTGGGATAGTTTCTCCTTATATTTTTTTCTTAAGTTTACTAATTCAGTAATGTCTATTTCCTCCATTGCGGTTACATGGGGAATGGTAAATTTGGATATTTCCATTTGTTTAGAAATAGTTTTTCTAATACTGCTAAGGGAAACTCGTTCTATATCTTGGTCTTCTTCTGGTTTATATACAGGAGCAGCTGGCTTAGTTATAACATTTCCCTTTTGCTTTGAAACAGATTGTTGGGCCGCTGCTTTAATATCCTTTTTCATAACTCGACCATTGGGTCCTGTTCCATTGATTGTAGTTATATCTACCGATAAGTCCTTAGCAAGTTTTCGAGCTACAGGAGTTGCCAATACCTTTGTTTTACTCTTCTCCTTAGGGGATGTAACCTTTTGCCCCTCAGTACTTGGAGGAATTTCTTCGGATGAAGCGATTACCTCACCCACGACACCAGCCGTTTCTTCCTCTACTGCTTCTAGTTTTTCATCATCTTGGGGAGGATCTTGAGTTTTGCTATCATTATCTATATTGGGATCAATAATTAGAAATACTTGTTCTACCTCTATTATATCCCCCTCTTTATATTTCATTTCGACTACCTTTCCAGATTTAGGGGAAGGAATCTCGGTGGTAACCTTATCGGTTTCAACCTCAGCAACAGACTGTCCTTCTTTTATAATATCCCCAATATTTACTAGCCATTTTAGAAGAGTACCTTCAGCGATACCCTCTCCAATATCCGGGAAGCGAAATTCATATTTCATGGAATAACCTCCTCTTATTAATAATTAACAATCTCTTCAATTGTTTTTGCAATTCTTTTAGGGGAAGGCATATAATGTTGTTCACCCCTTGGTAATGGGAAAATGGTATCAAAACCGGCTAACCTAGTCGGTGGTGCTTCAAGATGCAAAAATGCCTTTTCATTAAGAACTGAAATGATTTCAGAACCTACACTAAATGATTTTGGAGCCTCTTGTACTATTAACGCTCGACCTGTTTTTTTAACTGATTCCACAAAGGTATCCCTATCCATTGGGGATATTGTTCTAAGATCTATAATTTCAGGATGGATATCTTTTTCCTTTACCATTTCAACTGCTTTTTGTACATCTCTTACCATAGCACCCCAGGTAATTATGGTTATATCCTCACCTTCTTGGACTATCTTTGCCTTTCCAATAGGCAGAACATAGTCTTCTTCTGGAATTTCCTGTTTAAAGGCTCTGTATATTCTCTTTGGCTCTAAAAATATAACTGGGTCTGGATCCCGTATGGCTGCTATTAAAAGTCCCTTTGCATCATAGGGTGTAGAAGGTATTACAACTTTTAATCCAGGGATATGAGCATATAGGGCTTCTGTACTTTCTGAATGATGCTCTAGAGCGCGGATACCTCCACCATAGGGTGCACGAATGACCATGGGTAAATTAAAGCGACCTCTAGAGCGATTGCGCATTCGTGACACATGACTTATTATTTGATTAAATGCAGGGTAGGAAAATCCCATAAATTGCATTTCAACAACGGGCTTTAACCCATTTATTGCCATACCCACTCCAGTTCCAACAATTGCAGATTCAGCCAATGGAGTATCAAAGGAGCGTTCAACTCCAAATTTTTGTTGAAGGTCCACAGTAGCTCTAAATACTCCTCCCTCTAATCCGGTGTCTTCACCAAAGACTATAACACTTTTGTCTAATTCCATTTCATTCATGAGGGCTTGATTGACAGCTTGAACCATATTGATTTTATTTGCCATTATACTTCCCCCTCTCTTAAAAAATTCTTATACTCGTTTAATTGTTCCTCCAATAGTGGAGGCATTGTTTCATAGTGATATTTGAAAATATCTTCGATTTCAGTGTCAGATTGCCCCTCTATTTCCTCAAAGGTAGAGGTTATCTCTTTTTCAATCTCATCCTTAACTTTTTCATCCCATTCCTGGGTTAAAATTCCTTGATCTTCTAAATATTTCTTAAATCGAAGTATTGGATCCTTTATTTTCCATTCTTCAACCTCGGCATCCTCTCTATACTTAGTAGGATCATCAGAGGTTGTGTGGGCAGCTAATCTATAGGTTATTGCCTCTATTAGGGTGGGGCCCTCTCCTCTTCTAGCCCTGTCTACTGCCTCTTTAGTAGCAGAATATACAGCAAAGATATCATTACCATCTATCTGTATGCCAGGCATTCCATAGGCAATTGCTTTTTGGGCAAGGGTCTTAGAAGCTGTTTGATTCTTCCTTGGGACTGAAATAGCATATTGATTGTTTTGGATAACAAAAATAGTTGGGGTCTTAAATACACCGGCAAAGTTTAAAGCCTCATGAAAATCTCCTTCAGATGTTCCACCGTCACCCACATAGGTTAATGCCACATTATTTTCCTTATTTATATTATTAGCTAAACCTATTCCAGTGGCATGTTGAAGCTGTGAAGCAATGGGGACAGATATAGGTAATACCCTTACATCCTCGGGCATATAGCTACCCCATTCATTACCATACCAATATAGAAAAATATTTTTAAGAGGTACGCCGTGAACTAACCACGCTCCTAATTCTCTAAAGGCTGGAACTAACCAATCTTTTTTCTCTAGGGCATAGGCACTTCCAATTTGTGTTGCTTCTTGACCTATATTTGGTGCATAGGTAAGCATTCTTCCTTGTCGTTGATAGGATAGCTGCTTTTCATCCATTGTACGGGATAATAACATGGTTCTGTACAAATATAGTAATTGTTCATTATTAAACTCAGGCAAATCTTCTGGTTTTAAGATTTCACCCTGTTTATCCATAATTCTATAAATTTTATCTTCCAATGGATTATAATCTTCTAATTTCATTTTTTACCCTCCTTTAATTTCAATATACCCACAGGCGGTATGTCTTAATAAAAAATAATAAAATAATTTTAAATGTATATTCTTTATTTCCTTATTCTTTATCTTTAAACATTATAGATAAACCAAAAAAAGGTATAAGAAAACGCGTGGAAGATTCCACGCGCAAAGAAAGTATTTCATATGACGGTTTTTACCTGCATGATAAACTAAGTTTTACAAGTAGTAGAGTTGAGCTTTTTAATTATATGTATTTATTTTTAAATTCCATGTATTCTTCATAATTATTTATATTTAGAAAGCTATTTAAATGGGGGTCGAATTGTCTTATGGAAGCTTCATCTATAATTTCTACATTTAATTTTGAAAAGAAATTTAGTATTTTATAATCCTTTTGATCTAGCTGATTTTTCATTGAATTTAGACAGGATTTGCTATAAAAGGCATGTAAGGGTTCATAATAGCCTTTTATATTAGGAATTAATATATCTTGATTTTTTATTTTGTCTTTCATAAATTCAATGAGGGGAATATTTAGAAGAGGCATATCACATGCTACAACAAAGATGTAATCACTATTTGCAGAAATTAGCCCAGAATAAAGCCCCACTAAGGAACTTTTTACCTCTAGGTTTTTAAAGTCTCTAACAAAGCGTACATTATTTAGCATGCTATATTCTTCTTCATTATTGGTAACCACAATAGTTTCTCCAAATAAGGACTGTAAAGAGTCAACTACTCTTTCAATCATAGTATCAGAATCTAACTTTAGCAGAGCTTTATTTTGACCCATCCTACTGCTACTGCCCCCTGCTAATACAACCCCTGTAATTGATTTATTCCCCATATAGTATTCATCCATTTCTATTTAAAATAGTTTGTTAATTTATTTTCATTATATCATGAGTATTAAAAATTTTGGTAAATAATAAAAATTATATTATGATAGATTACAAATAAATATATTTTTCTAAGATTAAATATAAACTAGAAGAGGTGATTATGATAATGGATATAAAGAAGCATGTATATAGTAGCTTAGCTAAAGCCTCATTAGAAGAAGTATTAGATATAACAGATGTTCATAACCTGGATTGGTTCTGGATTAATAGGGATATATTTGAGGATATTTTAAAAAACATACCTGACTTTGATTATTATGCAATGGAAGATGAGGTTAATGTTTTTTTAAATAGGATAAAGGATGAAGAATTTATAAAACCCTTAAGGGAGGGAATTGAAAGAAGAGGATTCATTGAAATAGCTCAGGAATTTTTTGCGAAAATTGATAAGGACTATCGAGTGATTAAGGATATAGAAACCTGGATCTTTATAAAGGACTCCTATTATAATAAATTATGGATTAAAAGATTTAATGAACTAGAATGGGTTTTAAAGGCTATGGCTATAAATACCTATCAACGATTAGATTTTCCTTATTCATCTCTATTGGAAACCTATAGAGAATTATTTGAAAGTAATAATAGAATTATTGAGGATATATTATTAAGAGGAGAGTATGTTTTAGAAGGCGGGAAATGGATACTAAATGAAAAGATGGGTATTTTAACATTTTATAAAAATAATAAAGCCTTTTATGAATGGGGAGAAGGGGAAGTGGAATTTAAATTTGATGAACTGCAATTACCCTAAAAAAACATAATTAAAACTAACTCATAATTAACTAACTATTTTGAAATGGAGCTAGTGGTGGGAATTGAACCCACGACCTGCTGATTACGAATCAGCTACTCTACCTCTGAGCCACACTAGCACTATTATACTTTTTCTATAATATGCTACTATTTTATAACTATTTTAGTGATTTTTCAATAATGGAAGATTAATATTTATAGGGAATGGAGGGAAAATATTGAACATATCAATAACTAAGGAAGCTAAGGATTATATTCTATCCAAGGATAGCTCTATTACTATTGTTTTAATAAGAAGTGGTGGATGATGCGGTGCCAATAGTTTTCCTGAAGTTAAGTTCGGGGAACCAGATAACCCGGAGGGTTATAAGATTGAAACAATAGAAGATATTAAAATCTTTATAAGTCCAAGTATTATAGAGGAGTATATTCAAATCTCTTTAGGAAAGTGGTTATTTATTAAGACTCTAAATGTAAAGCTTCTAAAGAAATAATATTATTGGATAAAAAAATATTTATGAGGAAAGGAAGGTAAGTATATTGAACAATCTAAGGGAAAAAATTGAAGATGCTAGAACTTACATTGAGAAAAAAACAGGTAATAAGCTGGATATCGGGTTAATTCTTGGTTCAGGCTTAGGTGTTTTAGCCAAAGAAATAGAGGACGCTATAATAATAAAATATGAGGATATACCACATTTTCCCGTCTCTACAGTAGAAGGTCATGCAGGTCGATTAGTCATCGGTAAGCTAGAGGGAAAACAAGTTATTGCTATGCAGGGAAGATTTCATTATTATGAAGGGTACTCCATGCAGGAGGTTACCTTCCCAGTAAGGGTAATGAAGGCATTAGGGGTAAAAATGCTTCTTGTTACAAATGCTTGTGGTGGAATGGATCCTAAGCTATACCCAGGTGCTTTAATGTTTATTGTTGATCATATTAATTGGATGCATGATAATCCTCTAATCGGACCTAATGATAATGATTTAGGAGTTAGATTTCCAGATATGTCAGCTGCCTATGATAAAGATTTAATTTCATTAGGTCAAATGGTAGGTGAAAAGTACGGGATTAAGACAGAAACTGGAGTTTATGTAGGCATTAGTGGTCCAAACTTTATGACTCGTGCCGAATTAAGAATGCTACGTTTTATAGGTGGAGATACCGTGGGTATGTCTACTGTACCAGAGGTTATTGTAGCCAGACATAGTGAACTTCCAGTACTAGGTATATCCTGTGTTACTGACATGGCTATTGCAGATGAGCTTATTTCCATTGACCATGAAGAGGTCTTGAGGGTAGCAGAACAAACAAGACCAAAATTTATTAAGCTAGTGAAGGGAATTATAGGTGAGGTGAAGCTATAGTGAGAATGTATGATATTATCTTAAAAAAAAGACAAGGTAATGTTCTTACCAAAGAAGAAATACAATATTTTGTGGATGGTTATACAAAAGGCATTATTCCTGACTATCAAGCATCTGCCTTTATGATGACCTTGTTTTTTCAAAAAATGACTAGGGAAGAGACTGTTATTTTAACAGAAGCTATGATGAACTCAGGTGACATATTAGATTTATCTCCCATAAAAGGGATAAAGGTAGATAAGCATAGTACAGGTGGGGTGGGGGATACTACTACTCTAATATTAGGACCAATGGTGGCAGCAGCAGGGGCACCTGTTGCTAAGATGTCAGGTAGAGGTTTAGGTCATACGGGAGGAACCATAGATAAATTAGAGTCCTTTAAGGGCTTTCGAACAGATATCTCTCAGGAGGAATTTATTGAGAATGTAAATAAAATTAAGCTTGCCCTGGCTTCTCAAACAGGAGATTTAGCTCCTGCAGACAAAAAACTTTATGCCCTAAGGGATGTAACAGCTACTGTAGATAACCTTTCATTAATTGCAGGAAGTATTATGAGCAAGAAGCTTGCCGCAGGAGCAGATGCAATAGTGTTAGATGTAAAAACAGGTAGCGGAGCCTTTATGAAAACCCTAGATGATTCAATTGAGTTAGCCAAAACCATGATGGACATTGGAAGTGGAATGGGAAGAGAAACTATAGCTATAATATCGAATATGGAGCAACCTTTAGGCAGAGCAGTAGGAAATGCTTTAGAAGTAGTGGAAGCAATAGAAACATTAAAGGGTAAAGGCCCTGAGGATTTATATGAACTATGCTTAGTTTTAGGAGCTCAAATGCTTATGTTGGCAAAGGTAGCTAAAACTGAACTAGAAGCAAGGGAAAAATTACAGCAGGTCATACTAGATGGCAGTGCTTTAGAAAAGTTTAAGGAATTTGTAGATTTACAGGGTGGAGATGCCAGGGCAGTAGATAACACCAAATTATTGCCTAATGCTAAATTTATTATAGAAGTGAAATCACCCCAGGATGGTTTTATAAAACATATTGAAGCTGAGGAAGTAGGAATGAGTGCACTAATATTAGGAGCAGGAAGAGAAACAAAGAATAGTAAGATAGACTTAGGGGTAGGAATTTATCTATCCAAAAAAGTAGGGGAAGCGGTTAAAAAGGGTGAAACCCTTGCAATAATTCATAGTAATGATGAAGAGAAGATTGAGACTGCAAAGAATAGTTTATTAAATGCCTATAGATTTTCCCAAGAAAAAGTTAATATCCCAAATTTAATCTATGCTTTAGTTACAAAGGAAGGCGTAGTCTCCTATTGATAAATTAATATCTAAGGGTGTTAAATAATATAAAATATTGTATTAATTTCCCAATGTTGTTATAATCTAAACACAAGGGAGATTAAATGAATAAAGGGGGTTATGATTTTGAAGGTTATAAAAAAAGATGGGCGGATTCAGGAATTTAGTTTAGAAAAAATAAAATTATCTATCCAAAGAGCATCTGATGATATGAAAAAGCCTATTAATGAATCTGACTCAAATAGAATTGCTAATACTGTTAATACAAGACTATTAGAAAAAGATAAAGATACTATAGAATACAAGGAAATACATATTAAGGTTGTGGAAACCTTAGTTGAATTTGGATTTAATGATCTCGCTGATTTTTATGATATAGGAAAGTGCTAGTTTTTATATTATAAAAACAGGAGTTATAAGGTGACACTTCTGCTGACTATAGGGTTAAAGGGTAAAATTAATATTAAGTTTAAAGATATTCTTCATTATAAAAGAAGAATATCTTTTTTTTATTATAAGGAAAGTTCTACTTTGCGATAATATTAAATGATATTAATAATTTTCCATGATATAAAAGTTTTTAAAATATTCTTTTTAAGTAAATATTTTGACAAAAGGTTAACGAAATGATAAAATTTAGAAAATAAATAATATTTTAACGATTACAAGGGGAGGTCTGAAAATTGTTACGAAAATGTTTGGGTTTTGCAGCTTTTATTGCAACTGGGGTCGGTCTTATAGTTAGTTCTTTTATGCAGGCTAGCAATGCTGTGATTCAAGTTTTATTAGTTGTTTTAGCTATTTTTTACATTATCGGACTAAGCATACACTTCAAGGAACTTCAAGAGGGGGGGAAGTAGATTGAATATCAAAGTAAATAATAGAAACATTATAATTTTATCCATTATTAGTGTGGTTATTACATGGATATTAAATCATGAAGTAGGTTACGGCGCAGTAGTTTCAAATGGATTAGTGGGAGTTATAGGAGCAATACTTCTTCCTGGGGCACTAGCTGGTGCTGTGTTTACTGCATCCTTTGTTGGTATGTCAGGTCTTAATATAATTCCATCATTAGCTTGGGCTATAGTTGGTGGTGCAATTGTTGGAATAGTAATAGCCCTCACAAAGGAAATATACGCAGGTATTGGTGGAAAGGGTGGAACAACCGCAGCAACATCTGCTTTAATTACGAGAGCAATTGTCAGTATATTTAGTTAATGATAGGAGGGTGAAAAATATGGAAAACTTTGCAATGTTGTTAGCTGGTATAATAGGAGCTGTAGGAGCCTATTGGATAAGCTTACATTTAAATAAAGGTGCAACGATGGGTGCTGCTTTGATGGTATTATTGTCAGGATTAATATTTCCAAATATACCATTTATAGATCCAGCATTAGGAGCTACTCTAGCTGTTGTATCTACTACAGGTGCCTATGCAGGAATGATATCTAAGAAAAATGCACCTAATATTATTGAAATGGTAATTGTGGGAGCTATAGTTGGGTTAATATCTATTTTAGCTGCTGCAGCATATGCAGGAGTGGGTGGAAAACTAGGAACTATGGCAGCAATATCCTGCTTATTATGGTTAGGTATTAAGAAAGTACTTAAGGTTGGCTATAAGGAAAAGTCATTAGAAAAGGGAGTTTCCCAATAGCAATATATAAAAGCAAATAAGTTACATATTTTTAAATAATATCATTTAAATTGTATAATTAATTTTCAAAAGCACAAGCACAATGATTTATATCTTATAAAGTTTTATATTGTACAAACATAATATAATGCTTTTGGACTTGTGTTTAAGTAAATTATGATTATGCAATTTACTAATGTAATATAAAGAATTAAGTTTAAAATATGTTCATTTATTATAAAATTAAAAATACTTAATAAAAGGGGGATAAGAATGATAAGTTTAACCATAAATGGACAAAAGGCAACAGTTAAAAAAGGTACAACAATACTTGAAGCTGCAAGAAGCATTGGTATTGATATACCTACGCTTTGTAATGATCCAAGAATAACACCACATGGATCATGCAGAATGTGTGTAGTGGAAATTGAGGGTTCAAATAAGCTTGCTACTTCCTGTTCAACTCCAGCAGGTGACGGAATGGCAATTCTTACAGAAACTAAAAAAACTACAGAGGCAAGAAAAACTGTTTTAGACCTTTTGTTATCTAACCATCCTTTAGATTGTTTGACATGTGAGAAAGCAGGAGACTGTGATCTTCAAGACTTATGCTATAAATATGATATAAAGGAAAGCTCCTTTGCAGGGGAAAAACTAACTGGAGAAATTGATAGAAGTAATCCATTTTATGATAGAGATCCTAATAAATGTATTCTTTGTGGAAAATGTGTTTATGTATGTGCTCAACTTCAATGCATGAGTGCCATAGGATTTTCACAAAGGGGATTCCAAACTCATATAGCTATACCCTTTGAACAAGAGCTGGATGAATCTTTATGTGTATCCTGTGGAAATTGTGTTTCTGTTTGTCCTACAGGAGCTTTAGCTCCTAAGAAAAAAGAGAAATTTAGATATTGGGAAACAGATTCTGTAAGAACAACCTGTTCCTATTGTGGTGTTGGTTGTCAGATGGATTTATTGGTTAAGGATAATAAGGTAGTGGAAGTAAAACCAGCCATGGGAAAACCTAATGAAGGGCTTCTATGTGTGAAGGGTAAATTTGCCTATAACTTTGTAAATCATGAAGATCGTTTAAAGAGTCCTTTGCTTAAAAAGGATGGAAAATTTGAGGAAATAACATGGGAAGAAGCCTATAATGTTATTGCAGATAAGATTAATGACACCAAGAAAAACTTTGGACCAGATGCAATTGCAGGCTTGTCTTCAGCGAGATGTACAACTGAAGAAAACTATCTTATGCAAAAGCTTATGAGAGCAGTGGTTGGCACCAATAATATTGACCACTGTGCACGCCTCTGACACTCCTCTACAGTTGCAGGTCTTGCAGCTACATTTGGAAGTGGAGCTATGACAAATAGTATAGAAGAGGTTAAGGATGCGGATGTAATATTTATTACCGGAACAAATACAACGGAAAATCACCCGGTTATAGGAGCTATGGTAAAACAAGCAATTAATAATGGAACAAAGATCATTGTAGCAGATCCTAGGGAGATAGAATTGTCTAAGTATGCAGAGGTGCATTTACAATTAAAACCTGGAACAAATATTGCTCTGTTTAATGGTATGATGAATGTTATCATTAATGAAAAACTAGAAGATGAAGAATTTATAAAAGAGCGTACTGAGAATTTTGAAGAAATGAAAAAAGCTGTAATGAAGTATCCCCCCGAAAAAGCTGCTGAAATTTGTGGCGTAGATGCAGAGGATATTAGAAAAGCAGCAAGATTATATGCTAAGGCAGATAGTGGAAGTATATTATATGCCATGGGAGTAACCCAGCACAGCAGTGGAACAAATCAAGTAATGTCCACAGCAAACCTTGCAATGCTTTGTGGTAATATGGGAAAAGAAGGTACTGGAGTAAACCCACTTAGAGGACAAAATAATGTACAGGGTGCCTGTGATATGGGTGCACTTCCTGGGGATTTGCCAGGGTATCAAAAGATTAATAAGCCTGAAGTAATTGAAAAGTTTAATAATGCATGGGGAGTTAAGCTTTCTACAAATCCAGGATTAACAGTGCCAGAAATGATCATTAAAGCCCATGAGGGTCATGTAAAGCTTATGTACATTATGGGTGAGAATCCAATGGTATCAGATCCTGATACCAACCATGTTAGGGAATCCTTGGGAAATCTAGACTTCTTAATTGTTCAAGATATATTCCTTACAGAAACAGCAGAACTTGCAGATTTGGTATTGCCAGCTTCTACATTTGCTGAAAAGGATGGTACATTTACCAATACAGAAAGAAGAATTCAGAGGGTAAGGAAAGCTATTGAACCTGTAGGTGAATCAAAACCAGATTGGGTTATACTAATGGAAATCATGAACAAGTTAGGTTACAATAAGACCTATAATAATCCAATGGAGATTATGGAGGAAATAGCTAGTGTTACACCATCCTATGGTGGAATAGATTATGAAAGAATAGAGGAAGAAGGTATTCAATGGCCATGTCCTAGTAAGGATCATCCTGGTACTAAATTCTTACACAAGGGTAAATTCTCAAGGGGTAAGGGATTATTTAATGCTATAGAGTATACACCATCTGTTGAATTAGCAGATGATGAATATCCATTAGTGCTTACAACCGGTCGTATACTCTATCAATATCATACCAGGACTATGACAGACAAGAGTGAAGGGTTGACTAAAATAGCACCAGAAAGCTATATCGAAATGAATCCGAAACTAGCTGCTGAATTAAAGATTGAAGATGGAGAAAAGGTAAAGGTTTCTTCAAGACGAGGAGAGATTTTTACAAAGGCTAAGGTAACAGATACTATAACTAATAATGTAGTGTTTATACCCTTTCACTATGCAGAAGGCGCAGCAAATGTATTGACCAATGCTGACTCTTTGGATAAGAAGGCAAAAATTCCTGAATTAAAGGTTTGTGCTGTAAAGGTTGATAAAATCTCATAATAATTAAAGGAGGGTGAAAAACCCTCCTTCATTTATTCAAAGGTGTGCTAAATATGGAAAGAAAAAAACAATTAATCATCAATAGAATAAAAGATGGAAAAATGGAATTGTTAGAAGATAATATAATAACAGAATATCCATTAACGATTTTTCTTAATGATGTTGAGTTTGTTACATTGCTTTGTTCTCCTCAGGGATTAGAATATCTAGCTATAGGATTTTTGATATCAGAAGGAATTATTAAAGAAGAACAAGAGATAGAAAATATTATTATAGATGAAGATAAAGGGCATGCATATATAGATATATTGGACAAAACATTATTTGCAGAAAAGCTATATGGTAAAAGAACTATTACCACTGGTTGTGGTAAGGGTACCATATTTTATAATGTTTTGGATTCCCTAGGAACAAAGAAAATAAAAAATGATTTAAGATTTAAGGCAAGTAAGATATTAGATTTTTCTAAAAAATTAAACCAGGATTCCAAGCTATTTTTGGAGACCGGAGGAGTTCATAGTTGTGCACTATGTGACCATAATAATATTATATTATTCCACGAAGATGTAGGAAGACATAATGCCCTAGATAAAATTATTGGGGAAGCCCTTTTAAAAAAAATAAATCTAGAGGATAAGATATTAATTAGCAGTGGAAGAATATCTTCTGAAATGATTATTAAGACCACAAAAAACAATATTCCAATAGTAGTATCTAGATCCGCTCCAACCGATCTATCAGTAAATATTGCCAAACAATTTAATGTGACGCTAATAGGTTTTGCTAGAGGGAATAGGATGAATATCTATAATGGAGAAAATAAAATATTAATATAATAATAGAGATAATATAATAATATGGACAGTTCTATAGGGCTGTCCATTTATATTTTTAAGGAAGAAAGTTTGTCTTTCCTGTGGTGTTGGAGTATATTTTTCTTTATTAAAAATATTTGTACTTTCTTGTATAAAAGAGGAAAATAATAAAAAGGTATAGAATAAGTATCTATATGTTTATAAGGGGTTGAGAAAATGTTACATATTTTAGGATTGCCTTTAAAAACTTTGATTATTGTAGGAGGCTTATTTATTCTTTCAGCCTTTGCTCCTTTATTTACTGCGTATATTTTAAAAAATAAGAAGGGGAAATGGAATGATGAATAAGACTATTGTGTACCTTCTATATTTTACACTCTATGCAATCATATTATTATTCTTTGGTAAAAGTGGATATAAACAAACCAAAAATACTAGGGATTTCTTTGTGGCTGGAAATAGATTGGGACTAATTGCTAGCATTTTTACCTTTAGTGCAACCTGGTTTAGCGCTGCTTCTATGCAGGGAGTAACAGGAACTTTATTTTCCTATGGATATAATACCGTGCTTTATGCAGTAGTACCATGGTTTTTAGGGGCAGCATTTTTAGTTGTATTAGCATCTAAACTTAAGCAATACGATATACTAACTGTACCAGAGTATTTTTATCTAAGATATAATAGTAAGAGACTGCAAGCAATGGCAGGAATTTTAATTGTTTTTAACTACATTTTCTACATTATTATACAAATAAGAGGATTTGGAATAGTTATTTCACAATTATTGGATGTTAATTATATATTTGCTATTATACTAGTATATCTTTTTATAATATATACTACATTCGGTGGATTATTTTCTGTGGCAAAAACCGATAGTTTAAATATTGTATTAACTGCAATAGGAACTATCTTAGCTGCATTTATCGTACTAAGAGATATTGGAGGGTTAACTCTAATGCATGAGGGAGCAGAGTTGATTAATACTAGACCCTTTTCTAGTTTTTTAAAGCCAACAGAGCAAGGTGCCTTATTAGATCCCTTTGCAAAGGGGCAATTACCAGCTTTTTTGACCTTTACCTCATTTTTTGGTTGGGGTTTAGGACTAGCAGCTAATCCTCAATATGCTATTCGTATAATATCTGCAAAAAATACAAAGACAGCTGTAAAGATGATCTGCTATTCAGTATTTTTTTTGGCATTTTTGTATATCGGATTAGTGATTATTGGTATAGGGGGTAGAGTATTGCAGCCTACTATCCAATCCATCGAATCTGTTGATGAGGTTTTTCCATATTTGATAAACAATGTAATCTATTCATCCTTTAGCGGGTTAATATTAATGAGTATCACAGCTGCTGCAATATCAACTGCAAACTCTCAATTACTAGTTGCTGCCAGTGGGTTTACCTATGACATCTATAAAAATCTATTTAATCCTAAGATACCGGAAGATAAGTTTTTAAATTTTAACAGAATATTTATCTTTATAGCCGGTACTGTTTCAGTGCTACTAGCTATTAATCCACCGGATAGTTTATTGGTGTTTGGAGGGTATATATGGGGATTTTTCTCTTCAACATTTTTATTACCTCTATATGGAGGACTATTCTGGAAAAAGGCTACCCGGGAAGGTGCCATTGCTTCTTTTATTGTAGGACTTATAACTATTAGCTTTTTTATGATTAGAACAATTTTTTTTGAAGGGAATAATACCATGGTTCATCCAGCTTTTCCGGGAGTCATAGCTTCAACCTTAACATTTTATTTTGTAAGCAAATATTTTTATAATAAGGGAAGGGGATAAGAGTGCGATTTGACATAGAAAACAAAATACTTTTCCCCTTTATAATCTTATTAATTTTATCTATCATTACTTTAGGAATAGTATCATATTGGAATGGATACCAATTATTATTAGAAAACGAGGTAAAAAACCTATCTAGAAACTTAGATGAAATGGTGTTCTATATAGAAAATATCCAAGAGGATATAGATAAAGGGTTATTAACTGAAGAAGAGGGGAAAGAGATTGTATTAGATTTTTATAGAAGGGCGGAAAAGAATAATTTATTTATATTTGATAAAGAAAGAGTTTTACTAAGCAGCTTTGATGAAGGACAAGAATGGTTTGAAATAATGAAAAGTGAAAACTTAGAAGAAGGTCAAAAGCGAATTAGTACCGGAAACTATCTGCTAACCTATAAGACCTATGATAAATGGGGCTGGATCTTAGGCTATAGATTAAATAAGGGAATTTTTTCCTTTGAGGTTTTAGAAAACCAGAAGTACATGGTATTAGTTGCTATTATTTCATTACTCTTTTCCATGCAGGCAACAATTTTTATAGCCCATAATATATCTAAACCCATTAAAATGTTAGCTGATATATGCGATAAAATAGCCCAGGGAAATTTTCAAGAAAAAATAGATATTAAAAGGAAAGATGAAATAGGAATATTAGCTAATGCCTTCAATAACATGGTATATCGACTTCAAATAAATACTACAAAGCTCTTGAATATAACAAGGTTAAACGAAGATATTTTAAAAAACATCTCTACTGGAATTATTACAACCGATCAACATGGTGAGATATTATCCGTAAATAAAGCAGCAAAGGATTTCTTGTCAATGGAAGATGCAAAGGATATTAATAATGACATAAAACAAAAATTGCTATACCAACTCAATGAAACCTTAAGAACAAATAAGAACATCAATAATGTATATGTTTTCGACAATATAATCGAGGGAAATAAAATATATCTGGATGCAACAACATCTTTATTAAAGACAGATGATGCTCCAGCCAGCGGAGCGATTTGTAACTTTAATGATATTAGTGAAAGAAAGAAGATAGAAAATAATATGGTAACCCTAGATAGATTAACCTCTATCGGGAAATTGGCTGCAGGTATAGCCCATGAAATTCGTAATCCACTAGCAGGTATGAAAACAAGTATTCAAGTATTAAAAAATAGATTATGTAAGGATCAAAATGGATCTAATACAAAATTATTTAATGGAGTTTTATATGAGATCAATAGGATTAATCATCTAATTACAGGTATCCTAAACTTTGCAAAACCAAGGATTCCAAAATATGAAAAAGTAGATTTAATAGAGGTTCTTAACCGGGTACTAGATTTACTTAATAAGACACCTGAGAAAAAAAATATAAAAATAAATAAAATTAATAATAGCAGTAATTCATTAGTTTATGTTGATAAGGATCAAATAGAGCAGATTTTTTTAAACATTATGCAAAATTCCTTTGCTGCAATGAATAATGTTGATGGGGTTCTCAATATCAGCATTGATAATTATCAAGAAGAAAGCGGAACTTTTGTAAACATAGAGTTTCATGATAATGGCTGTGGTATCGAGCCGGAAAATTTAGATAAGATATATGACCCATTTTTTACAACCAGGCATCAAGGAACAGGATTAGGTCTATCGGTTGTATATGAATTAATAAAAGGAAATAATGGAGTAATTGAAGTACTCAGTAGTGTAGATATAGGCACGAAGTTTATAATAAAGTTTCCTATATATGGAGGTAACAAGGATGAATAAAAAAATTCTTATAGTAGATGATGAAAAAACCATAAGAATGTCAATGAAGGAAGGTTTGTCGGACTTAGGCTATCAAGTTAGTACAGCACAAAGTAGTTCTAGTGCATTAGAAAAGGTCAGGGAATTCAAACCACAGGTTGTTTTTTTAGACATGCGATTAGCAGAAGAAAATGGACTAGATATTCTTCCGAGGATTAAAGAAATAGACCATGATGTGGAAGTAGTAATAATGACGGCATATGGAGACATACAAACTGCAGTTAAGGCAATAAAGGAGGGAGCCTTTGATTATATAAACAAACCCTTCGACTTACAGGAAATAAATATAATAATAGAACGTGTTATTACAAAAATAGATTTACAAAATAAAATTTATCTATTAGAAAATGCTAAAAAAACTAAAATTAATAATATATACGGTGAACACCCAACAATAAAGGAAATACATAATAAAATAGATATTTTATCCAACAATGATGATGTTACAGTATTAGTTACCGGAGAAACTGGAACTGGAAAAGAATTAGTAGCATCTGCTATACATGAAAACAGTCCTAGAAAAGATGCTCCAATGCTAAAGATTAATTGTGGCACTATACCCCAGCAATTAATAGAAAGTGAGTTATTTGGTTTTGAGAAAAGCGCATTTACCGGAGCAAACAAAAGGAAAAAAGGTTTAATGGAGATTGCCGATGGCAGCACTGTATTTTTAGATGAAATAGGAGAATTTCCCTTAGCTGTTCAACCAAAATTATTAAGATTTATAGAGGAAAAGAAATTTAAAAGGGTTGGCGGGTTAGTGGATATATCAGTAGATATTAGAATTATTGCAGCTACTAATAAGAATTTAGAAGAAGCTATAAAAAACAAGGAATTTAGAGAAGATCTTTACTACCGCTTGAATGTAGTACCTATCAATTTACCTCCATTAAGAGAGAGAGGAAAGGATATACTTTTATTAGCTGATTATTATTTAAAGGTATTTAATGAGAAATTTCATAAATGTATTAAGGGTTTTACAAAGGATGCAAAAAAATCTCTAGCTAACTATTCTTGGAAGGGTAATGTGCGAGAGCTGAAAAATGTAATAGAAAGAATTGTAATTCTATGTGAGGTTGATTATATCGACTCTATGGATCTGCCCTTTGGTAGCAATTACAGAGAAATTAGTGAAGTTTATGAAAAACCAAAGGAACTTAATAGAGAAGTTACAATTAAAGATTTTCATCCGGATTTCTCTTTAGAAGAAGAAGTAAAAAAATTGGAAACAAAATATATTAAACTTGCATTAGAGTATTGTGATTATAATTATTCCAGTACATCTGAAATGTTAGGGATAAGTAGGTTTGCTTTAAAAAGAAGGATAGAAAAGTATTTATAGAATATAAAGTGAGCGATTACGCAATATAAGTGTGATATCGCTCACTTTATTTTGAGTGATTTCACACATACTCCATTCATTTAACTGAAAATTTGGAAATAAGAGCCCCTAAATAGCCATAAATAGTTGGCATCATTCTTGCAAATATTAAATGATATATTAATAAATAGGAGGTGAGAAAATGTATAAGGTTGATTTAAACAGCGATATAGGTGAAAGCTTTGGAGCTTATAAATTAGGACTAGATGAAGAAGTAATAAAGCATGTTTCTTCAGTAAATATTGCCTGTGGATGGCATGCGGGGGATCCACTGGTAATGGAAAAGACTGTAGAGTTTGCAGTAAACCAAAAAGTTTCAATTGGAGCTCATCCGGGTTTTCCGGATCTAATGGGTTTTGGTAGAAGAGAAATGAAAGTGACACCTGCTGAGGCAAAGGCATATGTGAAGTATCAAATTGGTGCTCTTTGGGCTTTTTCAGAAAGCAAGGGTGTAAATTTACAACATGTAAAACCCCATGGAGCATTGTATAACATGGCTGCCAAGGATGAAGAATTAGCAAAGGCTATAGCAGAGGCGATCTATGAAGTGGATAAGGATCTTATTCTTGTAGGACTTGCTAATAGTGAATTAACCAAAGCTGGAGAGAATGTTGGGCTTAGGGTAGCTAATGAGGTATTTGCAGATAGAGCATATAATCCAGATGGTACATTAGTTTCACGAAAAAAAGAGGGCGCAGTTATACATGATAAAGATATAGCTATAGCAAGGGTAATAAGAATGGTTAAGGAAGGCAAGGTAGAAGCTATTAATGGTGAAGATGTAGAAATTCGAGCTGATTCTATTTGTGTTCATGGTGATAATCCACAAGCTGTAGCTTTTGTTGAGACCATAAGAAGAACATTGGAAAAGGAAGATATTCAAGTAATAGCAATGGAGAATTTCTTAAAATAAAAATAAAAGGAGAGTGAATTTATGTCAGATAAAAGTAAAAGCAACGAGAAGAAAAAAGTTTCGAATTTAACCGTGTTAATGGGAGCTGCCTTTCTTATGGCAACCTCAGCCATAGGACCAGGGTTTTTGACTCAAAGTGCAACATTTACGGAACAATATTTAGCTAATTTCGGTTTTGTTATTTTAATTACAATTATATTAACCATTGCAGTTCAACTAAATATATGGAGGATTATAGGAGTTTCGGGCATGAGGGGACAAGACATTGCAAACAAAATTCTTCCAGGTCTAGGATATTTTGTAGCTGCTTTAGTTGCATTAGGTGGACTTGCCTTTAATATTGGAAATGTCGGTGGAGCTGCCTTAGGCTTAAATGTGCTTTTTGGCTTTGATGTTAGATTTGGAGCAGTATTGGGTGGAGCAATAGGGATTATAGTATTCTTATCAAAGGATTCTGGCTCAATTATTGATAAACTAACAAGAACTTTGGGAATTGTAATGCTTGTATTGGTTGCATATGTAGCCTTTGCTAATACTCCACCTGTAGGTGAAGCAATTCTAAAAAGTGTTGCACCTGATAATGCTAGTATATTAATATTCCCCATAATTACCCTGTTAGGTGGAACTGTAGGTGGTTACATTACATTTTCTGGAGGTCATAGACTAATTGATGCAGGTGTTACAGGAAAAGAGAATTTAGATCAAATTAATAAAAGTTCTTTAATGGGAATTGGTGTTGCATCTGTTGTAAGAATATTACTATTTTTAGCAATACTTGGAGTTGTTTCTCAGGGACTAACTCTTGAAGCTTCTAACCCTGCAGCATCAGCATTTCAACATGGAGCTGGTAACATCGGATATAAAATATTCGGAATTGTTATATTCTCAGCTGCCATTACTTCAGTTATAGGTGCTGCTTACACATCAGTTTCCTTCTTAAAGACATTAAATAAAACAATTGAAAAATATGAAAACTATTTTATTATTGGTTTTATTGCTGTTTCATCTTTTATCATGGCATTTATAGGACAGCCTGCAACTTTATTAGTTTTAGCAGGATCTCTAAACGGTTTAATTCTTCCTGTAACCCTAGGAACTATGTTACTGGCATCTAGAAGAAAAGATATTGTGGGAGATTATAAGCACCCAACTTGGTTATTAGTATTTGGAGTTATTACTGTATTTTTAACCGCTTATGGCGGTTGGGTATCACTACAAAATATAACAAAACTTTTTGGCTAAAATAGAAATTAGTTATTTATTTAGAAAATTAAATGATCATAACAATAGGCACTATCGAGTGGACGGAAACGTCCACTCGTAATTAATATATTCTACTTCCACATTGAAAGCTGGTTGAATTCTAGAGAATATAGATTTTTAAAAAATTGGAGGAGTCTTTATGTATGATAAAACAAAGTATCTGACAGCAGGAGATAAGGCTCTGGATATGGAGTTTGGTAATAGTATTTCTGAGCAGATTAATAATAAAATCAGATCTATGGCAGAAGCTATTGGGACTCAGGATATTAAAGGAATTGTTGAGCTAGTCCCAACCTATCGTTCATTAATGATACACTATGATCCTTTAGAGACTAGCTACGATCAATTAGTAGATTCTCTTAAAGAATTAGAAAATAATCTTGAAAACATATCACTGCCAGCCCCAGAAGTAATCGAGATTCCAACATTATATGGTGGAGATTACGGACCTGATATTGAGAATGTTTCAAAGCATAACGACCTTTCTATAGAAGAAGTTATTAAAATACACACTTCAGGCGAATATTTGATATATATGTTAGGCTTTACTCCGGGATTTCCATATTTAGGAGGCATGGATACAAGAATTGCAACCCCAAGACTTGCAACTCCAAGAACGAAAATAAGTGGTGGTTCAGTGGGAATAGCAGGAAGTCAAACTGGGATATATCCAATAGATAGTCCTGGGGGATGGCAATTAATTGGGAAAACCCCCATACCTTTATATGATTCACAACGGGAAAGCCCTATCTTATTAAAGGCAGGTAATTATATAGTATTTAAAAGTATTGATGAAAAAGATTATTTAGAAATCGAAGAAGCGCTGAAAAAAGGTACTTATCAATATAAAATCTATCCTAAAAAAGAGGAGAGTGATGATCATGGGGCAAATTAAAATAAACAAACCAGGATTATTAACTACCGTGCAAGATTTAGGAAGATATGGGTATCAACAATTTGGGGTTTCTGTTTCTGGAGTCATGGATCATGTATCTGCTAGATTAGCTAATATACTAGTGGGGAATGATGAACAGGAAGGTCTCCTAGAAGTCACAATGTTAGGACCAGAAATTGAGTTTTTAGATTCTGTGGTTATTGCTGTTACAGGAGGAGATTTACTTCCTACCTTAAATAACCAGTCAATTAATATGAATAAAAGTATTTTAGTTAATAAGGGAGATAAATTATCCTTTAGTGGTATAAAGAATGGATGCAGAAGCTATGTAGCTTTTTCTGGGGCAATAGAGGTTCCTAAACTCATGGGGAGTAAGTCTACCTTTACCAGGGGAAAAATTGGAGGTTTTGAGGGTAGAGCCCTTAAGCAAGGTGATATATTAACAATTGGAAAACAAAGCAAACCCTTAAGCTCATTGGCAGGGAAAGAAAATCTTGAGAATTTATATAAATATAGCAATAACATAGAATTAAGGGTTATTATGGGACCGCAGGAAGATGCCTTCACAAAAGAGGGTCTCGAAACATTCTTAAACAATGAATATAAAGTAACTAATGAATGTGATAGAATGGGTTATCGTCTTGATGGAGAAAAGATAGAACATAAAGATGGAGGAGATATTATTTCAGATGGGATAGCCATGGGGGCAATACAAGTGCCAAGCCACGGCAGTCCAGTTATAATGATGGCAGACCGACAAACTACAGGTGGATATACTAAAATAGGAAATGTAATCAGTGTTGATCTACCCAAGGTAGCTCAGGCTAAGCCAGGAGATAAAATTACCTTCAAGAAAATAGAGCTAAAAGAAGCCCATAAGCTTTTAATGGATTTAGAAGATAAAATTGCATATATAAAGGAACAATGTATGAAGGAAAAGGAAATTATAAGAACTATTAAATATAATTTAAAGGTAAATGGGATAACATATGATGTTAAAGTAGAGGAATTAAAGAACTAGTTAATAAACACTATTAAATGTCTAAGACAATAGTATATTTTACTTTTGTATAAACTTGGCACTTACTTAATTGTAAGTGCTTTATTTGTTGGCAGAAATATAATGAATATATAAACTTTTTCTCTTAGTAACCGATAAAGGGATATAAGAAGATAAACTAGAAAAAGAAAGGAAGGGGGGATGGTATGAAAAAAATAAAATATAAAATAGTTATTACAATTGCCTTTTTTTGTGCTCTTCTTTCAATAGTAGTCGGTGGCATTAGTATGAATCAAAGCAGTAAAATCGTTGAACAAGAGGCAAGGGATAAGTTATTATTAATGGCTGAAAAACATACCACTGGTTTTAATCAAATTCTTTCAGAGGTGGAAATAGGGGTAAATGGTTTAGCGACGGCTATTATGGCAACCTTTGATAGAGAAGATATTGTAAGTAATCCACAGGAATCTATGGAGGAATATATAGAATCTATAGATCCCTTAGTAAAGGAATTTGCAGAAAATACTAAAGAAGCCATAAGTGCTTATGTAACCTTTAATCCTAGTATAACCATGGATGCATATAGTAGTCGATTTGAAGATATGGAGGGAAAGGGAGTATTTAGAAAAGCACGATCAATAACTATGAAGGAATTTGACAGGGACAATGCTGAAATGCAATATTATTATGATGTTGTTATAGAATCTAGGCCAATATGGCGTAAACCATCATTTAATATAAGAGTTAAAAAAAGTATTATTACATATAATGTTCCAATATACGAGAATGGAGTATTATTAGCGGTCGTAGGTATGGATATTGATGCACAAATTTTCTATAATACAATTTTAGGAGTAAAGGTTTATGATACAGGTTATATGGCTTTAATGGATAAGGACTTTAATTTTCTAATACATCCTTATTTTACTGAAACTATAGAGGTACCAGGCAGGGTGGATAAGGAAACTGAGGAGACTGAAGATACTGAAGAAGGTGAAGATAGTGTAAATACTGTTTCTACAGGTGGAATTGATAGTATAAGTAGCGCAACCACCGGTCGAAGAGTAAATTTAAAAGAAATTGATAATGGTTCCTTGGAATTTGTTGCTCAAGAAATTGCAAAAAGAAATAAAGGAGTAATTTCCTATAATTACCAAGGGCAAGATGAAATTCTAGGCTATGACCAGCTTGATAATGGTCAAATATTACTGGTCATGGTACCAGAAAATGAAATTTTATCAGGATTAACAGGTTTTATACAATATTTAATATATACTATAATAGCAGGGGTAATAATAGCAAGCATTGGTGCAATTTTTGTTGGAAATATGATATCAAAACCAATACTTAGTGTTACTGAAATCCTTAATAAAACTTCAGAATTAGATATTGAAAATGATGATAGCTATGACTATTTATTAAAGAATAAGGATGAGACAGGTACTATGGTAAGATCCCTAGCTATCATGAGGGAATCATTAAGGGATATGGTACATAGTCTCATGCAATCCTCAGATAGTTTAGAAAAAAATGCACACAATGTTAATAATCTTATAAAGGATCTTAAGGAACAAGCAAATGATACTACCCTTATTACCCAAGATGTAGCGGCTGGTATGGAAGAAACTGCTGCTTCCACCCAGGAAGTAACAGCAACCATTGAGGAAATGGAAAAGGCAGTTTCAAATATTGCAAAAAAAGCTGAAATGGGAACGGAGTTTTCTACACAAACTAGCCAAAGGGCTAAGGAGTTAAAGGATACGGCACTTATATCCAATGAAAATACCAAGAAAATTTATGAAAATGTTAGGGAAGACTTACAATCAGCATTAGAACAATCCAAAAGAGTAGAGCAAATAGAAGGATTGGCTAAATCAATTTTAGATATAGCAGGACAAACTAACCTTCTTGCATTAAATGCTGCTATTGAAGCTGCAAGGGCAGGAGAAGCAGGACGAGGATTTGCTGTTGTTGCCGATGAAATAAGAAAGCTAGCAGAACAGTCTACCCAGACAGTAGGTGAAATTAATAAAATAGTTGAGGTTGTCAATGATTCAGTAAATAATTTGACTACTTCCTCCCAAAGGATTATGGATTTTATAGAACAAAATGTTTTATCAGATTATAAAGGATTTATTAGTACAGCAGATAATTATAATAATGATGCCTATGAATTTAATGATATGATGATGGAATTTAATGCTACTGCGGAGGAATTACATGCTTCTATCTCAAATATTGTAGCGGCTGTGGAAGAAGTGGCAAGCACAGCAAATGAAGGGGCAAGCAATATGGAAAATATCTCTTCAATGTCCAATACAATATTAGAAAAGACCAATGAAGTACAACAAAATTCAGACAATAATATGCATCATACACAACAACTAAATGAATTAATATCTAAATTTAAAGCCTAGGACAATTCCTAGGCTTTTCACTTTTAACACAAAGAAGCGCGGGGACGGTTCTCTTGCTTCCTTGCTAACACAAGGGCACTTTTTTATATGCAAAATAGAAAACCATAATTCTTGACTTAAAGGTTGGCAAAGCTTACCCTTATGGTATAATTTATAACAAGGGGTGATATAATGCCTATAGTTACTAAGCTTACAAAACAAAAGAAAAATAAGGATTACTATAATGTATTTATTGATGATTGTTTTACCTTTAGCATTCATGCAGAACTAATCATTCTTCATGGAATAACAAAGGGAAAGAATCTTGACCTTAAGGAAATGGAAGGAATTATAGAAGAAGATAATAAAAAAAGAGCATTTAACCTATGTCTTCACTATTTATCCTATAGAAGAAGAACAGGGTGGGAGTTAGAGGAATATTTAAGAAAAAAGAACTATAGTGAAGAGACCATCACAGAAGCTATTAATAAATTAAAATACTATAAAATGGTAGATGATAGGGATTATATAAAAAGTTTCATAGCCGATAAAAAACTTGGGAATCCAATAGGGAGAAAAAAGCTAGTATTTGACCTTAGAAAAAAGGGAATTAGTGAAGATTTATTGGACAATATAGAACAATGGTTTACTGAGGAAGATGAGTATGTGCAGGCAAAGGAATTGGTGATTAGGTATAATAAAAAATATTCTAAGTTACCTCCTAGGGAAAAGATTCAAAAGATTAATCAAGCTGGTCAAAGAAGAGGGTTTTCCTGGGAAATATTAAAGGGTGCCATACAAGAATTAATAAAAGATAAAGAGGATTTTGAAGAAAATCAAATTCCCCAGGAAGTAGATATGGATAAAGCTTTACAATGGTTACAAAAGTACAAGAATAGATATGAAAAAAAGGGCTTGGAAGGATACGCCCTAAAACAAAAGATTGCCCAGGCGATGATGGGCAGGGGATATAAATGGGATGCTATTGAGAAATTATTAGAAATACTAGGCAATGGATAAGTCAAGGGTGTACCAAAACTTGTTGTATGCTTTAATAAAGGAAGAAGGGTTATACAAAGATATAGCCCTTTTAATTTGCAGAAAGAATAATTTAAATATATAATTATAGACAAGTTAAGGTAATGGTTTTTAGGATAATCCAGTGAAAGGGGGTATTTTTTTTAATGAAGGACAAGTGGTCAAGAAACATAGAATATTTAAGAATATCTATAACCGATAGATGTAATCTCAGATGTTTTTATTGCATGCCTGATGAGGGGGTTAAAAAACTTTCCCATAGTGATATATTAAGCTTTGAACAACTTTACCTTATTGTTCAGGCAGCTGTAGAATTAGGTATTAGTAAAGTGAGAATTACAGGTGGAGAGCCCCTTGTAAGATTAGGTGTTATCGAATTTATAAATAGAATCTCTAAACTTCCAGGACTAATAGATATTGCTATGACAACCAATGGAATTCTTTTAGAAAAATATGCAAAAGACTTAAAGGAAGCAGGACTTAACCGCTTAAATATCAGCTTAGATTCCTTGAGGGAAGAACGATATAGACAGATTACCCGCAGAGGTGAACTACAGCAGGTCTTAAAGGGTATTGAGGCAGCAGAAAGGGTTGGTTTATCACCCATAAAAATTAATACTGTTATTATGAAGGGTATAAATGATGATGAAATAGAGGATTTTGCTAGACTTAGTCAGGAAAAACCCTATCAAATAAGATTTATTGAATTAATGCCTATGGGAGAAGCGGAGGAAATAGAAGATAAAAGATTTATTTCCAATGAAGAAATTATGGAGAGATTACCAGAGCTTATACCAATGGTTAAGGGAAGGGATCCAGGACCAGCAAAGTATTATCAATTGTCCGGAGCTAAAGGAAAGCTTGGTTTTATTAGCCCAATGTCAAATCATTTTTGTAAAACCTGCAATAGAATAAGATTAACAGCTGATGGGAAGCTAAAGCCCTGTCTTCACTCAAATTTTGAAATAGAAATTATGAATGCTGAAGAAAAACAAGACATAAAAAGATTACTTAAGGAAGCTATTTTGTCGAAGCCTGAAAGACATCATTTAAATGAAGGCAGTGAATCAAGTATTAGAAGTATGAACCAAATTGGAGGATAAAAAGGGGGTATTCAAATGGCAAAGGTAGTTGCTATAAATATCAGTGAGAAAAAAGGTACCATTAAAAAGCCTATAGAGGAAGGCAGATTTATTAAAGGATTTGGATTAGAAGGGGATGCCCATGGAGGAAATTGGCATAGAATGGTGAGTTTACTTGCTCAAGAAAGTATTGATAAGATGGTAGAACTTGGTATTAAGGGTCTTGATCCAGGAATGTTTGCAGAAAATATTACTACAGAGGGATTAGAGCTTCATACCTTACCTATAGGAACAAGGCTTAAAATAGGAGAAACCCTACAGGAGGTAACTCAGATTGGTAAGAAGTGTCACACTGGTTGTGCAATAAAACAACAGGTTGGGGAGTGTATAATGCCTACTGAAGGTATCTTCACCATAATAATAGAAGAGGGGACGATTAGACCAGGGGATATCATTGAAGTGTTGGAGTAAATGTTATCATATCTAAGGGGGTGGTACTATTAAGTGGTTCTACATTCCTACCATAATCGGAGTGATTATTTTAATACCCATAGGTATACTCTATGAATATAATAAAATTGCTAAGAAGAGAGCTAAGAAAATAGCCAATACTATAGTTAATACTTGGTTCTTTGTAGTTGTGGAGGCATTATTCTATACCAATACAAGAACAATAGAGGATTATTTAATACTTAATTTAGTAGCTCTAATCTACGGAATTTTAATATTTATTCTATATAAAAAAAGAGAAAAAGTACATATGTTGGCAAACCTACTATTAATTACCGGATTTGCCTTTATCATAGCTATGATCGTTAACTATTACTTTATAAGACCTATAGATCACTTTGTATGGATTGCACCAATAGTAAGTTTTTATCTTGGAACGGCTATTAAAAAATATAAAAATAAGACAATAAAGCTTAGACAAATAGTAATTTATGGGTTTATAGCAATTTCTATACTGGTGGGACTATTTAAGATATTTGACGAAAGTATATTGGGAACTTCACGAGTTGCTAGAGAAGTAAAGACATTTTTAATCCAGCAAGAAGGGTATGAAGAAGAGGAGATAGACTTAATCTATAACTTTCAGCTAAAGAAAGGTTTCCCAGAATCTGTAGAGGTTAAATTTTCCAACGGGGAATATATTTTTTATGAATATAAGGATAATAGAATTAGTGAAACCACAATAGATGCTATTATGGAAAGTATTAAAGAAGAAAAAGAACAATAATTCCTAAGGGACTCAAGGAGTTTCCTTAGGAATTAGATTTTTCTACCATATACCTTCTACCATATACCAGTTTTTTTTATTCTATTCTCTCTATTATTTTAGAAATAAGCTTTCTGGCAATTGGAGCTGCGCTACTTCCACCGGTGGAGCCGTAGTTTTCTAATAAAACAGCTATAGCAACCTTGGGATTATCTGCCGGTGCGAAGCCCACAAACCATGCATGATCCTCTTGTCCAGTAACCTGAGCTGTACCTGTTTTACCGGCAACCTGTATTGAAGAAAGGGCTGCATTTTTACCGGTACCACTATTTACAACATCAATCATCATATCCTTTATGGAACTTGCAATTTCAGGAGAAATAGCTTCCGATAAGGTAATAGTTTCTTTTGTCTTAATAATATCACCCTCAGAAGAAAGAACTTCTTTAACTAATATGGGTTGCACCATTTTACCGTTATTTGCTATAGCTGATGCCATCAATGCCATATTTAAGGGAGTGACCTGGGTTTTACCCTGTCCAATACCTGTGGATGCTAAATCAGGCTTATTCATCTTACCTGTATGAAAGATGGATTTTTTTATTTCAATATCTAAGGGAATATTCTTATTTAACAAAAAATTTTCAGCGGTGTTTTTTAAATTATTTTGTCCTAATTCTAAAGCAATTTGACCAAAGGCAACATTACAGGATTTAACTAATGATTGATGTAAGTCTACGCTACCGTGGGCATTGCTGTTGTAATCCTTTAGGGGATAACCATCTATGGTAATCTGTCCTTTACACTCATAATTTGTCTTTATATTTTGGTTTTCTAAGGCTGATGCAGCGGTAATAATCTTAAATATAGAACCAGGGATATATAAACCTTGTGTTGCACGATTGATTAAGGGACTATCCTCATCTTCTACAATATCATCCCAATTTTCAATAAGGTTATTAGAATCATAGCTAGGGTAGCTCACCATTGCGTAAACCTCTCCATTTATAGGATTCATTGCAATAATAGAACCCTTTTGTTTTTCAAGTAAAGCCATTGCATATTGTTGTATTTCATGATCAATTGTAAGCTTTATATCATTTCCTCTTTGTTGTAGATCATTTTGTGCCATTATCTTTCGAAGTTCATTTATGGAAGTGCTCTCACTTATATTTAATAGTTCTTTATTATAAGTCTTTTCCAGGGCTTCCTTTCCCAATTCTCTATTACTATAACCAATAATGTGACTATATAGAGGTCCATATTGATACTGTCTTGTTTGCTGCTTTTCTGATTGGGTGCTGGAGGCTAATAATGTATCATTTCTATCCACTATATTACCTCGGAGGATGTATTCTTCCTCCATCCAGATTCTTTTATTATAGTTATTATTTTCAATGGTATCAGCAGCAAAAACCTCAAAGTAGCTTAGATATACGATTAAAAATATAAATAAGGAAGATAAGGCTACTAAAACGGTTATTATCCTGTTACTTTCATTTTTCATCTCTTTTTTCATTAATATCCTCTTCTTTCTTCAAAGATTTCAGAGGTTGCCTGAAGGATTCCCAGGGATGCAAAGCTTGCAACTAGGGAACTGCCTCCATAACTTAAAAAGGGTAGAGTAACGCCAGTGAGGGGTATCATTTTAGTAACGCCACCTAATATAATAAAGGCTTGAAATCCTATAAGGGTGGTAATACCTAGCGCTACAATTCTATAAAATTTATTTTTTTGTTCCAAGGTAATTTTTATTCCTCTATATATAAAGATTATATATAACATAATAATAGCAATGCCTGTAAGGATACCCATTTCTTCACAAATAGCTGAAAATATAAAGTCATTATGAACTTCAGGGATAAATTCTGGATATCCCCTGCCTATTCCTGTTCCTAAAAAACCCCCAGCTGCAATAGCAAAAAGGGATTGGGCAATTTGATAACCGCCATGATCAATGTATTTCCAAGGATCAATCCAGGTTTCCACCCTTACCCTAACATGATTAAATACAAAGAAACTTATTACAGCTAAAATAGAGGCAGCGCCTATATTATACAGGATGAATTTCCTATCTTCCTCATAAACATAAACTATAATAATATAAATAGCGAAGAAAATTAAGGCTGAACCTAAATCTTTTTGTAAAAAGAGAAAGGCGATATTTGTATAGGAAATTGCAGATAGCATAATTTTGTTTTTATTTTTTTTAACATTTACATAATAGGAGGCTAGGAAGAATACAAATAATACCTTTATAATCTCTGCTGGCTGAAAACTAATATTTTCACCGATTTTTATCCAATTAGTTGCTCCTTTAATAGTTCTTCCAAATATAAGAGTTGCTAAAAACAAAATAAAGGACGCTGTAATGTAAAATATCATCCATTTTGGCCAGTCCTTTATAGATTTTATAAAAAAGTAGCTTGAAAATAGGGTTACAATACCGATAATAAACCAAACTACTTGTTTGACTCCAAGTCCAGGACTTAATCTATAAATCATAATGATGCTTAAGCTCATTAACATGCTAATGATTAGGAAAATATATTGATCCCCTGTTGAAATCTTAGATAATGTAAAATTAGAAATATATATAATAAGAATAATTCCAAATGCCATAAAAATGGTGGATTTATTAAAGCTATCATTATACAATGCTACTAACAACAAGCCGATAAGATTTATAGATATTAATATGTTTTGTGGCGCTCTAAAGCTAAATGAATTTTTCATCATACACCTCTTTATTAATCTATCTCGTTTACAAAGAGAAAACTAGCCTGTCCTATTTTTATATTGTCGCCATTCTCTAATCTAATGGGATTAAGTAATTCTTCTTCATTTACAAAAGTACCGTTAGCACTATTTAAATCCTCAATAAAGAACTCATTACGCTCCTTTTCAATTGAAACATGTCTCTTAGATATAAAGGGGTCCTTTATAACAATATCGTTCTTACTTGATCTGCCTATGGTGATGCTAGAATCAAGAGAATAGGATTCCTCTATATTAAAGGGTAATTCGTCCCTTCTATTTATAAGTTTTAAATATGTAGAGGTTATAGAAGATCTATTTCTTATGCCCTTAATATCTAGATAAATCATTCTTATTATTCCAAACATAAAAAGATAAATCAAAAGTATAAAAAGGTATCTCAATATTAAGGATAAAAGATCAAACATAGAATATCACCACCAACCTTCCTTATTGAAAGTGCTTATTTTCTTAATTATTCACATATAATTATTTTATCATACAAAAGACATTTTAAAGAGGTTAATACAGATTTTGTTTAAGCTAAATAGGTTTATAATGTTTTCTTTAGGATAAAAGAAATAGAATTGTGAAAACATTATTAATATTGACTACAAATTATAATATTGATAATATAAAGTTAATTACCAGCTTACTTATTATGGAAGATAGAAAAATTTAAGGGGAGTGATATTTTGGGAATTAAATATGTACCAGAACCATTTAGAATTAAGATGGTAGAGACAATCAAGATGCTTACCCGTGAAGAAAGAGAACAGAAAATTGCTGAGGCTAAATATAATGTTTTTAACCTTATAGCAGAGGATGTCTATATTGATTTATTAACAGACAGTGGCACAAATGCAATGAGCCAGGAGCAATGGGCAGGGATTATGCGAGGGGACGAAGCCTATGCTGGGGGAGCTAGTTACATAAAACTAATTAAAACTGCAAAGGATATTTTTAATTATGATTATATCCAGCCGGTTCATCAAGGGCGTGCGGCTGAAAAAGTTTTATTTGGGGCAATAATGGGAGAGGGTAATTATTCAATATCCAATATGCATTTTGATACAACTAGAGCCCATGTGGAATTAGCAGGAGCAAGAGCTATTGATTGTGTAGTTGAGGAAGCGCTAGATCCTAGTAAGAGAGCACCCTTTAAAGGTAATATGGATGTAGAAAAATTAGAGAAATTAATCAATGAGTATGGTGCAGATAAGGTTAAATTAGTAGTTATGACTATTACAAATAACTCAGCCGGTGGTCAACCTGTATCTGTTCAAAATATGAGAGAGACATCAGAAGTATGTAAAAAATATGGCATAAAATTATGTATTGATGCTGCTCGTTATGCAGAAAATGCATATTTTATAAAATCTAGAGAAGCAGGATATGAAAATAAATCTATAAAAGAAATTATCAGTGAGATATTTAGCTATGCTGATATGTTTACAATGAGTGCAAAAAAAGACACTATTGTAAATATGGGCGGATTAATAGGTATTAAGGATGATGATCAATTATTCCAGGATATTAAGGGTAGGACAATATCCTTTGAAGGATTTACTTCCTATGGAGGACTATCTGGACGTGATATCGAAGCCTTAGCTGTTGGCTTAGAGGAAGGGCTTAATGAAGACTATTTAAAATATCGTATTGGACAAATGGAATATTTAGCTGGACTTCTTGATGATGCTGGTATAGCATATCAAGCTCCAGTTGGAGGACATGGGGTATTTATAGATGCAAAGGCTATGTTACCACATATTCCCTATTATGAGTTTCCAGCACAAGCACTTGCAATAGAGCTATATAAGGAAGCTGGTATTCGTGCATGTGATATTGGCTCCTATATGTTAGGTAATGATCCAGATACTTTAGAACAAATAGAATCAGAATTTGAATTTACTCGTTTGGCTATTCCCCGTAGGGTATATACCCAAGCCCATTTAGATATAATAGCAGAGGCACTAATTGCCATTAAAGAAAGAGCAAGTGAAATTAAGGGCTACAGAATAACCTGGGAACCACCAATTTTAAGACATTTCCAAGCCAGCTTAGAACCAATAGAATAATAAAATATAAAAAATGGAGAAAAACATTAGTTTTTCTCCATTTTTTTTAAAATATATGGCACTAATAGAACTATTTTTACATTATTTTATGTTTTTTTGCATTAGTTTCTATTTATGGTAAAATAAAATTAATATTATCTTATTGAAGGGTGATTTCTATGAATAAGAGTTTAAAAATAGTTATATTATTAACTATGGTTATAATAGCAGCTATTTTAATTTTTCCAAATATAATCCAAAGAGAATATGCAACTATTGCTGAAGAAGAGGACAAGATTGAAGCCAGCAAAGAAAGTATCTCTCAGGATAAAGAAGAGAATCTAGAAGTGGATGAGGAAATCAATCCTCAAGATGAAGAGAATGTGGACAAGCTAGAGGAACCTATAAAAAAATATACTTTAGATAATCTAAATATGCGAACAGGCCCTTCTACTGACTTTGAAAGAATACTAACAATACCTATTGGTGAAGAGATAATGGTAATGGGACAGGAAAATGGTTGGGATAAAATAACCTACAATGATAAAACTGGTTTTGCCAGTGCTAACTATCTAACTGATTCAAAAGAAGAAGCAGATAAGGCTGTAAGTAAAAATAAAGTAAAGGATAAGAAGGATTCAAATAATAATCAGGAAGCTATAGAAACTTTGAAGGTAGTTAAGGATATACTAATAGTTAATAAAACTTACGGTTTACCGGCAAATTATAATCCAGGTGAAGACTCTGAGGCAGTCGCACAATTAAATAAGATGATTAAGGGTGCCAAGGAGGAAATAGGAAAGAAAATTATGTCGGTATCTGGTTTTAGAAGCTATGATTATCAAAAAGGTTTATATAATAGATATGTTAAAAGGGATGGAGAAAAAAAGGCATCTATGTATTCAGCTAAGCCTGGTCATTCAGAGCATCAAACAGGATTAGCCTTTGATATAGGGGGAGTGGACAAAAAGCATTGGGCGACGGATTCCTTTGCTGATACAGAAGAAGCAAAATGGTTAAAGGATAATGCCCATAGATATGGCTTTATTCTTAGATATCCAAAGGGTAAAACAGATATTACTGGATACAAGTATGAGCCCTGGCATTTTAGATATATTGGAGTAGAGCATGCTACTAAAGTATATGAAAATAACCTGACCCTTGAGGAATATCTATTATAAAAATCATATAAACTATTTTTCTCATTGAGATAACGAGACTTTTAACATAATCTTTTGGAAGGAGGATTATGTAAAAAGTCTTTTTGTTTATATTGCAGAAAAGTTGAACTTTTCTAACAATATAAAAACAAGGATTTTAGGAAATAGTAATGAAATAACTAGGGATATTAATATAAATATTATATTATGAGTTTATACAATAAAAAAATTAAAGAGGTGTCGTAGGTATGTGGTTTTCAAAGTCCCGTGAAGAAGTGATAGAGGAACTGGCAATAATCCCCGATAAAGGACTTTCTAGTGAAGAAGCTGAGATGAGACTTGAAAAGTATGGTCCAAATAAACTGAAGGGAAAACCTAAAAAGAGCTTAATTTCTCTGTTTTTTGCACAATTAAAGGATATGCTGATTTATGTTCTTTTAGGAGCTGCTGCAATTACTATTGTAATTGGCGAATATGTTGATGCCATAGTTATTCTTATCGTTGTCATTTTAAATGCAGTAATTGGGGTAGTGCAGGAGTATAAAGCAGAAAAAGCTATTGAAGCATTACAGCAAATGACTACTCCAAAGTCTCTTGTTAAGCGTGATGGGCAAGTCTTAGAAATGAATTCGGAGAAAATAGTTCCAGGTGATATTGTGATTATAGATGCAGGTAGATATATCCCTGCCGATATTAGACTTCTTGAAAGTGTAAATCTTCAAATAGAGGAATCGGCACTTACTGGGGAATCTATACCTTCAGATAAAAATGCTATGGATATACATGAAGATCCTAAAACTTCTATAGGTGACCAGTCTAATATGATATTTGCATCCACCCTTGCTACCTATGGCAGAGGAGAAGGAGTAGTAGTAGCAACAGCTATGGATACTGAAATAGGTAAAATTGCAAAGATTCTTGATGAAGACATTGAAATCATGACACCACTCCAAAAAAGATTAGAAGAGCTGGGAAAGATTCTTGGATTTCTTGCATTAGCTATATGTGCACTTATATTTATAATTGCTTTATTTCAAGGTAGAGAGCTGTTTAATATGTTTTTAACGGCAATAAGCTTAGCAGTTGCCGCAATACCTGAAGGGTTGGCAGCTATTGTTGCCATAGTTTTAGCTATTGGGGTTACAAGAATGTCTAAGATAAATGCTATAGTAAAGAAACTTCCAGCTGTTGAAACCCTAGGTTCTGTTAATATTATATGTTCTGATAAGACAGGGACCCTTACTCAAAACAAGATGACTGTTGTAAAACATTATATATTTAATTCATTAAAGGAAGTACCTAATGAGGATTCAAATTTAGATGCAACTAATGATGAAAAAGACTTAGTAAAAACCTTTGTACTATGTTCAGATGCCACCTATGAAAATGATCAGGGAACAGGAGATCCTACAGAGATAGCATTAATAGTATTAGGGAATAAATATAATCTTACAAAAGGGAAATTAAATAAAGAATTTAAAAGAGTTGCGGAAAAACCCTTTGATTCCGATAGAAAGTTAATGTCCACCCTGAACATAGAAGGAAATGGATATAGAGTTCATACTAAGGGAGCAATAGATAATCTATTAAAAATATCAAACAGCGCACTGGTAAATGGCGAAATAGTTCCATTGACAGAAGAGATGAAAAGTAAATATCTACAAGTTGCTGAAGAAATGTCCAATGAAGCCCTAAGAATATTAGGAGCAGCATACAAGGATACAGATAGTAAAATCCAACCTGAGGAAATGGAAAGAGATTTAACTATTATTGGGTTTGTTGGTATGATTGATCCTCCTAGACTAGAGGTAAAGGATTCTATTAAAGAAGCTATGATGGCAGGAATTACCTCAATAATGATTACAGGGGATCATAAGAATACAGCTATTGCTATTGCAAAGGAATTAAATATAGCAAATTCTATTGATCAAAGCATAACAGGTGCTGAAATTGATGAGTTATCAGAGGAGGAATTTGCAAAAAATATTAATAATTATAGGGTGTTTGCTAGAGTATCACCGGAACATAAGGTGAAAATAGTAAAAGCTTTTAAAGCCCAAGGTAATATTGTGTCTATGACCGGAGACGGTGTAAATGATGCACCTTCATTAAAGAATGCGGATATTGGTGTGGCAATGGGCATAACAGGTACAGATGTTTCAAAGGGTGCCAGTGATATGATATTGACAGATGATAACTTTACCACTATAGTACACGCAATAGAAGAGGGAAGAAATATATATAATAATATCAGGAAATCTGTAATATTTTTATTGTCCTGTAATCTAGGAGAGGTAATAGCTATTTTTCTATCGGTATTATTTTTCTGGCCGGTACCGCTATTACCAACCCAGATATTATGGATTAACTTAATTACCGATTCATTACCAGCCATTGCCCTGGGTGTTGACCCAGGGGATAAGGATGTTATGAAGAAGAAGCCAAGGGATCCAAAGGATAGTTTTTTCGCAGAAGGAGCTGGAATGAGGGCAATCATTGGGGGTTCACTAATAGGTTTATTGACCCTGGCAGCATTTTATTTCGGGTTAAAGGAATTTGGATATAGTTTAGGATCTGCAAATATTCCTGAAGAAATATTGACCTATGCTAGAACAATGGCATTTGTTGTACTTGCAGTATCACAGCTATTTTACTCATTGTCCATGAGAAATGCTACTAAATCTATACTAAAGATAGGGATATTTACAAATAAGTATTTATTAGGTGCTATTTTAGTAGGAATTATTTTACAATTAGGGGTAATATCAATTCCTTTCCTTGCCCAGGCATTTAGCGTACAAATGCTTTCTCTAAGAGATTGGGCTATAGTTATAGTATTTGCTTTAGTACCACTAATAGTAAATGAGATAATAAAGGTGATTTTTAGAATAAAGGAAAAGAACATATAAATAGTATAATAGTAAAGCAGACTGTCTCTTTAAGGAGTAGTCTGCTTTTTAAAATCTATATAGATGACATAACTAGGATATGAATATGTTTATAGTATGGATTTTAGGGAAAACATAAATTATAACTATAAAAAAATAGGAGGAATATAAATGGTAAAAATAGGAATAATTATTGGAAGCACTCGCCCAAATCGTGCAGGTGAAGCGGTAGGAAAATGGGTATATGAGCTTTCTAAAAAGCGAAGTGATGCAGAATTTGAATTGATAGATCTTGTGGATTTTAATCTGCCTTTACTGGATGAGCCCTATCTACCTTCCATGGGCAAATATTCAAAGGACCACACTAAAGCATGGGCAGAAAAAATTGCTCAATTTGATGGTTATATTTTTGTAACACCAGAATATAATCATGGGACATCAGGTGCACTTAAAAATGCAATTGACTTTTTATATAAGGAATGGAATAACAAGGCAGCAGGCTTTGTTAGTTATGGAAGTATTAGTGGGGCTAGAGCTGTAGAAAGTTTAAGACTTATAATGGCAGAATTACAGATTGCAGATGTTCGTGCCCAGGTTATGTTGTCTCTATTTACTGATTTTGAAAATATGACAAAGTTTAAACCAGATCCTCGTCATGAATCAGAAGTAGATGTTTTATTGGATCAGCTTATTCCCTGGAGTAAAGCCTTAAAAACAATTAGGGATTAATTAAATAAACCAGCATCCTTATACATATTAAAATATGTTGGATGCTGGTTTTACTTCTTTCATTGACTAATTTTTTCTTTTATTTCCTTATGTTTTTTCTCTCCTAGATTATAAAGCTCTTGTTCTTCTTTTGTTGTTACAATCAATTCTGGTACTTTGGAGGGTTTGCCATCCACAAGGTGTACATAGGTAAAAAATGCAGTTAATGCCTTTTTGGGTTCAGAATTATTTTTAATATCATTTACTAAAATTTCAACCATAACCTGCATAGAAGATTTACCAACATAGGTTAATTGTCCAATACAGGTAACAATATCACCAATATGAATGGCTCTATAAAAGATTATTTCGTCTACCCTAGCAGTAACAACTGTTCCCTTTGCATGCTTATAAGCAGTGATACCTGCAATATTATCCATTATTTTCATAAGCTCTCCACCATGTACATTACCCATTATATTACTATGTATTGGCTCCATAATAATACATGACTCAGTTCTTGAAAATGAAATATTCTCTTTCAATTGCTTCAGCTCCCTAGTTTAATTGAAGGTCATCCCTTAGTTTTTTTACTATTATATAATGATATAGTTGTTTACCCTATATTTCAAGAAGATCACTAAATTTATATTTTAATCCGTGTTTACTTAAAATATTTATCCAATTAATTTTAAAAATTGCCAATTGTATATATTAAAAGTATAAGTAAGAGTTAAAATAATAGTAAATAAGTATAAAATCCTTTGAATATTAGTAGATTTTGATTTTTTTAAATTAATAAACAATAAAATACTTAATATAGAAGCTATAGTTACTAATGGATAATTAAGAAGAATATGGATCCGAATTTCAGCAAAAGAACGATAATTATTATTAAGCATACGAAGGATTAAAAGTCCATTATTAAGAAAAAGTCCAGTACCAGCTAATACTAACAATCCATGTTTCCTTGCCATGCTATTATAATTAGTGTGCCTTTTCAATGTATTTCTTTTATTTAGTATTTTTCTTATCAGCCATACAAAAGGGGTAATTAGAAAATACAAAGAGCCAACTATGGCAATTATTAAGCTGAATATAAGTAGGGGTTTAGAACGCTCAGGAGGTATAGGTATAAAGTCCCCTGATAATCGTTGTACTTTCCCATTTGACATCTCAAAGTAAACCTTATTAAAGCGGTATTTAAATATTGGACCATTTGCCTTTATTCTTTCATAGACATAGGGTTGGGTTTGTATTAGAGTTGCACTCTGCCCTGCCGTACTAAGCTGGATCTTATTTGAATCCAATGCTTTTACTTCCAGCAATGAAAGATAGCCATAAAGCTCTAAAAATCCATTATGCATCCTTCTAGCACTAATATAAGTTCCTTCAACTTCACTTTCACTAGGTAGAGGGTTTTCACCAATAGTAATTTCATCTTTATCACCTTTTCCAATCAGTGCTTCGGTAAGTCCTGAGGAAATATCCATTTCTCCTGCTGAATTAGTTAAAACAATTACTCCAAATTTCTTTTCTGGAACAATATTAATTTGTGTGGAAAATGCAATGGTATTTCCACCGTGTCCTAGTCCTCTATATTCTCCATCCCATTCTATAAACCCATGGGAGAAACCCATAAAACCAGGACCCATTGGATGACTTTGTGTAAACATTTCATCTAGAGTTTCTTTTTTATTAAATAAAGGACTGATTTCTCCTGCATTTGGCATAAGTGCTATGGCAAAGCGTGCTAAATCCTCAGCGGTCCCATTAACTCCACCTATTGGGTACATAGGGGCAAAACTCCATGAACCTAGTACAAAATCTCCATTCCCCTGGCTATAATATCCCTTTGCCTTGTTATCTATTAATTCTGGATAATCAGCAAGTGTAGGATGGGCTGAAGTGCTGTTCATTTCTAATGGGGAAAATATGGTATCCATAAGATATTGATGAAAATCCTGCCCTATCATTTGTTCAGCTATGTAAGCCGCAAGGGAGACAGCGTAGTTGGAATAGGCGCTAATGGTTCCCGGTTCATAAACCTGCTCTGGCTGAGAATTTTGCAAGGTTTCTTCCATTGTGGGTAGTTTATCTGGAGATGTAAGTAAAATATCGAATAAATAATCTTCGAATCCAGTAGTGTGGTTCATAATATTAAGCATGGTGATAGGTTTGTCATATTTTAATTTTCTTAAAAATCCTTCCGGAAGATACTTCCTAATATCTGCATTAAGGTCAATTTTACCAGATTCTGATAGCCGCATTATTGTTGTATAAACAAAAAGTTTACTGATTGATCCATATTCAAAAACTGTATTTTTTGAATCTACTAATATTTCATTTTCTATATCTGCATAGCCGTAACCCTTTGAGAAAATGATTTCTCCGTTATCCACAAGGACAACAGATGCTCCAGGAGTGGACTTACCTGTGTATTTATGTACATAATCATCTATGAATTCCTCTAATTCATAAAAAGGAATGCCCGATGGAGTTTGTTTTATGGATCCTGCAAAGACTAAAGAGTTAGAGAATAATAAAATAATAATTAATATAATAGCTATTTTACTCTTCATTAAATTATATCCTTTCTAAAATATTAACTAAATTATAGTCTTATAGAAATTGTTTATAAATTGTTTTAGAGTAATTATAGCATATAATATTGTAAATTCTGGTAAAAATTTTAAAAATGAATCTTAATAAATTTATCCCTTTTGTGATTAAAATATATGTTAGCCTTAAGGTTTCATTTATTTTGGGGATAGGAAAGGTCGATATCTATATTTTTATATCTTTCCTTAAAGGCATTATATATTTTTACTACATCGGGATTTTTAGAAAGAAATTCATTAAAGATATAAAAACACTTTAAAGTATTAAGACTTATATCATGTTCTATCATTTCTGTATCCTTAAGTAAGGATTCTTTTATTCCAAGATTTACTAAAAACTCTTCGATAATTTTGTGTCTTTTTAAAAGATAATTCCCAAGGGATTTACCCTTATCCGTAAGACGAATAATCCCATATTTTTCATAATCTACAAGTCCTAAAACTCTTAATTTTTGAATTACCTTTGATGTAGAGGAAGGACGAACATTTAACTTCATTGCTAATTGATTAATGCGGGCATACCCATCCTCTAAGCAAGTCCGATATATCATTTCAAGATAATCCTCCATACTTGATGTTATTAATTTATTTTCTGAATTTAATATTTGATATCCCCTAACTGTGTGAAATTCTTTATCTTTTTTCAAAACAACAACTCCCCTTATCTTTTTTTTGTAACAAGTTCTAGAAATAATTCATATCTTAGTTATTAGATATGGCAAATAATGTTTCCTATGACTAACTTATGAAAATAAATAGTAAAAAATTAATATAAGGGAGAGTTTTTCTATGAATAAAAAATTAATATCTTTAAATAGATTGCCCGTGGGATCCTTTGGCTTAGTGAAAAAGCTAATGGTTGAAGGAAATATTCGAAGAAGGATGTTGGATTTAGGACTAATTAATAACACCATTGTAGAAGCCTTAAGGGAAAGTCCGGCAGGAGACCCTATCGCATATGAAATAAGAGGGGCTGTCATTGCACTACGATCAGAAGAGGCATCAAAGATTTTTGTTGAATCAATACAATAGAATAGGGGGATTATCTTATGGGTTTAACAAAGCAATCCACAGGCATAGGCGCCTTAAATGAAATGTTTAAAGTTGAAATGGAATCCTCTGAGGATATTGTGGTGGCTTTAGCAGGCAATCCAAATACCGGGAAAAGTACAGTGTTTAACAGCCTTACAGGACTAAATCAGCATACTGGAAACTGGCCTGGCAAGACGGTTACAAATGCTCAAGGAAGATACTCATACAAGGATGAAAACTATATTTTAGTTGATTTACCGGGGACATATTCATTATTAGCAAATTCTGTAGAGGAACAGGTAGCAAGGGATTTTATCTGTTTTGGGAATCCTCATGCCACAATAGTGGTAACTGATGCAACTTGTTTAGAGAGAAATTTAAACCTAGTACTTCAAATCATGGAGATAACCGATAAGGTTGTCCTATGTGTAAATCTTATGGATGAAGCTAGAAGGAAAAAAATAAGCATAGATTTAGAAAAATTATCTAAGGTTTTAGGGGTACCCGTTGTTGGAACCTCTGCCCGAAGTGGTGAAGGATTAGAGGAATTAAAGGAAGTCGTAGAAGGAGTTGCCTTAGGGAAAATCAAGACCTCACCTAAAAAAATAGAATACAATGAAGAACTGCAAAAAGCTGTTCAAGAATTAAGTCCTTATATTCAAGAAAAAGTAGGGAATGCGATAAACAGTCATTGGTTAGCACTAAGACTTATTGATGGGGATAAAACTATGTTAGATGCAATGTATAGCTACCTAGGATTAGAAATATCTAAGGAAAAACTATTACATGAAAAACTAGAAGACACATGGGAAAACCTCAGTAAACAAGATATTACATTAGATAGCCTAGGGGATTTAATGGTTTCGGATATAGTAAACACCGCCGAAAATATTTCAAATCAAGTAGTTACTATAGAAAACAGTGTTTATAAAAATCGTGATCGTAAAATTGATAATATCCTAACCTCTAGAGCCTTTGGTATTCCAATTATGATCGCCCTATTGGGGGTTATCTTCTGGATTACCATAGTGGGGGCAAACTATCCATCCGAGATGTTAGCAGAGGGTTTATTTTGGGTAGAAGATAAGTTAAGCCTAGCATTTAACAATCTAGGAACACCAGATTGGGTTCATGGTATATTAGTTTTAGGGATGTATAGAACACTTGCTTGGGTTGTATCAGTGATGCTCCCGCCTATGGCTATTTTCTTTCCCATATTCACATTATTGGAGGATTTAGGTTATCTTCCTAGAATAGCCTTTAATCTTGACCATTATTTTAAAAAGGCATGTGCCCATGGGAAACAGGCATTAACCATGTGTATGGGATTTGGTTGTAATGCTGCCGGAGTTATAGCCTGTAGAATAATAGATTCTCCTAGGGAAAGATTAATCGCAATTATTACCAATAACTTTGTTCCATGTAACGGCAGGTTTCCTATTCTTATTGCTATGGCTAGTATGTTTATTGCGGGAAGTATGGGAGTATTTAATTCAATAGCTGCAACATTATCCATACTTATTGCCATTGTATCCGGAGTTATAATAACATTAGTCATTTCCAAGATGCTATCAAAAACAATACTAAAGGGCTTACCCTCTTCCTTTACCTTAGAATTACCACCCTATAGAAAGCCCCAAGTAGGTAAAGTCATTGTTCGTTCTATTTTTGATCGTACACTATTTGTATTAGGTCGCGCCATAGTGGTAGCAGCACCTGCTGGATTAGTTATCTGGGCTATGGCAAATATTAATATTGGAGAGGCAAGCCTATTAACCCATAGTGCACAAATATTAGATCCCTTTGCTCGACTTATAGGTTTGGATGGGTTTATACTAATGGCATTTATATTAGGGCTTCCTGCCAATGAAATCGTCATCCCCATATTGATCATGTCCTATATGTCCCAAGGAGCTATGTTAGAGCTTTCTAGTTTAAGCGAAATGAGGCAATTGTTTGTAGATAATGGCTGGACCTGGTTAACCGCAGTTTGTGTGATGATGTTTTCACTAAATCACTGGCCATGTGCCACCACTCTATGGACAATAAAAAAAGAAACCCAAAGCTGGAAATGGACCTGGGTTTCCTTTATTGTCCCAACAATAACCGGCATTATAGTATGCTTTATCATTGCACAAGGTGCTAAGTTATTAGCTTTAGTGTTGTAGAAAGAAGCGCGGGGACGGTTCTCTTGCTTCCAAAAGTAACCTTCAGTGCCGCCTTTAAAGGCGGCTATTGTGAAGGACCACGATATAAAAGTTTAAATTAACTTACATGCAATTCAGATATAGTCTCAAGATTCATCACAATAGCTATTTCGAATACTTCATCTGTATATTTTATATCCACATAACCCTTATATTTCTCCGCCAGGGTTGTAATACTTAATAGACCTAAACCTTGACCTTCATGGCTGGTAGAAATAAATCTATCACCATCTTTTTTAATTTCGCCGTTAAAACTATTTATTATTTTTATAACCAGGTTTGCCCCTAGGATATTTGATGTCAAGTGGATGTGTTTATTATTATTATCCATTTTGTTGCAGGCATTTATGGCATTTTCAATTGCATTACCCATAATGATACATAGGTCAGTTGAGCTGATATTTATATCCTCGGGTATATTAAGTTTTGTATTGAATTTAATATTTTTATCTGATGCAATTGCCATATAATACTTGACGAAGGAATCAACCGTAAAATTCTTGCATACTATAGGTGGATCCTGCAATGTCTTGCTGTCATTAAATTGTTCAATATATTTAAGTGCATCTCCATAGTTTCCGGAATGAAGCATACTTTTAATTGCAATAGCATGGTGACGCATATCATGTTTTAAGATGGAATATTTCTCAATAGCCTTACTTAATGAATCATAATTATGACGTTGCAGATTAAGTTGATTTTCTATGATATTAAAATTATTTCTGAGGGTCAGAGTTTTACTAACCGAGGCTATGATTATGCCAACTAATGTATAACCGGAAAAAACAAAAAAGGTAAGTAAAAGTATGCTCATAAAACCGTTATAAGCATAACTATTGGTTTCGAAATTAAAGTTTTCTAATAAGTATAGCACTATAATAATTGAATAAAGACAAATAAGGTAGGCAGTTTTATTATCAATTAATCGAATAGACTGTTTATAGCTTTTTCTAAGAAAAATATATGAAAATAATAATATGGTTAATTGAATAATTATTCGTAGGATACTGACAATGAGTAAATACATTGACTCAGAACCTATAGAAGAATATGTATCTACTATATAAAGACATACAAGTAATATAATATTTGTCAATATCCAAGCGCTAAACATGGTAAATAGCTTTTTAGGAAAGGATTCTTTATAAATCATATGAATATAGAAGATATAGCAGAAGTTTAATAAAAAATAAATATATTTTGCTAAGGGAGTTCTACCAAATACAGTAAGTGTCACCGCTATTAAAAGAGAAATTACCATTGAAAAACAAATAAATGCATATATGCAATAAGAGACGGATTTACGCCGTTCAAGAAGAACATGACAGATTAGCGTATTAAATATTAAAGTTAGTTCAGTGGCAAGTATAGTAAGAAGCAATGTTTAATCCCTCATTTAATTAGTCTTTTCTATTATAAATTCAAAATAGCTCTTTTTTATTTTGGGAAAACCTTTCTGTCTTATGGGTACAAGGGTATTATCCCTAAGGATAAATTTATACTTTTCAACACTTTTTATATAATCCATATTAACTAGAAAGCTTTTATGGGTGCGGATAAAACGCGGATCATCCATTAATGCTTCAATGTCATCAAGCTTATAATAACCGTCTATAATGTCATTTTGTAGAGTATAGACGAATATTTTTTTTCTATGACTTTCGATATATTTTATATCCCTGAAAAGAATTGATTGAATTCTTGAGCCTGTCTTAATACCCAGGCTTTTTTGTTCTTTTACTTCCAAATCATCAAGGGCTTTTAAAAATACAGGTTTAAAATTCTTTATGGAAAGTGGCTTTACAAGGTAATTGTATGCAAATACGCTATAACCATCAAGGGCATGCTCGGTAGAGGCAGTAGTAAATATAATTTTACATAGGCTATCATATTTTCGGATTTTATGGGCTGTTTTAATGCCATTCATACCAGTCATATAAATATCAATAAATATAATATCAAAATGAGTATTTCCATCGCTATAGAAATACTCCAGATCTTCACCACAGGAAAAGAGAGAAATATCAAGCTCAATATCAACGGAATGAGAAGTTTCTTTAATAAGCTTTGACAATAAATTTCTGTCCTTTTCCATATCATCGCAAATGGCTATTCTCAATATACCCCTCCTGACAGCATATGACATTTTTTTACAAAAAAATAGGAGCTTTTGACAAAAAAACAGTTGTTTTTTCATTATGAAAAAATTATACCATAAATTCTTGTATACTATAAGCTAATTATACATTGATATATATGCTAAATCAATAATTATAAGCATAAATGGGAGGAGGAGTAATAATGCAAAATAAGATAAGAAAAGATATAAAATGGTTCACCGCAATATTTATCTTAATGGTAATGATCATCAGTATGATGCCAAGTATAACCCTGGCAGGGGAAACTGGTGAAGAGCCAATTCCTGTAACAATTAATAGGTACGATGGAGGAGAAAGTGTGGTAGAAATCCCAGAATTTGTAACTTCAAGCTGTGGTTTTGAATTGGAAGGAGGACAGGAAGGTAGAGTAGTAGCTATTGGGAATAATGCATTTGGATTTAAGGGTCTAACCGGAGTAACTATTCCAGATAGCGTTAATAGTATAGAAATGAATGCTTTTATTATGAACAACCTAACTAAAGTAACCATTCCAGATAGTGTTAATAATATTGGGGAGAGTGCATTTGCTTTTAACTTTCTAGATGAAGTAATCCTTCCAGATGGTATTACAAGCATTGAGAGAAGTGTGTTTCAATCTAACAGCCTAACTGAAGTAACCATTCCAAATAGTGTTACAAACATTGGAAATTCTGCTTTTATGGGCAACTATCTAATCGATGTAGATATTCCAAATAATGTTAAAAGCATTGGGGATTGTGCATTTCAAGATAATAGTCTCAGCTCTATAACCATTCCAGATAGTGTAACAAGCATTGGACAATCCGCTTTTTCTTGGAATGATATTACAGAAGTTACGCTTGGTAGTAATGTTGCTTTGGGGAAAGATGCTATAGATAATGATTTTAACAATGCGTATGAAGGCTATAATTTTGAAAAGGGAAGCTATAAAAAATTTGAAACTGGTTGGAAAAAACTGTCCACCTTTCCTGTTACAATAACAGGCTACAATGGGACAGATAAAAGACTTACAATCCCAAAAAATATTACAAAAGACTCTAATCCTGAATTTGATACTTCACCTGAAATTGCTGAAATAGGAGAAACAGGTGAGATTGTAAAAATCGGGGATAATGCGTTTGCTTCGATGGAAGACATTTATAGCATTAAACTTGGTGATAACTTAGAAATAGGCGAAAATGTTGCTGATGGAAATAATTTCAAAACAGCATATGAAAATGCTGGTTCTGCTAAAGGAACTTATTATAAATATTCAGGATGGACAACGAATGTGCCTCCCCTTGGTTTTACTGTTAAGGATTACCCAACTGAACCTACTAATCAAGATATTACAGTAGAGGTATTTGTCATACATGGGGAAATAGATGGTCCAGATAGTCATACCTTTACAGAGAATGGAAAAGTCATTTTTTATGCCACCAACCATGCAGAGCAACGCATTGGGTATGAAGTAGAGGTTACCAATATTGATAAGGTTTCTCCGGAAGCTCCTACCTTAAAAGTAGAAGATGGACAACTTATGGTTGTGCCGGGAAAAGATAACGCAGATGAAAGTCCCCATATTTTAGTTCGAATAGATAGACAGGATTGGGTAGGGAGTGTTGATGAACTTGGGCTATTACACGGAGAATATTTCATTCAAGCCAAGACAGTAGATAATGCAGGAAATGAAAGTGAGATAGCTTCTACTACAATAAACATTGCTAATCAACAATTACAAGAGATAGTGGACACTCTTGACAAAATTAACATAGACAATATAAGCAAGAACAAATTAGACGAGCTCCAAGTTCTAATCAATGACTTGCCTAAAGGGAAAGAGAAAGAGGAAGCTAATAGTAAATTAAATAATCTAAAGGCTCTTCTTAATGCTATTGAAGCAATAGAGAAATACCACCATCATAAATCAGATTCTTCCTTTAGGGAGGCAGAACTAGCTATAGAAGTGCTAGAGGATTCGCCTAGTAAAACTATATTATTAGAGCAATTAACTATTGCTGATGATGTTGAAGACTCAACGGATAAAAATAATGTTGAAGACTCAACAGATAAGGAGCAAGGAGAAGAAATTGAGCAAGATTCAGAGGAGCTTTTAGAAAAAACAATTCCTACACAATCCTTGGAGGTTTCTCAAGAAAAAGAAGCTCTAGCGAAGCAAGATATTTCTGGTGAAGTAGTAGAAGGCAAAGAAAATTTCGATAAAACAGAAGAAAATGAAAAACCCAAAGATGAGACTCAAGCAAAGGTGGTAGATACCCAAGCTACAAACCCACTTATGTATCTAATAGTAGGTATTTTAATAATAGCAGCAGGGATTTTGTTCTATTTTAAAAGGAAAGGGAAAAAGGCATAAGAAAAATTAAATAAATTATAAAATATAACAAGTTTACAGCAGTGGCTATATTGCTGTAAACTTGTTTGTTTTTTAAAGTCTTATTTTATCCATGGTAATATCACTTAATTTACTACATCCAGTCATAATCATGGTTTCTCTTAGCTCAGCGCCGATTTTTTCAGAATAGAGCTCAACGCCTTCAGCACCGCCTCCAAAGGCAGCTATTGCATAGGGTCTGCCTATTAATACAGCATCTGCACCAAGAGCTAGGGCTTTAAATACATCAGCACCTGTACGAATACCGCCATCTACAAAAATTTTTATCTTATCTCCAACAGCTTGCTTTATTTCCGGAAGCATGGCACAGGTCGCTGGAGTATTATCAAGAACCCTACCACCATGGGAGGATACCACAATACCATAGGCACCGGCCTCTAGAGCTTTCTTAGCACCGGAAGCAGTCATAATGCCCTTTACAATAAAGGGTATTTTTGTTGCTGAGGTTATTTCGGATAGTTCCTCAAGACTTTTTGAGGTTACCGGTTTACCCAAGAGCGCTAAATTTATTAAACCTGCAGAATCAATATCCATAGCAAATGCCATAGCTTTAGCTTCTTCAATCATCTTAACCTGTTCTAACACTCTTTCATTTTTCCAGGGTTTAAGTGTAGGGACTGCGACCCCATCTGCTTTTTTAAGAATTTTAAGACTATCGGAGAATATAGTATCTTGGGGCCCATCTCCAGTAAATGCTGCACAACCTGCTTTTTTTGTTCCGAACACAACAGCTTCATCATATTCAGCTTCACTTAGAGCACCATTATAATTAAGCTGCATACCACCTATAGGTGCTGCAAAAAATGGGTATTTAAAGGTTTTTTCAAATAATGAAATTGATGTATCCTGACCTTGATCTTGGTAGATTGTATCCAAGTTTATTTTTACTGAAGAAAGAAACTCATTGCATATGGTAAATCCGTTACCGCTTCCCTTACCACCAACACCAGGAACTTCTCCACGGCATACAACTCCATTACACACCTTACATACCCTGCAATTAGGTGCCAATTTTACTTTAGCATTTTCCAGCACTTCTGTGTAATTCATAAATAATTATCCCTCCTTAGAACTTAATCATGTATTAGTAATATTTATAATTATATCATATCCTTTAACCACTATATGATATAATCAAAAATAACAATACTAAGACAATAGGGTATTTAAAAATATGCCTATTTTAAAGGGAGGTAAGATGATTTGAAATTAGCAATAATTGGTGCTACAGGATTATTAGGTTCTACAACAGCTTTCACGGTAGGGAGATTAAATATTTTAGATGAAATCAAACTAATTTCACGAAATAAAAATCTTTTAAAGCATCATATAATGGATATGGAGCATGCACTTTTACCTAACTCTAAGACTAAGGTAACAGAAGGAGAGTATAGGGATTTATCAGATTGCGACATCATTTTGATAACTGCGGGTGCCCCTGAACGAAAGGTGGAAACCCGAGATGAATATCTTAAGGATAATTTGATTGTCATGGAATCTTTAATTGAAAAAATAAAACCATATTATAATGGTGCAATTATAATTATAGCTACTAATCCTATCGATGTGTTTAACTATTATGTTTGGGAAAAGTTAGATTGTGATAAAAGTAAGACCTTAGGATTTTCTTCTAATGATTCCTTACGACTTAAATGGGCTGTTTCAAGGATTACCGGTAAGCCCTATGATGAACTAACGGGTTTTTGTATTGGAGAACATGGTGTGGGACAAATACCCCTTATGGAGCAGATAAAATGGAAGGATGAGCCATTAAATCTTTCCCTTGAGGAAAGGACAAAGATACAGGAAGAATTAAGTACTTGGTTTGGGAAGATTCAATCCCTTGACTGTGGCAGGACAAGTGGTTGGACTTCAGCAGTTACATTAACAGAAATGATAGAATCAATAGTATTAGATCTAAATAAGACAATAGAATGCTCCATAGTTTTAGATGGAGAGTTTGGATTTAAAAATGTTTCCATAGGAGTACCAGTTAAATTAGGTGAAAATGGGATTAGTGATATAGATATGCCATCACTAAGCGAAAGTCAATTTATTGCATTTGAAGGAATTATTAGAAAAATACAAGAACAGATTAAATCAATTGGGTTCTAATAAAAAAAGAAGTCTGTGGTAGATCCACAGACTTCTTTTTTACCAAAGCAATAGTGCGGCAATGGTAGAGACAATTAACCCTAGCATAACAGGAATAAAGTTTTTCCGTACTAACTCCATCACTGATACACCACAAAGCCCAGCAATTGCAACAAGTGATGACCATGCGATTAGGGTCCCACCACCCGTCCAGATAGAACCCATTTGCCCTATTGCTGCTAGTGTAGAAGCTTCAGCAGTATTGGCTGCAAAGGCTCCCGATAAGGATCCTGTTAGAGGTAATCCTGAAAAACCGGAGCCATCCAAACCAGTAATGATACCAATGATTAGGATACCAAATGCTGTTAAAACAATATTTTCAGGTATTAAATTTTGAGCTGCCTCTACTAAGTCAAACAAGAAGGCAGGTGCTGCTTGTTCTCCAAGGGAAAGAATGCCTCCCGAAAAATCCTGACTTCCTAGAAAGAAGAACCCAGCAATAGGAATCACAGGTCCCATAGCCTTAAAGGCAAAGACAAAACCAGAGGTTAAGTGCTCACTGATAACATCAAGGGCTTTTGCTTTGTTATATGATATAGTAGCAAGACTTAAAAGAATGACAGCAACTCCTCCGATAAAAGCAGCACCATCGCCACCTTCAAAACCTCCCATTCTGCCACCACTAGCCTTTGTATAGACCATATAAACCATAACAGCAAGCATTGAAAGCAATACAATTATTGCAAAAATCTTACTAAATTTTTCACTGAATCTAATAGGTTCACTATTTTCGTTATCAATCCCCTGTAATTGTGTTAATTCCTCTTCTATTAAGGGATCATTTTTCTTACGCATTTTCTTCCTGAATCCAAGATATGCAATTAGGATTGCAACACCTCCTGAAATAAGAGACAAAATTAATCCCTTATCAGCAACAAGGCTAAGATCAATACCGGCAGACATAGCACTTAGATTAGGTGCTACCTGAATCACATAGTCTGATGATAGAGCCATTCCTTGACCGGCTAGTGCAATAGCTACAGCTCCAGCCATAAGCGGAAGCCCAGCCTTGACAGCAGCTGGAATTAATAATGCACAAATTAGTGGAACTGCAGGTGTCGGCCAGAAAAAGAGTGAGATGACAAAGGTTACTCCAATAATTATAAAGTAAGCCAAATGCCCATTAGTCATAAATCTTTGAATTGGTTTAATCATTTGTTTATCAGCACCAATATCCCTTAGGGAATGAAGCAAGGCAACCATAAAGGTAATAATTAGGAAAATATTAAACAATTCTTGAGCAGCGATTAGATTAGCATTAAAAATAGAAGTAAATCCTCCAATAATACTACCTTTGTATACACTTGCGACAATAAAGGTACCTAACAATGTAGGTAAAACAACTCCTTTTTTGAAAATCATAGTTAAAATAACTAATACTGTAATAACCCCATAAATCCAGTGTGCAGTTGTTAAAACCAAGATAGATCCTCCCCTCCGATAATTAAAAACATATTCAAATACATAATATGCTCAAAGGCTTGGGAGGGTGAAAGACAATGTTATGGGGAAATAAGATATAAAAAATTCGAGGCTAATTCCCCGAATTTTTATACCTATACAAGATTGGTGTAATCATCCATTGGACTATTGAGTTCAGTAAGTTCATTATATTGTAGATCATTTTCGTTGTTATTTTTAAAATTGGATTGATCTATTTGTTGATTTAATTGATTACATTTTTTATTAAGTCTTTGAATCACATGTTTGTTATTATTTTCATCTTGATTAAGCTGTTGAACTAAACTTTGAATTTCTAGAATTTGATCTTGTAGTTGTTCTTTTGTATAATTTTCTGCCATAAATGTAAAACCTCCTTAAAAAATTTTTAATACTATTATTTTCCCCATCATTAAATAAGATATTTCATTTAAATCAAAACTTAAATGTCAATATATTCTAAAAAAAAGAACCCTTTAATTTTAAAGGATTCTAAAAATTCCCCTTTATTTTTTAAATTTATTAATGACTACCTAGACTGCTTAAGTCTAAAGATTGTAATGATGGCTATTATTAGTAAAATAAAGACACCTATAAGATATAACACTTGTTTATTGAAAGAATTATTAGTATCAGTGGCTTCAACAGAAACTGCTTCCGCGGCTAAAGAATCAGTAGCGGTATTGAGAAGTTCTGCCTGTTCAGCTTCCACTACCTTAACTAGATCCTTACCGAATATTTCATAGAGATAATTAGCACTTTCTTCACTGTATGGAGAAATTCCTATTTCAACATAGTCTTCTAAGGGACCAGTTCGTGTAACAATAAAGTCCTTCTCACTTAGCTCTTGGGCATGATCTTCAAAGATATATTTATCAATTTCTTTATGCTTTTGAAGTATTTCTTCATCAATTTCCCTATCCGAAACAGGTGTATCTGGCGCTTTAAGTCTTTCAAGGTTTTCAGGTTGTTCATTAATAAGCTCGCCTTTATCTTCTTCTATTTGTATTTCCACTTCTGTTGCAGCTAAGGCTGTCCCAGGCAACAATAATGCAATACATAGTCCTACAATAATTATTTTTAATAATTTAAATCTAATCATAAAACATTCCTCCTCTAATAGTTGCATTTAATTATTAGACGAAAATTATACTTATTAGTTCCATATTTTTAGAGTTTATTTATCTTCGCTTATAGATTCTTTTTTTCTATATTTATTTAAAATCCTATCTTTTATTTGATTAATATCAATGCTGGTAATAACTAAACCAATAAGAATAACCAAAGCACCTATCCACTGCATTTTTGAGAGCTTTTCAAATAGCACAATTCGAGCTGATAATAAACCAGTAATAGGAACCAGCAATGATAAGGGAGCTACTTTCCCTAATGGATATTTTACAATTAACTTACTCCAAACACTATATCCGAATAATGTAGCACCGAAGGCTAAATATATTCCGGCAAATATTGAAATAATATTTAAATTAGTGATTGCATTTAATAAAGTTTGAGGAGTATCAAGCAATAATGCAATTCCTAAAAGAGGCAGAGGAGGGATAAGGCTAGACCAAACCACTAAACTTAGCATATCAAGACTTTTACCTTTAGCTGCAGCTTTCTTTGAAGTAATCCTTGCTATAATATTTGAAAAAGCCCAGGATGTAGATGCAAAGATAGTTAACAATAAAGCCATTATGGGAATTTTTACCGGACCGTTTGTACCAGAAGCTTTTCCAATAAAAAAAAGTCCTATAGCAGCAATAACAAATCCTATAATTTGTTTAGTATTTAATTTTTCTTTAAAAATAATTAGACCTAAAATGGGAGAAATAAAAGCTTGTAATTGCAGAAGTATTGAAGCTAAGCCTGCCGGCATACCTATCTCCATTGCATAAAAAAGGCTAGCAAATTGGGCAACTCCTACAATAAAGCCGTATAAAAGAATGAATTTAAATTCTATTTGGGGGCGTTTTACAAAAAATATAGCTGGAAGTGCAGTAAATAAATATCTTAATGCAACTAAAAGCATAGAGGGTAATCCACCCAGTCCTATTTTTATAACAGTAAAGTTTACCCCCCATACTATTACTACCAATAAAGCCATTATAAAATCTTTCCGTTTCACTAAAATCCCCCTTACTTAAGCATCATATTAATATTATAATTCTACATCATTATATTAATATTGCAATAGCAGAAAAAAGTAAAGTAACTATATTGAAATATTGTTAAAAAATGATAATTTTATTTAGTACATTCAAAAAACAAGTTTGAAGATTAAACAATATGATATAATTATAGACAAATGTCGTTTTAAATGGAGGGGATTTATTTGAACGGACAAAAGATAAAGCGAGTAAGGAAGGAACGGGGTTATAAATTATCAGAAATAGCAGAAAAAACAGGATATACAGCTAGCTTTCTATCTCAAATAGAAAGAAATATAAAAAGACCTTCTCTTGAAGCCTTAAGGAAGATATCTGATAGTCTAGATGTTCCTGTAATGACATTTTTAATGGAAGAACATGATAAGAATATTGTTATTACTGAAGATATGAATGATAAATATGATAAGTGTTTTTATATTGAAAAAAATAATAGAAGGAAGGTTGAAGTACCGGAGATAGGGACCCTGTATCAATTCATAACTCCCACTAGCTCAAATGAAGTGACTAGGCCTAAAATGGTGGGCTTTTATATTGAATTAAATCCAAAATGTGGAATCTCAGAAAAAATGATAAGGCATGATTCTGAAGAAAGCATATATGTTGTTAAAGGTCAAATAGAAGCATATGTAGATGATAAAAAGCAACTACTAAGCACCGGCGATAGCTTGTACATAAATGGAAATGTACTACATAATTATATTAATATTGGAGATGAGGTTGCTATTATAATATGTTATTTGACGCCACCAGTATATTAATATATATAGATTTTTAGACATTTCTTTTAGAAGTGTCTTTTTTTCGTGCATCTTATAATATAACTGAATTTTAAGAATTTATTAAAGAATATAAAAATATATATTGACATTTATGTAAAGAGAAAATATAATAATTAACTAATAGTTAAGTTTAATTAACTATTAGTTAATTTTTTGTGAGCAATAGTTAAAATCTAGATTAGGAGGTGTTTGTAATTATAGAAGGAGACATTATGAAGAACCATGTAAATGCAATTCATAAAAATTCCATCATTGTGGATGCTCACTTTGACATCCTTATGGATGTGACTATGCAAAGAGAAAGAGGTCGCAGTAAGGTAATAGAAGTGGATCATTTACCAAGTTTTTTAGAGGGTGGAGTAGATATTATTGTGGCATCTATATTTGTAGATGGAAGCTTCCTACCAGAGATGGGACTTAGAAAAGCTCTTAATCAGGTGAGTGCATTATATCAAGAGGTTAGCGAATCACCTGACAAAATAATGATTTGTAAAAGCTATGCTGATGTATTAGAGGCTAAATCACGGGGTAAGGTCGGGTTTATTCTATCTTTTGAAGGGGTTGAACCTTTATATAATGATTTAAGTCTCTTAAGAGTCTTTTATGAACTAGGAGTAAGGATTGTTGGGCTTACTTGGAGTAGGAGAAATTATGCAGCAGATGGAAGTCATTTTGCTAAGGTTCATGAAGGCAAAAAGGGGGGACTTTCAGAATTTGGCGTTAAACTTATAGAAGCAGCTGAAGATATGGGTATGTTTATAGATGTAAGTCATATAAACGATGAAGGCTTTTGGGATGTAATGGAAATAGCTCAAAGACCAATTATAGCATCTCATTCAAATTGTAGATCAGTAGTTGATTCCATGAGAAATTTATCTGACGAACAAATTAAAGCAATTGCATCTAAAAATGGAGTTATAGGAATGAATGCATCTAATATGTTTACTTCTTATAAAGATGAAGATGGTGATGTCAAACACCTATTAGATCATGTGGATCATATTAAAAATCTGGTAGGAGTAAAACATGTGGGTTTAGGTTTTGATTTTTGCGATGATTTTATGAAATATTTATCCCCAGAGAATCTTGCAATGATACCAAGGAAAACCTTTGATGTTTTAAAAGGTCATAAAAACATTCCACAATTTACTGAGGGGCTTATAAAAAGAGGGTATAGTGATATGGAAATAGAGTTAATTCTAGGTAAAAATTTTCTAAGAGTATACGAGGAGGTATTAAAATGAACACACTGTTTTCAAGTGAAGTAGCAGTATTGGCTATAATGGCAGTAACTGTAGCACTAGCATTTTTCATACAAAGATATAAATGGGCTAGTTGGGCTGGCCCCGCACTATTTAGCGTTATTTTAGGTATTTTACTATCCAATTTAAAAATTCTTCCTTTCTGGCATGATGTTTACGGTGTATTCTTTGAGTATGCTATTCCATTATCATTAACAATGATGTTATTAAATGTGGATTTAAAAAAGTGGTTAAAATTAGCAAAGCAACCATTGTTAGCTATGTTATTTGCGGTACTTAGCGTATCCATTGTGTCAATTATAGCTGGGTTATACTTCGCACCTAAGATTCCAGAAGGATGGAAGTTAGCGGGTATGTTTATAGGAACCTATACAGGTGGCAGTTCCAATTTAACAGCAATTGCAACAGGGTTAAATGCTACTCCCACAACTCTTGCTGGAGCTAATGCTGCAGACTATGTTGTAGGTATCCCAGCCATGATAATTTTATTTGCTATTCCTGCATTTATTGTAAAATGGAAAGGATTTAAAAAATTCTGGCCATACAGTTTAACTGAAGAGGAATTAAATTCAGGTGAGCAAGTTGAACTTTTTGCAAAGCAAAAATGGTCTGTTCAAGATATAGCGTTACTATTTGCAATAGCATTTGCAGTTACAGCGATTTCAACTATGCTAGCTTCTCAGTTTTCCGAATTAGTAGCAAGTGCTGTGAGAATAATCTCCGTAACAACCCTTGCTATAATCCTAGCACAATTTAAACCGGTAAGAGAGATAAAGGGTAATACAGATTTAGGAATATTTATCGCAATGTTCTTCCTTGTAATAATAGGTTTAACCATCGATATTAAGGCTTTTGTAAGTACAGCTCCAATGATTACCTTATATTGTTCTGTTATAATTATTACTTCTTTTATACTACATTTGGTATTATGTAGGGTGTTTAAAATAAAATATCAATATGTACTTATATCTATAATTGCATCTATTGCAGATGGGACAAGTGCAGCAGTAGTTTCTGGTTCAGCAAAATGGAAGTCAATTGTAAGTACTGCAGTAATACTTGGTTCCCTAGGCATGGCTTTAGGAAATTATGTGGGAATAGGTGTAGCGTATTTAATAAAAGGATTAATAGGGGCTTAATGAATATAATAAGATAATAAATTGCTTAAGTAATACTTAGGTGGGCGAGTAAAACCGTCCACCTGTTTTATAATATAAGTTGTTATAATATAAAGCGTTAGAGTATATTTTAATGTATAGAGAAAATATTGAAGGGTGGATTAATTATGAAAGAATTAAATTTCTTGGAAAAAAAATTCTACTATTATGAGTATGGAATACATACAGCAGAAATAATTTTTAAAAGAGAAGGACTCACCCATAGTAAAAGAGATATCTACACTAACAAATGGACTTCATTTGACGATTTAAATGAAGATGAAGAAAAGTACAATATGCCCCTGAAGAAGATTTGGAGTATTTATGATGAGCTTCACAAAATAAACTGGAATGAGTCAGATGATGTCTATCTGAATTCGGGACAACACTATCAACGCTATTTGAAAATGGAAGATACTATCGAGGGAGTAAAAAGTGAAGCATGGATATTTGCACGAATGGAAGAAAAATTCCCCGTTGATCTGGTAATTATAGAGAATAAGGTTGTTGGATTTATATTGACCAGAAGGGATGGCTGTATTATACTTGTTGAACCTGGATTTGAGGGTTTTACTCCATTAAAACTTTGGAGTGATGCAACCCTTTCAAAGGCTGAACATGCTATAAATCATCTAGGGGAATTTTTCATTACCACAGAAGATGGTATAAAATTATCCACAGAAGTATGGCTGCCATCAAATATGGATGTAGGGGAGAAGGTACCCACTATACTAGTAAGGACGCCATACGGACGGGTTAATTTTGGAGAGGTTGAATTGCGTTTTGTACAGAGGGGGTATGCTCTTGTATCACAAGACACAAGGGGACGTGAAGATTCTGAAGGAGAATGGGTCCCTTTTAACTATGAGATTGATGATGGAAATGATACATTAAACTGGATAGCTAATCAACCCTGGTCTGATGGAAATGTGGGAATGATAGGTGCTTCCTATGGAGGATATGTTCAATGGGCAGCAGCGGCTAAAGGTAATCCACATTTAAAGGCAATGGTTAGTTTGGTTACAGCAGGTAGTCCATTTGTGGATCTTCCAAGAAAGGGAGGACCTGTGATGTCAGGTACACTTGCCTGGGCTTTTATGATGTCTGACCAGAGAATTAATACTGAGGCTTTATGTCGAGATGATTGGGATGAAGTTTTAAGTATAAGACCTATTAAGGATATTCCTAAGAGGGCACTTGGGAAGGATGTTCATTTTTGGAATGAATGGATGAAGCATCCTGACAATGATGAATTCTGGAAGAGGGCTGATTGGAGTCTTTATGGTGAAAATATAGATGTACCTTCATTGATTATTTCAGGATGGTATGATGACGATGGAGCAGGAACAACTCAAGCTTGGGAAATGGTTAAAAAGAATAAACGTAAAAATCAAAAACTTATTCTTGGACCCTGGTATCATCAGGCAAATAGTACAAGGCAGATTCATAATATACAATTTGGAAATAATGCATTGAGATATGACTTAGATCTTTTATATCTTCGTTGGTTTGATCGTTTTCTAAAGAACATTCCCAACGGAGTGGAGAAAGAGGAAATAGTTGAATACTATATGGTTGGAGAAAATCAATGGAAAAAGTCTTCTAGCTGGCCTCCACAAGAAGTGGAATATATTGAGTATTACTTGGGAAGTAATGGAAATGCAAAAACAAGTATGGGCGATGGCTATATAAAAAAAGATCCAGAAGAAAACCAGAAAGCAGATGACTATTTATTTGATCCTAAAGATCCTGCCCCATATTTAATAGATGTATCAGAAAACGAGTGTAGCGTTCCTGAAAACTATAGGGATGTTGAAAAGAGAGATGATGTATTAGTCTATACATCCCAAGTCCTAGAAGAAGATATGACGATAGCAGGAGATATCTATGCGGTATTATATGCCTCAAGTTCAGCTAGGGATACAGATTGGATAGTGAGATTGACAGATGTTGATCAAGAGGGAAATTCCATTCGTTTAGCAGATGGAATAATTAGAGCTAGATACAGAAATTCATTTGAAAAACCAGAACTAATTGAACCTGGTAAAATAGAGAAATATGAAATTAAGATGAGTAGGATTGCTAATCTATTTAAAAAGGGACATAGAATAAGAGTTCAAGTGACTTCAGGAGCAGAAAATCTAGCATTTGCTAACCATAACACAGGAAATGATCCTGCAGAGGATATAGAGATGGTTATAGCAACTCAAAGAATATACTATGGTAATCAATATCCGACTCATGTAAAGCTTCCAGTAATACCAAATAAATAAAAAGCTTTCTATCTAAACAAGAGGTTTCAATTCCTCTTGTTTTTTACATACACAATTCAATTCACTGCAAACAAAATTTTTATAAGTTTAAATTATGATATAATAATTTTTATAATCACTATTAGACTTTTACCTATTTAATTAAAATAAAGGAGAAGAATTATGACAAATAAAAGAAGTCTTTTTCACATAGTATCTATCGTAATTACAGGGTGTCTTATTATGACATGGGTGGATGCTGTTCTTTCTCCTAATTATGCTATTAAATCTATCATTAAGCTTACATTGTTTTTATTGTTACCCATCGGTTATTCTTTCTTTAATAAGGAGATTTCACTTATTAATCTTTTAAGAGTTGATAAGAAGGGAATTGTCTTTTCTTTACTGTTGGGAATAGGGGTTTATTTATTAATTATATTTGCATATTTTATCCTGGTACCATATTTTGATTTTACTAATATAACCCGTACGCTTCAAAATGATATTGGGGTTAATAAGGATAATTTTGTCATGGTAGCCATTTATATTTCCTTTATTAATTCACTATTGGAGGAGTTTTTCTTTCGGGGATTTGCTTTTATATCCTTGAAAAAATTTGCTTCCAGGAGATTTGCCTATATTTTCAGTGCTGCTACTTTTTCACTTTATCATATTGCAATAATGAAGAGTTGGTTCACTCCATTACTATTTGCATTATTAATTACCAGCCTTTTTGTAGCAGGATTACTATTTAATTGGTTAAATGAAAAGGATAATAATATCTATACTTCTTGGATAGTACATATAGGTGCTAACTTTGCAATTAATACTATTGGCTTTATGCTTTTTGGAATACTGTAAGAGCTATATAAAACATATTGGTTTGTATTTATATTCTTAAATATAAAAAACCGCTGATTAGATTTAATGTTTTGTTCATTCACTAATCTATCAGCGGTTTTATAATTAAATTATTCTTGGAATGTTTTTACAAGCTCAAATTCATCTTGTATTTCTTTAGAAGGTTCCTTTGATATTAAGGATACTATGAAAATAACAATACAGGAAATTACAAAGGCGGGGAACAATTCATAAATTGCAAATACTCCTCCTAAGGGTTTAAGAAGTAGATTCCAAATAAATACCATTGATCCACCTGATATCATACCGGCAATTGCTGCATTTCTAGTGGTTCTTTTCCAAAACAAGGAAAATAGCATAATCGGACCAAAGGTCGCCCCAAAACCTGCCCAAGCAAAGGAAACTACTGAAAAAATGATGCTGTTCTCATCTAATGCAATGATAATAGCAATGATAGCTATTACTATTAAAGTAATTCTAGATACACGCAATATCGCTTTATCACTTGCCTCTTTTTTCATAATACCCTGATAAATATTCTTTGAAAAAGCAGATGCTGCAATAAGTAAATATGAATCCGATGAACTAATGGTTGCAGCAAGTATACCTGCCATAACAACACCTGCAAAAATCGGAATAAAGAGATTTGTAGACATTAGTATAAATATACTTTCTGCCTGACTTTGCATAAGAAAAGCATCAGGATAAAGGGCTCGACCAATAATACCTATTGATACAGCTGCAGTTAGGGAAATGGCAACCCATATAACGGCAATTCTTCTTGATAATTTGAGTTCGCTAGATTTTCTAATAGCCATAAATTTTATAAGAACCTGTGGCATCCCAAAGTATCCTAATCCCCATGAAAGAGTAGAAATTATCGTTAAGAAACCATAATTAGCTGCTTCTCCAAATAAAGGCTTGCCCGCCTCACTTAATTTTTGAACACCGTCTTCTAGTACTGGTTGTGCAATACCAAAGAAATCAAGAAAACCTGGAATGGTCTTGGCATTTTCAATAACGGTTGATACACCACCAGCAGCATTAATACCAAATAATAATACGAATATTAAAGCAAAAAACATGATTATTCCTTGCATAAAATCTGATGCAGCTTCAGCTAAGAAGCCTCCTACAAATGTATAAATAATAACAAATATTGCTCCAGCTATCATCATAGTAGTGTATTTCATACCAAATAAAGCGCTAAACAACCTGCCTACAGTAACAAAACAGCTAGCAGCATAAACACTAAAAAATACTAGAATGAAAAGTGCAGCAATGGTCATAATCACCTTCTTATCTTCTTTATATCTATTGCTGAAAAAATCTGGAATGGTAATTGAATCTCCAGCAATATGTGAGTATATACGAAGTCTTCTAGCGACTAATAACCAATTTAGATAAGTTCCTATGCCAAGACCTAAAGCGGTCCATACAGCATCACTTAAACCAAACCAATAGGCAACACCTGGTAGTCCCATTAAAAGCCAACCACTCATATCAGATGCTTCAGCGCCCATTGCAGTTATCCATGGTCCAAGTGATCTACCACCAATAAGATAATTATCACTGCTTTCACTAGCACGCTTTGCATAATATACGCCAATACCAATAACAACGCTTATGTATAATATCATTGCAATTAATATTTGCACATTTTCTCCAGTCATAAGTATCCCTCCTTTTTAAGATTTAAAAATATTATCCTATATATTCTATACTTTTACCAATAATTTTACAATAAGTGATTAATAGGTTTATACCTGTTTATTTTAATAATTATTACACATAATAATGACATGATATTTTCGGGTGGTGTTTTTATGAGAGTGAGATTGGGATATGTTGCAATAGCTTTGAAGTTACCAAAGGTTACATCTTCTAGTAATGTCACTTATACCTACTATAAGAGATTAGCTTCTGAAGAAAAAAGGTTAGAAAAACTAAAGTTTATTACTCATTCAAACATGAGAGATCTAAAAAAGATATTAGAATATAATGTAGATAGAAATATCCATTTCTATAGATTAACTTCTGCTCTTATTCCCCTTGCAACACATCCTGATGTAAGTTGGGATTATAGAAAAATTTTTAATGTGGATTTAAAGCTTATAGGCGATATTATTAGAGATAATAGTATGAGAGTAGATACCCATCCGGATCAATTTAATGTAATAAATAGTGTAGATGAAAAGGTGGTAGAAAACACTAAGAGAAATCTATGGTTCCATGTAAATTTATTTAAGGATTTAGGATACCCTATGGGTAAAATGGTTCTTCATGTGGGAAGTGCTGCAGGAGGTAAAGAAGAGGCACTTAAGAGGTTTGAAGAAAATTTCATGGGCTATCCAGAGGAAATCACATCCAAAATAATTCTAGAAAATGATGATAAATCATTTACGGCTTTAGAAACCCTTGAATTATGTAAAAACTTAGGTATACCTATGGTACTAGATGTTCATCATCATATATGTAATAATAATGGTGAAAATATTGAAGAAATATTACCAAAGATATTTGATACATGGGATAATGAAGTGCTACCTCCAAAACTCCATTTTTCAAGCCCTAAAGATAATCCTAAGGATAGAAAACATGCTGATTTTATAGACGGAGATCACTTTGTCAATTTTATAGAGAGCTGTAAGTCTTTGAATAAAGATATAGATATAATGATTGAAGCGAAAAAGAAGGATATTGCCCTATATGATTTAGTAGATTCTATTAAAAAGATTAGAAAAGATTGGGATTGGATAGATACCTCTACTTTTGAGCTATAGAAAATATCAGTAGGAAAAGAATAATTGAAAGAGCATTTTAAGTATCAATGCCCTTTTTGTTTTTTCGAAATATATATTAGGTGCCGCAATAGGTTTTATATGGACGATTAGTAGGTGGAGGAAGAGTATTGTAATCTTCCTGATCAATACTGTATGAGTAGGGATTAGAAAGAACATTAAGAAGTCGTTCCATTACGCAGTAGTCTTCTTTCTTTACTGCAGCTTCAAGTGCCTCTTCTACCCGGTGGTTGCGGGGAATAATAGAAGGATTATTGTTTTTCATTAATTCATGGTATGAAGTTTTTGTTTCCTTTTGTCTACCTAATCTTGCCTGCCAAGATTCATACCATTGGGAGAATTCCTTTGAACCATACATATCATTGTCACTTTCTGAAATCTTGTCTAGGGTTAAATCACGGAAGGTATTTGTATAATCTGCACCATGTTGTTCCATAATTTTTAATAGATCTTCTATAAGGGCTTTATCATCTGATTCTTCATTGAAAATTCCAAGTTTTGATCGCATCCCCTTAAGCCAATTAGAATTATATAAATTAGAAAAATTAGAAATAGCTTCCTGGGCAAGCTTTACTGCCTGATCTTCATTTTTATCTAGCAGAGGCAATAGGGTTTCCGCAAATCTCATAAGATTCCACTCTGCAATTCCCGGTTGATTACTATAGGCATATCGTCCATAGATATCTATGGAACTGAATACGATTTCTGGGTTATATGTATCCATAAAGGCACAGGGACCATAATCAATAGTTTCACCACTAAGTGCCATATTATCTGTGTTCATTACTCCATGGATAAAGCCAACTAATTGCCATTTTGCAATTAGTTCAGCCTGACGCTTAATTACTTTCTGAAGCAGAGAAAGATAGGGATTCTCTTCATGATTAACCTCTGGGAAATGTCTTTGTATAGTATAAGTGGCAAGTGCCTGGAGATCTTCGATACTACCCCATTTATAGAGAAATTCAAAGGTTCCAACCCGTAGGTGACTGCTAGCCACCCGGGTGAGGATAGCACCGGGCAGCTCGGTTTCTCTTATTACCTTCTCTCCGGTTTTTACTATTGCTAGACTTCGTGTAGTAGCAATACCAAGCCCATGCATTGATTCGCTGATAATGTATTCCCGCAGCATAGGTCCTAGAGTTGCACGACCATCTCCTCCACGGGAGTATGGTGTCCTGCCTGAACCCTTAAGCTGAATATCAAAACGCTCACCAAGTGGAGTAATTTGTTCTCCAAGTAGCATAGCCCGACCGTCTCCTAGCATTGTAAAATGACCAAATTGGTGTCCGGCATAGGCTTGGGCGAGAGGTAAGGCGTCTTCTGGAATCTTATTGCCTGCAAGAACTTCTATACCATCAGTACTTTCTAAAGCTTGTAAATTTAACCCCAAGGATTTTGCTAATCTATCATTAATAATTACTAACTTTGGTGAAGATACTGGGATTGGGGTAACTCTTGCCAATAGTTTGTTTGGAAGAGAAGCAAAGCTATTATCAAAGTTCCAGCCAATTTCTTTTATTATTTTTTTTTCTGTCATAGTATCACCTTTTCATTTTATATATAATTTAGCATTTGCAAATGATAATTTATTATTCTCTAACCAATTCAACTATTTCTTGATTACACATCTCTAAAATTTCTAGCATATTATATTATATAACCTATGAAAGGAATGAGAGTTATGTATAATAATAGAATGTATCCATGTCCCCATTGGTGGGCTAATAGACCAATATATGACCCATATAGATGTTATCCAGGACATGAAACTAGACTAAGGGATTATGGGCCAGAACCCTTTGTAGTAAATATAGAAGAGATTACTAAGAGAAACAATAATTTTAGGATTGCCCTATGGACAGGTAACTATTTACAACTTACTTTAATGAGTATTAATGTCGGGGAGGATATTGGTTTAGAAGTTCATCCAGATCTAGATCAATTTATACGGATTGAACAGGGTCAAGGACTTGTTAAGATGGGGGATAGAAGAGATAGGCTAGATTTTCAAAGGAGAGTCTATGATGACTATGCCTTTATCATACCAGCAGGCAAATGGCATAACTTAATAAATATAGGGAATGTACCAATTAAACTATATTCAATCTATGCACCACCTGAGCATCCCCATGGTACTATTCATAGAACTAAGGAAGATGCTGAAGAAGACCACGATTAATAAATTATCAAAGAGTATTTAATTTTAAATTACTATAGGAAAAATTAAAATTCCTTTAGTAATTTTTTTCCAAAAATCTTTAGTTTTGTATTGACAAAATTTATACAAGGTGCTACCCTAAGTTCATTGTAGTAGTGGAAATAATTTATACCAAATTAATTTTAAGGGGGAGGAAAAAATAATGAATACTTTAATTGTTTATTCAAGTAAATATGGTTGTACAGAAAAATGTGCAAAAATGTTATCCGATGAGCTAAAGGATAAAGTAGATTTAATTAATCTTAAGAATGTAAAGGATATCAACCCTTCTACATATGATAAGGTAATAATAGGCGGTTCCATATATATTGGTAAAATTCAAAAGGAAGTAAAGGAGTTTTGCTCCCAGCATCTTGATGTTTTACAGAACAAACATATAGGTCTTTTTATATGTGGTATGCAGGAAGGAGATGTTTCTGAAACAATAAATGTAAACTTCCCTCAAGAATTATTAAAAATTGCAGAAGCAAAGGAAAACTTTGGGGGAGAATTTGATTTCCATAAGATGAACTTTATGGAGAAAATGATTATTAAGAAAATATCTAAAGAAAGTGCTAATAAATCCAATATATTAGAGGATAGCATTCAAAGATTTGCGCAAATCATGAATACTATTTAATAGGGGAATAAAAAGGGAAATAATTTAAAGATATTATTACCCTTTTTTTATTTTTGTCTTCATTTATACAAACTTACCCCAAACGCGCCTTTTCAAGTGTAGCCAGATCAAATTTTTTCATTTTTAAAAATGCCTCTGTGACACGATTTTTTTCTGCTTCTGACCCTTCAAATAGTAATTTATTCATACTTTCAGGTACAATCTGCCAAGATAGTCCAAATTGGTCTTTAACCCATCCACATTGTTCTGCCTCTGGGACAAAGGAAAGTTTATTCCAGAAATAGTCTATCTCTTCCTGATCTTTACATAGTATCATAAAAGAAAAGGCTTCATTAAAAGAAAAATCTCCGCCATAGCCATGATCCATAACTATGAATTTATTACCATTAAGGTTAACCTCTCCATAGTTTATCCTTGCTCTTTTATCATTTGCTTCTTCGCCTGTATAGTGGTTTATTAAACCTTTATTAGATTGTTTAAAAACAGAAACATAGTAGTCAATTGCATCTTCTGCCTGACCACATACATCACCAGCAAAGAGTAATACTGGTTTTATTTTTTCATGCTCTTCTATATTATCCACTAGCATAAGCTGCCAACTAATACCATATTTATCCTCAACCCAAGCATAATACCTACTGAATGGATATTCACCTAAAGGCATAAGAACTTTTCCCCCTGGAGATAGACTATTATATAATCTATCTACTTCTGCTTTTTCACCACATGCTACCATTAAAGCTACCGATGGATTATGTTTGAAATATGGACCTGCACTAATTGCTGTAAATTTTAAATCAGCAAGTTGAAAATCAATAGTTTCTGAGTCACCTGAAGGTGTCCCAGTAATCTTTGTAGTATTAATTATTCTAGAGTTTTTAAATAAACTTACATAAAATTCAGCAGCTTCTACAGCTTCTTTGTCGAACCACAAATGTGGAATTATCTTTTGCATATTTTGACCTCCTTATTAATAATAGTAGTATTTTAATCATTTAAATATATTATTTTCATTTTTACCCAATGTTAATATAATTAAGCAAATTAGATATTAGTTAAGAGGAAAGGCTTGATTAAATATAAACAATATACTATCATAGTGTAATATATGATTTTAAAAGGAGATATGCAATCGATGAGAGAAGTATACAAAAATATTTACTTAAAAGAGCTTCCATTACCAAATAATCCTTTAAAATACTTAAATGTGTATATTATTAAAGGTCATGAAAAGACTATGATTATTGATACGGGATTTAACCGTGAGGATACAAAAGAGGAAGTATTGAAAGTTTTTAAAGATTTAAATATAAAACCAGAAAACACTATTCTATTTCTAACCCATTTACATTCAGACCATACGGGATTAGCTACTTATTTAGAAAAAATGGGAGTAACAATATATATGAGTAAAGTGGATGGTGAATTACTAAATAGTAGTGTAGAAAAATCAGATCCAATGTGGCAAAATACAATTCAAAATGCAGTTTGGCAAGGATTAGAGGAAGAACAATTAGATATTAAGGATCATCCAGGATATAGATTTCGCCCAACAGCACACATTAATTATCTCCCAGCAATTCCAGGTGAATTTATTCAGATAGGGGAATATAATTTCGAAATTATAGATTTAAAAGGTCATACACCAGGATTAGTAGGACTTTATGATAGGGAACATAAAATATTATTCTGCGGGGATCATATTCTAGGTAAAATCACACCAAATATTACATTCTGGGGTTTTAAATATGGAGATATCTTAGGGACTTATTTAAAAAGTTTAGATTTTGTTTATAATTTGGATATTGACTATCTGTTTTCAGCCCATCGTTTTCTAGTGGATAACCATCGTAAAAGAATAGAAGAGCTACATGGCCATCATGATCAAAGGTTAGAGGAAACAAGACATGCCTTAAAAAAATCAGGAAGATCTACAGTAAGAGAAGTAACTAAACAACTAAAGTGGGATATTAGAAGTAAGAATTGGGATGACTTTCCAAAATCACAGAAATGGTTTGCGGTTGGTGAGGCACATGCTCATTTAGAACATCTAAAATTCCTAGGAGAAGTAATCATGGAAGAAGAAAATGGAGTTTTATACTATTCCATAAAAAAATAAAAAAAGAGGAGCTGTTACAAAACTGATACTGAATAGTTTGTAGAGTAACAGCTCCTTATTATTTTTCAAAGTTCTAGGTATCACCCATCTACTAAACCTTTCTATCCGAAATCAATGCTGCAGTCAATTCTAGCGGATCCAAAATTTTTCCGTCTTTATATACACGCATATTACCCGAAGAGATTTCGTCTATCAATATTACATTGTCATCCTTATCCATGCCAAATTCTAATTTAATATCGTATAGTTCCAAACCTTTTCTCTGAAGAACATCATTAATCAAAGCCGTAATTTTCTGAGTGTTTGTTTTAATCTCTGCAAATAGAGCGGCAGACATAATACCTAGTGTCTCTAAACCTTCTACTGTAACTAAAGGATCTCCTCTTTCGTCATCCTTTAAGGTAGCTTCTACATAAGCATTTAGTTTGTCACCTTCATTCACATAGGCTCCGTATCGGCGTAGGAAGCTTCCCACCGCTTTGTATCGACAGATAATCTCCAGACCCTTGCCAAAGGCTTTTGCTGCTATGACATCCATGGTTCTGTTTTCTACATCAGCATTTATATAGTGGGTTTTGATGCCGGCATCCTTCAACAATTCAAAAAACATAGCCGAAACCATAAGGTTTTCCTTTCCTATTCCTTCGATAGAAAGGCCCACTGTATTGGCACCGGGGTCAAAAACGCCATTCTCACCTGTTACATCATCCTTAAATATCAAGCGGTAGTTCCCGTTTTCCAATGCAATTACATCTTTGGTTTTCCCCTCATATACCTTTATCATATAGATCTCCTTTCCTACTAAATTTATATAATTGTTCAAAATTAAGAATGCTTAAGTTATCAAAAAGCTCTGCATATGGGTCAATAGTATGAAATTATTATATCATTAGCTTTATTGAACGACAATTAATTCTTTATATGGTTCAAAGACGAGTTTAAGTTTTCATATTTTTATATCCTGGAATTTACTAAATTGATCCATTCCGATATTGCCGCCTGAAATAAAGAAAACCACTTTATCTTCATGATTAAAATTTATAGATCCTTGTAAGACAGCTCCTAAAGTGATACATGAAGAAATTTCTGCTAGTAATTTACCTTTAGATAAGAATAATTTAGTTGCTCTTAGTATATTTTCTTCCTCTACTGTGACAATTTCATCAACATATTTTTTTACTATAGGATAATTTAGCTCGCCAGGTTTTAATGTTTGTAATCCATCAGCAACTGACTTTGATTCTGAAGGTAAGGAAATAGGATGACCTTTTTCGAAACTTTTGGTATAACGAGCAACTGATGTAGGCTCAACACCGATTACTTTAATTAGTGGGTTAGTTTCCTTTACAGCAGTAGATATGCCACTAATTAATCCACCACCGCCCATTGGAACTACTATATAATTTACATCTGGTAATTGTTCTATTATTTCTAATCCTGCAGTACCTTGCCCTGCCATTATTTCATAATCGTCAAAGGGTGAAATAAAACTCCAATTGTTTTCTTTAGCTAATTTTTTTGCTAGATTAAAGCGTTCAGAGGGAGTGCTAAAGATAATTTCTGCTCCATATGACTGAATTCCTTCAATTTTGATTTTTGGTGCATTTTCTGGAACTACAACATGAGCCGTAGTACCTAGTTTTTTAGCAGCATAAGCTATAGCTTTTCCATGATTTCCAGAAGAAGCTGTTATAATACCCTTTCTCAATGCATCTTCTGGTAATGTCATTAAAGCATTAAGAGCACCTCTGACCTTAAATGCATTGGTCTTTTGAAAAGACTCCATTTTAGCATAAACTTGACAACCTAAATATTCATCTAGGTTATTTAAACGAAGAAGAGGGGTCTTATTTATATAAGAAGTAATACGGTTTTGAGCTTTGAGAATTGATTCGATTGTAAGCATTATTCTAACCTCCTAAAATTTTTTTGGAATTCAAATAAAATCCTTTAATTATAATTCATTTTAATAGACTTAGTAGTAATTCACTTTATACTTTTTAGAAACGCTTTAGCCTCCTCGGCAATTATATTAGATTTATCATAATGGACATAGTGACCAGTAGAAAGCTGCATATGCTTTCCAATAATAATATTAGAAAGATAATCAGATAATGCTTCTTTCCAACCCATTGCAGTAGCCTCTTGATCTTCGGAAATAAAAAAGTACATGGGGATGTTGATAGGAACTTCATTTTCTGCTACTGTTTTGGCATTATCCTTTAAATAATTAACCTCTCTTAACATATCTTTTGTGAAAGTACTTTTATAAAAAACTGATAAATATTGATTTTTATCTTCCTCTGATAATTCATCTGATTTCATCAGGGGTAAGTTTTCACTTACTTGAGATTCCGGCATAAATCTAGATAGACCTATTCTCGATATAAAATACATAAAATTTAGCTGAATTTTTTGAGGTTCAGGAAGTAGGTCAATCGTTTCAGGAGTACATGGGTCCAAGCCTATAATTGCTTTTACTTCATCAGGATATTTTTGAACCCAATATATTGCCTCTAACCCTGACATGGAATGTGGAAAAAGTACATAGGGACCTTTCTCTCCCGAAAGCTTCAGCATCTTCCGGGTTTCTTCAAGCATAGTATCTATATCCCTTGGACTATTTGATGTCTCACTCCAGCCGTAACCTGATTTTTCTATTACAGCAATCCTGTAGGCATCTACCATTCTCACCCATAAGGGCTTAAAGTCCAATGTGGGACTACTGGTGCCGTGCCCAGCCATAAAAACAAGTGTAAAATCTCCTTCACCTTCTGTGTATAAATGTAATTTTTTATAATTAACTTCAATAATATTGCCTGGTGGTAAATATTCTTTAGCTTCTTTTTTTAATTGATTATTATGATTAATCATAAGTGCAAAAATAATAATTACTGCTATGAACAATATAATTATTATTATAATTCCTAATATTTTTAACATTTTCATCTTCCTCCTCATAAATAAACCTCTTAAAATGGACACACAAAATACGCAAAATTGCTTTCTCCGGGTTAGTCATATTCATTTCAAACCTCTCCTACATACATTGGAATAAGTATTTATTTGTTTATTTTTCATTAAACTGTTCAAATTCTTTTTTAAATGACCTTTTTCTAGAATGCATTTTCCTATAATGTTCTATCGTAACCATTCTTCCATGTAACTTCCCATTTGACTCCAATGTTTCGCCTAATGCTGTTATTAGTGCCGCTGCCTTATAATAACTTTTTCGGTGCTTCCCTCCTACAACAGCTTCAGCTCTTTTATCTACTTCTTCCTTCAACCAACCAATATATTTTTCATAGTGCTCATTTCTTAGAATTACTTTTTCTTTCCAATTTAAAAATTGATCCGTAAAACTTTGTGTATAATCTTCAGTGAAACCCAGTCTGTATTCTAGTCCATTTATCAATCGTTGACCAGCTTTTGTAATCTTTTTATTCTTGTATAATAACAAAATAAAAAGTGGTACAACAATTCCCTTTAAATTGCTAGTCCAGCCTAGTGTAGTTCTATCTTTTTTACATTCTTCATAAATATAATCAAACTCTCCGTTAAAAAATCGGAGGAGCATCTTATGTTCCTTTGAAATACTATTCACCATCATCTGTTTATTTTTATGATATTCTTCCCACATACAGTTCTCAGGTAGTGTTTTTGTATACTTAACCGCCCTATCTGCTATAGCCTGATAATCTGAAAGCTCAAATAATCGCAAATAATGGTACAGTGTTGATTGAGAATAAAAAGCCGCTTCATAGCATTGATTAATTATATCAGTATCTTCCAACTGTACAGCAGCTTTTGCAGCTAAATCTGCAATGTTTCCCCTAATAAGCAACTTTTCAGGTAATACACTAATAGCCTCCATTCCTAGCTTTATACACTCAATCTCCTTTTTTTCATGTAGCAGATACTTGCAAGCATGATGATATAAAACCGGATGTCTCTTCCATACTTCTCTAGCTACTTCACATAGACGGCTGATACTACCTTGATATATGCATGCCTCCGACAGCAAACCTCCTGCCTGGTCGCCATTTGTGTTTTTCAGAAAAGAAATCCAGTCCTCCATAAATCTGTCTATTCCTTTAAGCTCTATCGGTCCTGCTGTAAACAGTTCTTCTACCTTTATGTTTTTGCACATGTCCCATGAAAGATACCGGTACAGTGCAACTGCTCTTTCTTCCCCTTCAGTAGCTTGAAATTTTGCATACATCATATTCATAGCAATATGTTTTAAATCCAGAGTTACCAGTTTTTCTTCTACAAGTTCCTCCAGCTCCAGCTCACTCCACTCTTCTATATCGCTATCCAATGCCGAAAAGGGTATACTGCAAAGAGTATAATATAATGCTGCCGCCTGCTGGTATTCTTTTTGGAACAACAAGCCTTCTGCAATCTGAAATCCTCTAGAAAGCTCTTTTCCTATTTCAAAGATATCATAATACTCATAAGTATAATCGCTACCCCAATAACCTTCACCATACTCTTCATAACTGGTGCACTCAAAATAGATTTCTGCATCTTCTATTTTTCTACACCACTCTTCTAGCGCTTTTATCTCCTTTTTTATAGAAATATCCAGACAATATTCTTGTTTTTTTGTTAGGGAGTTTAAAAATATAATTCTCTGATTCTCATTTGTAGTCCGAGCCATATTATGTATCCATTCAGTTTTTTCTACTTCAGACATATCAGATAGTTTTTCATCAACTGCTTTCATGAATTCATTATAATTCATTACTTTTCTCATCTCTCTTCTTTCAAGCCTATGGTCAACTAGCAAAGCTTGATATTTTTAAAGGAGCTTCTCAAAACATGGTAGCCTCATTGTTATATTTTATCCTGCCTAGGTTTCTTCAGCTTTATTTTCAAATCAAAATGGAATCTCATCAACTTCTTTGCTTTTGTCACTTGAGCTATCCTTTTCAATTAATCCATCTTTACTAGCCTCTTCCCATGTAATTCCATATGGTGCTCCTCCGGATGTATATCCAACAATAAAATAAAAGTTTTCATCAGAATCTATATAATCATTGAAATTCTCTTCTTGTTTTTCTCGTAGTGTCCCTTGTTTTCTTATCTTCTTCATATTTAATTTTTCTCCTAACTATCCTCTAGGTGTTAGATAATAGTCTATTCCTTTGTTTTTTTACAAGCTAGTTATTACTTTTACTGTATCAAACTTTTAGAATAACATCAATTTTTCCACATGCCTTGAGAGGTGGCAGGAACCAATCTTTTTATACTGCAATTATACAAATTGTAAACAATAAAACCCTCAAAATTAATTCTATATCTTGAAGGCTTTATTTACCACAATTTATTCACTTTTATAAAATTCTTATTTTACAGCCTATTTGTTTTCTTTCTTTCTCTATACAAACGGTTTAATAATAATTATAATTTATCCAAAATGTAATGATGTCCAATATCTAATGTAATTATTATATCCGCCCCTTCATACTTCGAAAGTATCCTTAAATATTCCGTATCCTGTTATAAGTTGAAATATTTCTATTATCAATGTTCTTAGAAAAGCCACTCCAACTGTCCATGAAACTTTCGAAATCTCTTGTTTAATAGTGGAAGTAGTTTCCCAAGAACAAACATAAATATATTTAATATAATAAATCTCCATGTTGTGGTCAAACACTATTTTTCCCCTCTGAACCACAATATGTCATCAGAATTATGCACTCAACATGTGTTAAGAGGACAGGATAGCTATCAAAATCAAATTTTTATACCCCATTTTTATTGATGGTCGTTTGCGGGAACATATCCAATTTTGGCTTTCGTGTGTGGGAACTAATCAACATCACTTACTACT